>JACKZZ010016046.1_pt1 | contig 39030 bp, 34 predicted proteins | sample 8027871 | NCBI WGS metagenome assembly JACKZZ01 (sample SAMN15724774, study PRJNA655200) | protist metagenome | isolation source: fluorescence activated cell sorting (FACS) single amplified genomes of... | place: USA: West Boothbay Harbor, Gulf of Maine | collected 2000-07-19
GGGAATAATTTGCTCTCTCTGTTTTCTTATTTTCACACACACACGAAATACGACAAAAAAAAATGTGTGGCTGAAGGCTGAAGCAATAAAAAAAAAAAGAATTGCTAATTGCAGAGTTGATTTGAAATAGAAGTCTCACTCCAGTCGCTTTTAAACTCTTAAAAGAAAAACTTGTGTTACCTTATGCAAAAAATGGCGACTATCTTGGAGACGCTATATAATTACGCATGGACTGCTATGGCCCTACCCGCGATCATGTGGGTCATCATCTATACCCTCACCAATGTTTATATGAAGCTCATGGGACCTGTTAACATGAAGAAAAAATACAAGGCCGAATGGGCGCTGGTGACAGGAGCTGGAACTGGTATTGGTAAGTCCATCGCAGAAACCATGGCTTTGCAGGGTCTCAACGTAGTACTGGTTTCTTTGGATGACGAGCACCTCGCCAACACCACTGCCCTCCTGAAAAAATCATTCCCTAACCAGAAATTTATCGCGGTGGGTGCCAAATTTGATCACAAGACCGACTATATGCCTGCTATTGTGGAGGCCACCAAAGACTTAGACATCGCCATCGTCTTCAATAACGCTGGATACATCGTGACTGGCTTTTTCGACCAGACATCGGTTGATGCCCAGCTCGCCAACTTGGAGTGCAACACCACTGCCTGTGTCAAGATCACCCATCACTTCTTGAAGCTTATGCTACAGAAGAACATCAAGGGGTGCTTCTTATTTACATCTTCTGTGTCCGGCTACATCCCCAATCCATTTGCAGTTATGTACGGTGCGACAAAGGCATTCGTGTCCCAATTCGCCGCCTCCCTCGCCATCGAAGTGCGAGCCAATGGCATCGACGTGCTGGCCGTGCACCCCTCGCCAGTAGCGTCCAATTTCTTTGACAAGGCCCACAAGCTGGATTCATTGGAGATGGCACAGAAAAGCGCGGTCAGTCCCTCCTCTGTGCCTGCCCTCATGTTGTCGTGCGTTGGCAGGTGCCATTTGGGTGACATGGGATCGATGGCAGTGGGCGTGAGAGTACTCACGGCACTCATGCCTTATGATTTTCTGGCGGGGTGCTTTTCCTTCTTTGCTCCGTACATGGGCGACTACAAAAAGTACAATGCCAACCGAGGCCTGGACTCAAGTAAACAGTAATTTTTGACTAGGTAGATGCGGAATGCGCTGATGCTGCCCTATTGGTTGTGCTAATAATGGCTGAGCTGTATGACAGGCTGCAGATCTTCAACCCTAAAAAAGAGAATTGGTCACACCCCATTATTGTCGTTGCTACTCATTATCCATGCAAAGCTACTTAGTGTTTTCAATATATTTATATATACGTGATTTAGCATGTGTATCAGTTAAAATAACATGTGATTAGCGATAGAAACGGCAGTATTTATCAACATGCTAACAATATGTTTCTCCATGGTTTGCTGCTGGGCTTCGCGCGACTTCTGCTTCTCAGAGACCGGCGCAATCTTGTGGCTTTTGTTTTTGTCCGACTCCGGGGAGTGGCTGAATATATAGCTTAGGCATCTCGCTACTCAGATCTCGTCAATAGAAACTGTGCATCTAAGTGCAAAGCAACTCTATGTGGTAGAAATGAGAGTGCTTGCCACAAAAAGTCAATTTGAAAGATCTCGTCTGAAATTATGATAAACCAACAGAAAAAATTACTTCATAGCAAACTTGTTCGTTAAAATTACAACGAGGTGATCAATATGGTCCCAAACGATAAGTTTACAATAACAGATAGTGTAAAACAGCTAATGGGTGTAAAGAGATTTAACGACATGGAAGTGGGGTCAGAAGCGTCAAAAACGCATAACTTTTTTCAAAAATCAAAAAGCGGGAATTAGGTGGCGGGAAGGACCTAAGACTTCTTCAACTTTTCTGCATCTGCATCCTTTTTCTTTCCATGTTTCTCCATGGCCTGCTGCCGGGCTTCGCGCGCCTTCTGCTTTTCGGAGACAGGCGCGATCTTGTGGCTCTTGTTTTTGTCCGACTCCGGGGAGTGGTGATGGTGGTGAGAGTGGTGCCCACCACCACCGCGGTTCCGCTGTTTCGATTCTGCGGCTGACCCCGTCCCACTCCCATGTTGATGCTTATCATTGCCACCACCACCGGCCCCACCGGGAGCTGCTTGGTGCATTTTGTCTTTTCTCGCATTGGCAAATGGATCGCTCCTTTGGGCTAGCTTGGCCTTTGCATGAGTCGATGCACCCTGCGCATCAGGAGCAGTGGTAAACTTCGGTTTAACAATGCTGCGTCTCCTTCTAATTCTAGGCGGGCCTGCTACGGCTGTTGGTGCTACAGCTACAGCCGGAGGAGGAGGGGATACCATTTTTGGATTATGACTAGTATCACCGGCGGTACCTTTTCCATTATTAGAAGATTTGGGACTCCTGCTGCTAGTATTGGGCTTCTTAGGCGACTTTGCACTAGATGATGACGTAGTATCCAGAGGCGGCAGGCGATGCGGTTTCTTCGATGATTTGCCCTGCTTTCTCTGCTGCGCGTGAAGTTCATTCATCATGGCTTCATCACCAAGAGCAGCATGCACGACTTCATCCATGGTGATCAACTCAGCAGATTTGATAGCTTCGGCCTCGGCGGCCTCCACCGCAGCAGCATTCAGCTTTGCCTGCTCATACGGCGACGGGGCATCTATAATGACCAAGTCAGATCCGGTACCACTCGCTCCTTTCGCATCTTTTCCAAGGTCTCCAGCTTGTCGTTCGCGTTTATCCTTTTCCAATTTTATATCCTGCTCTTCGCTCGTGTATGCGTCGGCATGCACTCGTTTGCTACTCATAAATGAGACGGCCCGTTTCATGCTGTAATAGCCCAGTAAAACACTCTGCTTGCGCTGTTTATAGTCTCTGCGATCACCTTCTTTACCCAGTCCCAAGTGTTCCAACTGCTTTCTTTGAGCTTTCAGAAACGCCTTGTGGGCCTTGTAAGCCTCTCTCTTTTCTTGTACAGTTTGCTGCAGTTTAGCGATATAGAACAAATCTCCTTTCTCAGGATCATCACAACGCTCCTGCGACACTTTGTCCCAGAAAGCATCGTTAATTATTTGCGAGCGAAAGTGCACCTGTATGAGTTCAATGGGAGCAACGATGGACCTATGTTGCATCGTGAAATTGCAGAAAGCTTCCAGTGACACTGCGCCTCTGCTTGTCGTGGCGCCGAACTTACTCTTCATTTTCTTGAATACGGCAAACAGGGAAGGGTCTGTAAACAGGTTGTGTGGATAAAGGAGACATATACATACATACATATATACATACATACATGTATGTATATAACGTATCATTAAAAACATTCATGATTCCTCAAAAGACGGCCGTAGAAAACAAACATTGACAATGTCGAATAATACACACACCTTTGTCAATCTTCTTTTTGTGCATAATTTCCAGCAAGTCGCGTATATCATTGTAATTGAGATTCCCCTCGCCATCAGGGCGCTTCATTAGAAATGCAACGGCACCAAGTCGGTTGGGAGGCACCGTTAACAGATTCCAAAGAGAGCACACAAATTCCAAAAATGAAATTTCACCACTGTGGTCATCATCGAACAGAGAGAATATATTCCTTTCGAACTGTCATGAATACATACAGTAAATGAACCGCAATCAATTAATACGCTTCAGTATGCATAAATAGTTTGTAACAGTTCAATTATGATGATCTCACCGCCGAATCTTCGATTTCAAAATAATGAAACAGCTCCTGCTGCGTTATAGACCCCGACCCATCACTATCAATGTTCCAGAAAATGGTAAAAAACTGTACAAATGCCATGGTAAAACATATAAAAGGAGTCAATGGTGACTACTCAGAAAGAAAAGCTTACACAGATGTAGTATCTTACCATGTTGACATGCTCGTCTGAGATATTCAGCTCTTCAAAGACTTCAAGCGAGCTTTTGTCTTGTCCGGGAAGGTCAGGGTTGCGCATCTTTTTGAAGTCCTGCACGTTCGAGTACAAGCATGAGCACCCCATTTGCCACCACAGAAGTTGAAGCTACTTACGCTCAGACTTTGGAAGAGATTAAAATATACAGTAATAAAAAATAAAATATACAGTAAAAAACAAAATATACGAAAAAATACGAAAATACAAAATATAAACGGAGAAAACCGTTTCGTTCTTTCTTTTTTCGTGTCTGCACAAAATCAGCGCAGAGACGGTGAGGAGTGAGAGAGAGGAGAGAGAGAGCACCACAGAGAGAGAGAGACGGACGAGACGAGAGACAGCAGACATTTTTTAAAAAAGTAACATATAATCTCACGATCGATATGGGCTCCTGTTACCAACCTCTCCATTCTCCAGGATTCATATGGGCTCCTGTTACTGCAAAACTCAGCTATAGGTATCTTCTAGACTGTTTTTGAAAATGTGGTGGAGTTTTCATCGTATTTGGGTCGTCCTTCCATAAAGACGCTTCACTCCTTGTTGCCGTAGAGTCATATCATTTATATGTCTGACTACAAAGTTTAAGTAGCCAATATATTTGTGATAGGGAGTGCCGTCATTGAAAAATGGGGTGTGGTAACAGTCGCATGTTCACCGTTGATGATGGTGTTCAAGGTCAAGATAGGTTTGCAATGGAGGTATTTATGCATCTGGGGTTAAATGATCAAGATCTCGACATGGTAAAAATATTTGCATAATTAATGCCTCAACCCTAGCATTATCTTACCATGTTTGACACGATTCTATCTTGCTTTCGAACGAATATACAGTTATGGAGTGCATTTTGGGATATTGATGCCGACTCAAGTGGAACGATTCGTCCTATTGAGTTTTTTACATATTTTAATATCGAAATTCAAGAGTTCGAGAAACACATCTTCCGTGTATTTGATATGGATAAATCAGGAGTGCTGACATTTCTGGAGTTTGTTTGCTGTATTTGGAACCTGCTGACGCTTGACGAGGCCCAACTTGGCACCCTACTGTATTTAATTAAAGATCCCACCGGAGTGCTTAAAATAAAGGCCTCGGATGTGAAATCGATCTTGGAAATTGTGAGCAGGAAACGAGTTGAGACATCCCCAGCGTTGAGGGCCACGTTTGATGCGCTTAATAGGCAGTTTACGAGTGATGTGTCGATAGATGAATTTTGTCGCTTCTGTGCTTTGAATTTAAGCATGGTTACTCCTGTATTGATGCTACAACTTCAATTACGAAAGCAGATTATTGGAGAAAAATACTGGACTGAAATGACCAAGAGCCGGAAGCAACACCCCGAACAAGGGAAATATAAGTATGTAAAGGAATTGCAAAAAATGGTGCTGCGCAAGGCAGATCAGTTTCAACGCATGCTGGGCGAGAAGACAAGTGAAAAGAAGTCAGATAAGTCTGCAGCAAGCGGCAGCGACGAAGACGGGGATCTCCGGCCGCGCAAAAAAAGTTTCTTTGAAAATGCTATGTCAAGTATGAAGAGAAACAGCAACAAGCAAGGAGGCAGCAGCAGCACCAACAATAGTAGCAAAAAATCTTCACGTAAAACTAAGCATGCACAAGGGAGTAATAAAGTAGTCGTGACTCTTACTGGCGAGGAGCGAGAGGCCGCTGCTATTGAACAGCCTTTCAAAACCGCGCCAAATCCCAAGCGCAAGACAGTTCCGGACGTGGGGGCCAGTGATAAAGGTAGAGGTCGTAGATCAAGTTATTTTAATCGACCCAAGTTAATCAAAGCTTAGAAATAGGCGCCGAAAAAAGGGCGGCGAATGATAGAATAAGCAACATTATCTATTGCTTCGGTGCATGTGCTGCTCGTGATGGCCTTTTAACCCTCAATTTTTGATAGAAAGGTATAGTAAATCGAAATTCACATATATAGAGAGTATATTTGCCCTTCAATTACTACATACTGTGTGTTGTGTTTTTGTTTCAAAGCAATGCGTACATAATCTTAGTTACCTCCACTAACATATCATAGAAGTGCAAGAAAGATAGAAAAGAAATAAAAATGTAGAAAGTGACTCGTAAGCAATGTGTACATAATCTTAGTTACCTCCACTAACCTCTCAAACAATTAACACTTAGTAGTCAGGCAACCTGTAGCAAACTTTCTATAGCAATAATTCTTTATCATTTTGCATAGTCAGGTAGCTTTACTCATTATAGTACAAAATATAGATCTTATATATATATAATGATGACTACACGTATATATATACCCAAATATCGCTCTGCGGCGCAGTCCATCACATTCAGGATCGCACTACCGACCAGCACTGCGGCCAACCTACAGTGTCGACAAAGCAGCCAGATAACCAGGTAACCCCACGACTTACTGAGAGGTGTTAGCGGAGCCCGTGGAGCCCGTGGAACGAATGGACACGCGACTGGAAGATCGAGAGGACAGGCCCCTCATAGACGCTTGGTCCATCATTAACTTGCGATTCTCTTTGTTTTTCGACATTGTAATAACTTTCTGGATTTTCTTTTGCATTATATCTTTCAAGGCACCGACATTTACAGGATGCAGCTTCTGATCTCCAATGTCATCGTCGTCATCATCATCGTGACCCTCCAAAGACGGGAGCTGAGGAACCTGGAACACGGCGGTCTTGTCCGGAGCAGTCATCTTCATGAAGTCGTCGCGCTTGATAGACTGATGGTGGGCCGCTTTAGACATTTGGATGAGATCATCGATGCGCTGTTCAATAAGCCCCAAGAAGTCGTCAATATTTCTGTCGGTGATACCGCTGGCAATCAACTGCTGGTCCGTCAGGTCATCCTCAACTGCTACCGCGTTAAGCAGTGCCTGCAAGCTTGGAGAAATATTTGATAGCAGCTCCATGTTCTGAAAGTACGAGGCATCATACTTGGCGATGTTATTCTTAAGAAGCTGTATGCTTTTCTCTAATTCCAGCTTGACTTGGTCGTGGTGCCCTTCTAATGCATTTAGACGAGCCATTTGCGCATGTACTTGACCTTCCAAATGGTTGCACTGCGTTTCGATTTTGTCTTTCTCTTCATTCTTCGCTTGGGTCGCGTTGTATAGCGTGAATACCTTTTCTTCGGAATGTTGCAGAGCTGCAAGCAGCTCCTCCACGTTGGCAAAATCAGTATCTTTGAGCAGCGCATCAATTTCCTGTTGGATCTGATAATTGCTTTTACCCCCCTCACCCACCGTCGTCATGTTGTTCACGTCGCGAAAATCGCCGACAGTATCATTTGAAGTAGCTCCATATTTGCCAGACTGGGAAGCCAACTTTTCACGGACAGATCCCAAGAAATCTTCTTGAGCCCGGCTCATTGTCGATTTTGCCTCGTGCAGCTCGGCCGAAAACAGTTGCATGTCTTGAATCATCTGGTTCTTCAGATTCAAGACTCCCACAGAAGCCTTGTGTTTCTTTTCATTGACAACTATCACCTCCTTCTGACAGTGCTTTATCTTCCTTCTATATTCTTTGGATTCTTTGAGCATGTCATTATAAATCTGCATGTCTAGCAGCTTTGCCCGCCTACTACCCTCCACTTTTGTTTTAAGCACCATGTTTCCGTTCTTGGCAACACTAAGCTTCATCTTCGCACTTTGCAACTGGAACTCCAATCGCGCCAACTTCTTGCTATGTTTCGCTTGTTTGTCCTTCGCAATATTGCCATTGTTGGTTTGTTGTTGAATCGCGCGGAGACGTTTTTTTGTGTCCTGGGTGTCAGCATCCAACTGCTCTCGGCGCCGGTGCTCATTGTCTATCTTCTTCATAAACACAAATTGCTGCTCTTGCAAGCGATTCAGTTCTCGAGAAAACTGCTCTAATGCACTTTCTGTTTTATGCGGCCCATCACTACGGCCTGATCTATTGAATGCGCTGCCCCTACTTCCGGTACTGCCTGGCCGGCGCTCTGTCGGAGATAGTTTTGTTGGGGAATAGTGGGCCATGGTGTAGTTCCCACTCAATATTAATTCGTAATCTTTCACCGCCCAATATCGAGCAGTCCTTCGATTAAAGTGCCGTTGCTTGTAGTTAGGGATATGCTGGGTATATAAAAGAAAAATGATAAAGTACTCTCTACTGTATGAAATACGACACAAAAAAATAATAACGGCTTTTTCTTTTTAGAGAGAGATGAGGAGAGAGAGAAAGAGAGAGAGAAATTATTCTCTCTCTTCTCTCTGATTTTTTGTTTTTGTGTTTTTTTTTGTGATGATGGATGGATGCGATGGATGATGGGATGATGATTTTTTTTTTTGATAATTTTTGATTTTTGATTTTTTGAAAAAGAAAAGTGTGGTACTACTGTCAACTAAAAATTATAAGAAGGATATATATATACAGTAGTCTGGTGTGCTACACGCGGTAGGAATAATAACTCATCAATTTCTCTGCTGGTATTATTGAGAGACTCTTGTTTTACTGTGTTGAAAGAGTGTGCTGGGTTCCATCGCTTTCTGACGCTTGTTTCAGATGAGTTCAAAGAAGCCTGCTGCCAAAAAGGCATCGTCGTCCAAAGACAAGGGAGCGAAGAAGGAAAAAGATGCCAAACCTAAGGCTACCAAGTCGGAAAAGACTGACGACCCTTCTGCGGAATCCAAGGGTCCCAATGTAGGGGAAGGTTCTGGTGACCCTGCGCTAATATCGTTCGATGCGGGTCAGATATTTTCGAAATTTGACCAGGATGGGGATGGCAAGCTGAGCAAACTTGAATTCACGCGAATGGTCCGACAAAATCCTGCTCTACTAACTTCTGGTGTAGATTCTATGAAATCAAAACAGATTGGCACATTGCCCACTGCTTTAGGGTCGAATAGGATACTCACACATTTTGACGAAACGGCAGGAGTGGCTATTCCTAGCAATGAGTACCAACAGCATAAAAATATGGGAAACGTTGTGACTACTCTCGTGGAAGCCTATAAGGCTCGGTATGATCGCCTAAGGACCCAACTAACGGGAAAACTATTGCCGAAGAGGGAGCACCTGCTTCAGTTGCGTCGCCAGCTGCAGAATATCTCTGTAGAAGTAGACGCCAGAAGGCGAGGCATCGAAAGGGAAACTCTAACTGACACGGAGCAAATTCTGGAGCGGCTGAGAGCCGTGGAATCCATGCGACAGTCGTCCATAAAGCATCAAGTAATACAACTGGAAGAAGAGCTGCATGCTATTGAGCGCATTGTTCAGCGAGTGGAGCAGGCCAACAAGATGGACGAGGTAGCTCCGCAATTGGGCCCTGACGGCAAACCTCTGGCCATCCCCGTGGGAGGCACGGGCATCACTCTCACCTCCGCTGTGCCCGGCACCGCGCCTATTGAAACCTTTCGTGCCCCACGGGCGTTTGATATGGTGGAGCTTATTCACCAGTTTGGGGACCTGTCGTCGAATATTGAGCGACTTGCAGTCAAGCCAATCGCAGTACAGGTCGATTTCCCCACGGACGATTTCCCCAAGGAAACAAAAGAGCGTTTGGAGGTCTTGTCGAGGTGTGATAAATACATGCACGCACTGAATGTGAAAGATCACATGCTGTGGGTGGCACTAGAGGAGAAAAACAAGCTGGAAGAGAGTTTGCACGAAGAGAAACGACTGTGTCAGGAGTATGCGCAGGAGATCTCCAGCTGGGCGGAGATGAGTCAGGAGCTGGCGCAACAGAAGGCGGCGATGCAGCAGCAGATTGAGATGCTGGAGCGGAGGAACAAAGATCTGGTACACACTCTCAAAGAAAATAATATATTCTATAACCCGCCTCAACAGTTCAATACGTAGAATCAAAGCGCGGGCTGCTGATTAGCTGAGTAGTTATATGTGCATGTATGTTGGTTTTGGCCCGGGGTGTCACTTTAGACATCATGGTACGTCAAATTATTGTTGATAGTGCAGTTAATAGAGATTCACGTTTGAGATTGTAACATAATGGACGATGTCGGAGTCAACTCATAGCCATTTTTCGTAATGAACTGATTTACTATGCACCATAAACACAATAAACATGCACGCCATATATCAAATAGGTCACTACACTCTCTTTTACAAATCTTTTCACAAATCACGCCCCTTGTGAGCACTGCATACACGACCAGACCCATCATATAAATATGTCCATACAATGTAATGCGAAAGTCGATGGTACATATACGGACGGTAATAGTGATAGTGTATTAAATGCTGTGTACCACATGCTTTGAGAGTACCAAGGATGAACAGCAGACGCAGTCGCCCTAGAGTGGATATCATTCAACGCCCCGTAGCAGAATACACAACATTTCGTAGGGCACGCTCAGAGAATCTCAGCTCAATATTACTGGTCACCACTACCAGCAACAGTAAAGCTGTGAAGACGATACCACAAAACAGAATGGCGTTTACCCCCATAATCAGCAGCTCAAACGTGTCAACCTGAGCAGAAGGAAGGCTCAGTGCTTTCCGCGGCGAACTTGGCCGACCTGTACCTTCTCCACGCTTAACTGCAGTTAAAGGCGAAAAATCATTTGCCACGCTCTGTGACGTAGAACTCCCGCCCTGGATCGCCCCGAATATACTACTTGCACGGTTAGTTGGCCCGGAGCGGCCAGCTTTTGGTGTAATCGTGCCATTTTCTCCCAAAACAAACTGATGTGCATTGTTTGGGTTTGGAGCGCCACCATTGCCGTTTCTACTGTGCATGTCAACGGCATATAATTCCAAGAAAAATACGTTGTCAACTATTTGAGGGGAGAAGCCAGCAAAGACTGGATTAGCTAATAGCTTCTTTTGAGATTCAGAATGATTAGTCTCAGTTTTGCTCAGAAATCCTTTCATCAGATCTTTCCCGTTGTCCGTTCTGACGACTTTCTTCTGGAGAATCTCCGGGACCAACGGTGCCGGGGCCTCCCTAATCAATTTTCGCGGAGTTTTATCCATTCTCTCAATGCACCAAGGATGCGTCAGATCAATGAGTAATGAAGGGCACCGCCAGAGAAGGCACCGCCACAGTGTACTAGTATATACTATACTGTATACATTTCTACGGAGAAGATATGAGAGAGAAATTAGAAATGACACTTTTTTCTTTTTTTTGATTTTTTCAAAAAAAAAAAAACCTGACACTTTGTATAAAATTTATCCAGCCTCTTGTAAATTCTAAGGAAAGAGAGGATATAATTCAAGAAGAGAGTATATATATATAGATTAAAACAGCAGAGAGCGGGGAGAGAGTCGACGAGAGAGAGAGGAGAGAGGAGAGGTTCTGCAAATACTGACTCACATTGAAATCAACTGGGCCCTATTTTGTGAACAGTTCAAGTGTACTAAGATGGGGAAAGTGCGGATCTTACAGCAGTGGCAGAAAAATGACTCTGGTGAACAGCACAATACGTCTCACGGCGTTGAGCGACATCCTTCATGGAGTGAGCTCATCTTCGATCTTGTTATTGTTGCTTCCTTCTCGGCGCTTGGAAAGGGACTTAAAATGGATTTGACGAGTGACAACAGTCTGCTAGCGTATTCAGCGCCTCTTATATACATCATGCTTTTTGCTCCTGTTTTCAATCACTGGCAGGTTGTTGATGGGTACATCAATCAGTGTGGGCTAGAAGGAGTCGCCGGCGGGCTGACAATATACTCACATACCATTACGATTGGGTTTATGAATGTGGCGGTGCTGCTGATGGCAACCAGTGAAACCCAAGAAGCCAAATGGGAAAGTTATGCTTTCTATTGCTACTGCAACGTAGCGGCGAACGTGCTCACGACATTGATGTATAGCAGAGTCTATACAGATACAGAGTTTAAATGGTTTGCATCAAATCGTATCTTGTATCACGGCAGTATTGGGCTTCTTTGGCTTGGAGCTGCAATTCTGTCTGCTTCCCATCCGCTCATAGCGGGGGTAGTGTGGATGCTGATTACTTTCCTTGATAGACGGCGGATCCGGATGTACTATCACATGGGGAAGATTTCGACTTGGTGGCAACAAGAACGAGCAAGGATTCCTGTGCACATAGAACTCATGATGGAAAGATGCAGTTTGCTGATTATTATTGCCATCGGCGAATGTTTTATGAGTACAGTGGGGGAGGATGTATCCGAGATGAACTGGGACAAAGCGATACAGGTCGCACTGGCCGCGGCTCATGCGTTTCAATTAAAAATCGCATTTTTCGACGTATTAGACTGTCCTGGCGAACATGTCGACAAGCACGCCCTTAAAACGGGTGGTACGGGCTTTGTGTGGGTAACCACCCATCTTTGGGCTGTGGTTGGAGTTACGCTGTCGGCACATATTCTTGAAGTAGAAAAGGACGGGGAGGTGCTGCATTTTACCGCTGCCGATGACGTTACCATTCCTCTACCGGAGCGCTCTCTCTACGGGGCATCGGTGGCAATCGTCCTACTGTCTTTTTGGAAGATTAGCACTACACACGTGCGGCAGTTTCAATCGACCATTTCGATACAGACTCGTACTATTTGTGTCTGGGTATCCGCATTTTTTCTGGTGTTACTGACAGTCGCCGTTCCCTGGAAGAGCCAAATGTTTCTCGAGTTTGTATTGCTGAGTCTGGTTTCTGTACTGCTAGTTCTCGAGTATTATGTTCGACACTACTGTCGTCTACCTCTTGAAAAAGACGCGGCCGATTCGTCAGCAGCAGTGAAGAGTCAGGAACAGCTACCCGCAGCTGAGCCACAACACGCAAAGGAGTATCATTACTCTAGTGGGGAACTGCCTGACCCCATCGAGGACACTGCCATTAGAGGCACCAATGTCTACCAACGCATTGAAGCTGATGTCCCTCTTACGGATCATAGCGGACTTGTGGCGGCCGGCAGAACCCACGAGGAAAAGTCCAGAAGGCCGTCGCAGGGATACGGAGCCAATGACCGCTACAACTAAAAAGGGAAAAGTTATCCTTACAATGTGTGTCAAAATAACGTATCGCATCGTGGCACCGGTCTAGATGCAATTATTTTATAAATCTATAAGGGTTGCAGTTTTAAGGCCAGGGTTCCGTTTTCAGTTTTCTTACTAATATTGGTCAGCCACTTCCCGTGCATTTGCCATGAGATCCCAGTCGAAGAAGGATACGTGTAACGTTATCTTGTGTCGAAGCATAAACTGTATAAAAGCTATGAATGGAGCTAACTGCATTTAATTATTATTAATCAAGGCGGCCTAAATAGCGCGTTCAAGTCAACACGCTCACAGTACGACAGCGGGATGAAGTACTCTACGACTTCAAATACCACTTTACATTCTTGTAATCCAACATCTTGCGTTGTAACCACCGCCACAAATGATATTATTTACATAATAGGTTATGAAAGAAACTTAATAACTTATCCAAATGAGACCATATATAGGAATCACGTAATCCACGGAATTAAATCCCGTCCTACCAACCCCTAGCAGAGATCGTGTAGCTTGGTTTACTGTTTTTTCGTAAGGAGCTTATCAACCACAGAAGCGAACTTTTCCATGGCGACTTCGGGGTGTTTTTTGTCCTGCAGCATCATCTGCAGACGCGAGTTGGATTCGTACACACAATCGGCCCCCTGGTAAGTGTCGATCGGCGCGCTGCGGCCCGTGAAGCCAAGCTCGGCCAACTTGGTGTCAACGCTGCTCTTGTACTTCTCATTGTACACAACGGGGTCGCGAGCCAGAACGAAGAGGTACAGCGATAAGTTGTCGGAGACGATGCTGTAGTCATACAGTCCGTCTTCATTTTCAGGGCCCAGCTCCAGCACCCAGTACGGGGCAGGGAACGGGGAGGCGTTGTCGTCATTCGGAAAGACCACTTTGAGTTGTCCGGGCTCCTCTTCGGGGTTGGACTGGAAGGCGTAACCGTCAATGACGGTAGGCTGTCCACCGGCGGTTACCAGATTAGCGTAGTTGTGCACAGAGATGGTTCCGTCCCCGTTGTCGCCGTAGGTAGCGGTAGTGCACACATTATCCTTCTCAAAAGTGTTCATGACCGCTGCATTAGCAGCCATCTGATACCAGTTGCCGAGGTACTTGGCGACGATGAGCTCATCCACCGTGTCGGGGTTGGGAGCTACTCCAAGGCCCACCTGCTTCTGACGGGAGTTGGCCTCGTATACGCAGTCCGACTCCTGGTAGGTGTCAATCGGGACAGTGTATCCCTGGAACCCCAATTCGGTGAGGGTGGCAGTAACGCTGGCTTTGTATTTTTCGTTGTACGTGACTGGGTCACGCGCCAGTACAAACAAAAAGAGGGACAGGTTGTCAGAGACAATTGCGTAGTCGTACAAACCGTCCTTGTTGATGGGTCCCAATTCTAGGATCCAATAGGGGGCAGGAAAAGGAGCTGCATCGTCGCTGTTGAAAACAACTTTCAACTGCCCCGGTTCTTCGTCAGGCTTGGTCTGGTAAGCATAGCCATCAATGACATAATCTTCTCCGTCCGGGGCACCAACTTTGGCGTAGTTATGGACGCTCAGAGTACCATCACCGTTGTCGCCGTAGAGAGCTGTGTCGCAATACGCATCCTTCTCAAAAGAATCCAGTACAATCTTGTCGGCAGCCATCTGGTACCAGAGACCAAGGTATGCAGGTACGTCGAGAGAATCGACAGTGTCGGGGTTCACTGAGGTGGTGACGTTAAGAGCAGAAGCTGTGGACGCTACAACTACTCCAACAACCAACAAAGCTAAGCACATCATATTTAAGAATGTCTAAAGAAGCAAAAATCAAAGTTGTCTTGAAAGTTTGAATAAGTCTTTTGAAATACTACTGCATATTTAGCTTAGGAGTGTGTTCCTTTTCAATTTCCAGCCTGCTCTTATTTGTTCCCAATATTTTTTCTCTTTTTTTCCTTTCCGATCAAACTGAAAATGTCACAACGGCGGAAAAAATAGGTTGTTGCAGCCACAAATTTCTGTTGGCCCCAGAATTTGTGGCTGCAACAACCTGTTTTTTCCGCCGTTGTGATATGATATCTTCCGGCGGCTCGGGAAGAAAAAAAGGAAAAAATAGGGTTGAGGACTAGTTGCATTTTTTAGACATATGCTCCATTCCACCCCTATACTTCACGACGCACGCCGAAACATCGAAACCAGGGCTGGTGCATAACGGTACGGCGTAGGTTCTCAATAAACTCCCAATTATCGTGCAGGAAGACTATATCGTCGACATTTTCAGGATCTAATCGGTTTCTAAGCTTGTTCACTACCAAACCGGCAAATAGTTCCTCAGAAGGTGCAGACGTATACAGTTGGACTGGACATAGCAAATGCAAATGCATAGTATCAAAAATCTATCCTATCATCATAAAAAAAAAAATTAGGAAAAAAGAAAAAAGAGAACGAGGAGTCGTCAGCATCAACTCGACCCGAGGTGTCAATTTGATGGAAGTATTAGTATGTTATTAAATCAACGGGTCAATTGCGTTGTTCGTTATAGTAGGAGGATTTACTGTTTAGCAGGTTGTAGAGCCATGTCCGAATCCGTGTTGAATCTGAACGCCGAGCTCAACGGACAACTTGAAGCAATTCGTGTCGCCAGAAACCTTAACCCTGAAAAATGGGTAGATGCAAAAGCAACTGCTCTCAACGATTACTTCAGAAAAAGTTGTTTAGAAAGCGCTATAGTATCAGTTAGTGGTGGTGTGGATTCTGCCTGTGTGTACAAGATATTATTACACGCCATGAGTCAAGATGAATCCCCCATCAAGAAACTGGTGGCCATTGCTCAGCCAATTGAGTCCACAGAATCTATTTGGAAGAGAGCGCTTGAGCTCCCAACACGTGCGAACGGTCAAACTACTCTGAATGCGACTGTCCTTGAGTTTGACCACACACCTATGCTGAATATGTACATGTCGAAGCTGCACGAAACTATTCCCAACTCCAGTACCAATACCCTGGCGCGCGGCAACTTCAAATCGGCGCAACGCACCCTAGTCAACTACTTCGCGGCCACATGCTATAGAGGTATGGTCATGGGTACGGGAAATAAAGATGAAGACCAGTACCTTCGTTACTTTACTAAGGCAGGTGATGGTATGGTCGATTGTCATGTCATCTGGGAGCTCCACAAAAGTGATGTTTTCAAAGTGAGCAGATTTTTAGGTGTACCTGAGAGCATTTTGAGCGCTGCACCTTCGGCGGATTTATGGGAGGATCAGACAGACGAGGGGGAGCTAGGTTTTACTTATGACGCCGTGGAGTTGGTGACTACTGTGTTGGAAAAGACTGCGGCGGATAAGGCCGCATGGCTCGAGGGCTTGTCAGTTGAGTCTCGTGCGCTATATGAAGAGCTCGCTGCAAAAATGAAAGTGGTACATCTTCGAAACGCACACAAGGCAGGCATTCTGAACTTCCCCATCAACCCCAACGGGGAGACTGGGCTGGAATGTTAGACGGTGTTCACTCCACACTTGGCAAGGAAAGGAGGAGGACATGATTGATGTCGTACCTCTTTGCACAGAAAATAGAGTAGCACACTTGCGCAACGCGCGCAAGGCCGGTGCTCTGACTTTTCGTATTAGTCCCAACAGGGAGACTGTGTTGTAAGCTGTTGCTGTGTTCCCCTTAGTAGAGAAAGGAGGGAAGTAAACAAATGTATATATGCTTAATACTACAAATGTAAAATGACTCCTCCACGTCCGTATCAAAACTTTTATATTGTTTTTTTTTTTTTAAATACCGCCATTTCAAAAATCTTACCTTGAAGACACGGCGCAGCAATATTTATCTATCCACGCAGTCGCGTCTCACTCAAAGCCCCATCCCGGTGGGTTCTTAGAAACCTAACAACAGTCACAAAGTACTCAGCACTAATAGAAGAGCTTCTGCTTCAACTAATATGAAAATACAATTACAACTAACCACCACCTATTACACCACCACACGCACTTCCCTTCGTGCAATTTCGTAAACTCTTCCAGGAATACTCTTAGTCTTGCATACCTACGATGAAGCCGTGGCACGCTTACTCCTGCTTGCGCTTATCAGCGGCCTTGGTGAGTCCCCTTTGACCCGCGGCAATGACCGCGTGCACAAAGATGAATGCGAAGGAGCACAGAAAGATGGTCGCAGCGGCAGTTTCTAGCGGAGGCTTTCCCGGCACGAACACATCCACCACATTCACCGAGAACTTGCCATTCACGTAGCAGCGTTTGGCGAAGAGCAAAAAAACAGAAATGACCAGGAGCGCGGTCGCCAAGTAGCTCCCCGCCTGGGTGTAGCTGAGGAACATGGCGGTGCTGGCTCGAGCCTCGGTGAGGCGAATGACCTGCTCACACACAAGCCTGGTCTGTTCAGCATTGGGGTCGGTGCTGGGCACGCGCGCAAGAATGTCCGAGCAGGTGAGGTAAAACCACTTATGCAAACCGCCCAGCGTCTTGGTGTCCAACATAAGCTGCGCAGCTTGACCCTTTCTAATCTTGACCACGCCCGTAAAGACCTTGGGGTTGTTGTACAAGGCGCCCAGAGTGGCAACGGCCATTACCTGTGGGATGGCACAGAAGCGAAAGACCTCCTCCGTCTTGAGCAGCTCCATGTACTGCAGACACTCCGGAATGCACTGCAGCGCATTGGTGACTAGCTCGTTCAAGCAGTGCAGGGCCACCGTCTGATTCTCCGCCAGAGCGAAGTCCCCCAGCTTGCCCGTGGGCGCGTATTTTTTCCAGATCTCCTGCGGCCAGAAAGCGCGGCCGTCTACATAGTCTTCTAGATAGTCGCGGATGATGTTCGTTTTCTGCAGGAAAAGACCCATAGTATTGGCGGTGGTTTTCGCCACTGCGGCCACATTGGGCTGCTCATAGCCGCTGCAAGTGAACAGACGGGAGAGACCCTCGCCCACCAGTCCCGCCACGAAGTGACAGTATAGATCGTAGTCCAAGACCTTCACCGTACCTTGGCCAAGGTCTTTGCTGACAAACTGAGCCATTCCTTGGCCCATGCGCTTGGTGATGTCCGCGATAACTTCCTGAGAAGCCGGAGACAGCTGCTTGAACACAGCTACACAGATGAAGTATTTCTGCAGCAGCACCTGCTCGTCACCTTCGCCCACGCCACTCATGGACCAGCCCTCAGTGACCAAACCTGTGCGATAGAAGTTGTTCAAGTGGTCAATTTTCACGTGTTCGCGGCCACAAAAGGCAGTCATATCGTCCTCGATGGTGTCCAGAGCACGCAGTGCCAAATAGAAGACCAGCACGTCGATGCATAGCCCCTCCGGTAGCTGGCGAATCACTGCCGCGAAGGAACGACTGACCTTCCCGAGCATTGCGCTGCACCACTGTACATTCTCATTCTTCATGTTTAGGTTGCTCTCCATCTGCGGCCCATAGATGAGCCACAGCGCAGAAAAGACTTCGTCCAAGCGCTTCACCTGATCCCACTTCGAGTGCTTGTGGATTTTCACCTTGCCGTATGCGCCCTGCTTTAGTGACGGGTCGTTTTTGCTATCGCTGTTGCTAATAGCAGCGGCCTTTCTTGCGGCCTCAGTGGAGTCCATGGGGTAATCGCAGCTGCCCAACCACGGCCCCGCATGCCCTCCCCCGCCCATATGCTCAGAAGTGGGATCGAATCTATAGATGTTCTTCCAATCGACAAATTTATCGGTTTTGAGGGTAGTTTTCAGGTCTTTCCACCAGTGCACAAGAAACTTTTCGGCGATAATGCGGAACCATGGGCTCCACAACAGGCCGCTTTCCGGCAGCATGAGGCGCTGCAGCTCGGGAAGAGTTACATACATGGTGTCGCTAACTTCCTCTGGGTGCGGCTTGCACGTTACTTTCTTCTGAATAAACAAAATATAGTCAATTTCGTGCTCACCCCAAGGAGACTCCGGTCCGTGGGTAATCACATCCGCAGCCCAGTAGTGCAGCCTAGTTAAAAATTTAAACTCCGAAGTTTTGAATTTACTTGATTTGATACCAAGCTCGTGCTCCAACTTTCTGATCGCTGCATTCTTTGCACCATCAGCCACGCCCTGAACAACCTTGTTAATATCATCCACTTCGTTGGGCTCGAATCCATACAGTGGATGGGAACAGCACGTGTTCGTCCAGACGTTGGGAAATGTTATTTTCGATGCCGCCCTCTGTTGCAGTAGTAAGCGCCCCTTTTCATCAAACAGAAATACCGAGAACGCGCGATGAAGTTTTCCGCGGTTATTTTCCGTGTCAAACACATGGGATGTTTTTTTGCTGCAATGCCCAATTATGTGATCGTTGTTGTCCACAAGGATGCACTCGTCCTTAATCATCATCTCATCCTGGGTCATATCTTGATTCCACTTGCTCATTTTTGGTTGGTCTGCTTTTGCAACTACAAACTACACAATTTGAGAGTACTCACTGACTTTGACGAATAATTTGTATGGTGATGTAGAAAGACAAATATCAAGATGAAAATGAAAATGATGTGTGCTGCTGTTTAGTTTAGTGCTGTGTGTGTCGCCATTCATTTCCTGTTTTGTGAGAGATGTGTGTGTACGTACAACGGTTTTTCGTTTTTCACTCTCCTCTGCTCTCTCTCTCTCTTTCTCTTTCTCTCTCTCTCTCTGTGTGTATATAATTCAATTCAATTGTGAATGTGAGAGAGAGTGCGGTCATTACAGTATACTATATACTATATATATTGTAGTCATCTTTTTAAAGTTTCCGCGGTTTTCACACCTTCTCAAAACCTTCTCAATACCATCTACATATTGCATATATTATTATATAGTACTGTATGCAGCGTTTTCACTAGCCTCTTAGGTCATAAGGACCAAGCAGATCACTGCTTCTCGCCCTCATTCAGCCACCATGAATGAGTTCCACAAGCGCGGTATTTAGAAAACGATAAGTGGACCAACTTTGGTTAACCATCTCGTGTATAATTAAAACTGTGTGGGGCATGGGAAATGGGGCTGCGTTGCAGGCAGAACAAGCCATTGCCTCGCGCACTCATTTTGACGACATTGAAACGATTTGTCAATCGGGGTACTTTCGAGAAAAAGATAACTTTCCAGATTACAAAAAAGCTGTATATAGTGCTGTCCGCCACGACAACTTGGATGTTCTCGAGATCCTTATTTCAGCCGGCAACATGAAAAAGCTCAAACCTCTTCATGTCGCAGCCTCAATGGCGAAATTGGACGCTCTTGAACAGTTTTTATCTGCTGGGTTTGAAACAACTAGCACGGATAAAGAAGGGCGTAACCCTTTGCATATGTGCTGCTATCATGAATCGCACGAGTCGTCTTTGTGTGCATCTTTTCTTGTGCTGCAGAACAAGCAGCTGTCACGCATGCCCGATAACACGGGACTGATGCCGTTACATCTTGCGGTGTCTAACAGAAACAGTCAAGTAGTAAAGGCGTTGATCAATAACGGGTGTGACAAGGGAATACAGGATAGAAAAGGAAGGACGCCACTAAAGTGTGCGCAGGAGCTAGGGTATAGAGAAATGGTAATGATGCTGGCTGATTATGGTGAAATCAGTGATAGAGACGTCCAACCCTCTGCTTTCAATCACTCCTCTGAAGTAGACCAGGAGCGCATTATGAAAATTTGGGAGACGTTTTTTGAGAATGCTTTCAAGCGGTTTGACGACCCGAACTACATTATGCCCGCGGCTCCTGCTGCTGCCGCAACAAGACGAGGGGGTATGAGTAAGGAAGAGAAGGTCAAAGCGCAGAGGAAGAAGGCTTACGACGACCAAAGGTTGATGTTTTTTGATGAGCGAGGCAGTGGCGTTGGTGGCGGCAGCGGCGCCAGAGTAGCGAGTAAGTCAAAATATCCGGCGGATACCACGAGCAGCAAGGTCACGGCTTCCTTTACGGCAGCTGAAAAGAATTCTGGATCATATTATAAGAAACAGGCATATAGCGAGGCTGGGTCGGAAACTGTTCTTGCTCCTAAGGTGCCCATTCTCAGCAAAAGAGAGTGCCTCCTCGCGTGGTTCTCGTGGATTGTATTTTGGGACGAAGAGGAATTGGCGTTAGCTTTGGGCAACAGCTCAACCGATGACAATTGCTACTACGTCATGCACAGAGACACAGGAGAGACCCGCTGGCTCGCGAGTCATGTGGAGCTGATGGCGGAAGAAGGTGTGATTGAAAGCAGCTATGCGGGTTACACTGCAGAGGACATCGCTTTCGTTGCAACCCAGCCGCTGCCCACCAAGTTATATGATGCTATGGAAGAGTATTGGCTCACTTACTATGACCCTTACTCAAACACGTGCTCGTGGATGAATCTGCCAACCAAGAGCTTGGAGAACTACCTGCCCTTGGGGATGGGTGAGACCGCCAAAAAGCTGGCAAAGATGAAAAGCGCGTTAAACTTAACTCCGTTTGAGTCGGATACCGCCTGGGTGGGAGCGGATCAGTACGTTGCGCAGAGTTGGGTGGTTGTTATCATTGACAATTATGACACTGGGGCAAAGGAGGAGTCTTCTGCCAAGAGTGGGGCGAGTTACAAATCCGATGCTAAGAGCAATAATATGTGGAGTACAGAGGTAGACAGTAGTTCGCGAATAGAGTACGGCGGCGGCGGTGACCAAAACTATGGCTGTGATGAGTACTACAACGAAAGAAGACAGGCTGAGACAACTCATAATGCTTTAGATTGGTATTACCTGAACACAGCGACTAACAGGGCTTCATGGGAACAACCACAGAACTGGGATGAAGTTATTGCAACCTGGGGAGAGTGGACGTTGTGCTGTAATGAAGCAGCACCTGACGAAATCTTCTGGTACGTAGTCCTATGCACTTGGCTGATCTATACTATACAAGAAAACTTTCCGCTTGCTTTTTTTAAATGTCTAATTATTTAATGTATTATGCCTTTCGTTTATTGTGAAGGTATGATTTTGCAAGTGGAGAGTCATGTTGGCCAGAATATTCTTAGCATGATCACACGTTCATTGCTCCAGGACGGTTTCAACAGTGAATATTGGACAAGGAACAAGTGTAAAATTTTGTGCCTTTGTGTGATTTTGTAAAGTACGAATATGTAAAGCCGATTTGAAACTGTAGATGTTTACCTTACCCTACTTACAGCTTTATGCGCCCCAATACGGTACATATACAAACTCATACAAATAAATACACGAGGACTCCGCCGTGCTAGCTATTTAAATATCACGGATGCCAAAATATACTATCAATACGACAACAAAGCAAGTCCTACAATATGCGGTATTGAAATAACAGCAATGATAGTATTAATAAATGGTTGATTTTTGTTTCCATGTCGTACCACTAGCAGTTGACTTGACTTTGCTGCCCAATCCTGTTCCCTTAAAAGGGATTGTGTTGTCCCACTTCCCTCTAAATTCTGCCAAAGCAGTGCCTTTATATGGATCCTCACAATAGGGGGGAACCTCACGTAACAAGCGCACATTTGCCGACATTTCCGCACCACCGCGGGAATCGATATCTGTGATTTTATACGCATGTTGTCGCATGTACTCCATCGTCTGGTCCACAACATCAGCGTTGTTATCACCCTTATTACGGAGAAACATTGTACGTGGTGCCACGGACGTGCCCACGCGCGACTGTCGCTTTTTGGGCTTTCTTGTGACAGTAAGATCCTTACTGGTGCTGCTACTGGTTGTTGATTCAAGTTTCCGAGAGGTTGATCCAGATTCACTTCCACTTCCTGGCTTCTTCCCGATGACGGGAAAAACCAGCTTATATTGTTGTATCCTGTCTTTCCTAAAGTTTACCACCACGCGTTGTGCCTCGTGGAATGAAATCCTACCGTATTCATCCAATTCGCAGTCCGCGAACAGATCCCGGATGTCGTCTTTACTGAGAGGAGGTAGGCTCGCCTTGCCTTTGGCCTTCTTTAAGTGCGCATCCGCCTGACTAACAATCGCCTCCTGCTCATGACTGCTCAGCATCCCCATGTCCTTAGCTCGATGTAGGTAAACCTTGATTATGTCTTCCTTCTCGAGTTGAAGGCACATCTGCTCTAACTCATATTCCGCTAAAACGCGATTACCTTTGAACCCGGTCCGAATTTGGTTATTAGCATCCAGTGGGCCGTACATACCGAACGCAATCAATCTACCCGTTGCCAATGGATGCTGCAAAGAGGTCGGAAATACAAAATCGATTAAATTTTCGATATCAAACCTGAATTTATCGTCGGGAGCAAGCACCGACCGGCCCGTTTCTTCCATGATGGTCACTTCCTTCGTTGCCATCACGACCGCACTTCCCAAGTCTAAACAATTATCCGATTTGATTTAATCGCACCGTATCAAATACGGACACAATTTCAATCTGTAAAAAATACTAGGTATGAGAACCAATTCTCGCTCTGTGTTATAATTTTTTTTTCCGTTCGTTTGGTTTCGTTTGGTGTTTTTGTTTTTTGCGTTTTTGTTTTTGTTTGTTTGTTTTTGTGTTTGTTTGGTTGGTTGGTTGGTTTGCGGTTCCTTTTTTCTCTCTCTCCGAGAAACGAAACCGCTGATGTGTGTGGACACTGGACACCCTGTTAGGTTATACATAATGTAGTGTACTGTAGTATATCTTACTGTGTATATTATAGTTTCCTCCCGCCAGAGTGCGAATATTCCCACAATAACGTTGCGTTGTATAACGACTGCTGGTGTTTTATGTTGTGGAGGAGGGTAATACGGTCGTTCTTTTACTATTAGCCGCAACGATATCAGCAAAAATTTCTTCCATTTTTCTCTGAAAAACAACCTCACCGACGGAAGCATATTTACTATTTACGTCATCATTTTAGAATGAGCGAGTTTGAGGGTAGAGAACGTAGCTCTACAACTGCTTCTGGTGCTGGCGCTGGATCTGCTGTGAATAGAAACCGCAGTCTTTCGGACGTCCCGCCAGCGGGGGCATCGGTAGTGTCCTCAAAGGGCACTGGGGATCGGAGTAGCGTAAGAACGAAAGTGGCCTTTGGGGCAGATGATCCGTTAAATCGCCTGTCTAGAGGGGGGCCAGATAAAGTTAAGAAGGAAAATTTGAGCATTCGCGTGGAAGACGAGCCGCGCATAGTATCAGCGATGATTAATGCGGCCAAAAAACAAACCACTGGTTCGATTTACAGTGTAGAAATAGACATTAGCCGCACACGTACATTAGGCATGGGAGTGAAAGATTTGGCGGAGAATATTCTGTGTGTATCTCTGCTAAAACGCAAGGATAACAGGCCTGGTGCGGGCGAAGAAGCAGGAGTTCGTTTGGGCGACATTATTTTCGGCGTAAACTTTGTCGCCACGCGCAACGGATCTCGCACACTTATCACCATTATTAAAGAGGAGACGGAGCGGGGCAACATGAGGATATCTCTACAGGGCTGGCGTTGTCACCAGCTGTGTTCGGACCCCATCCCCGGCACGCAGTTCCCCCGGGCGGATGAGTTCGTGGTACAGGCCTATTCCCTATTCCGCACCAAGGTCTTTAGCGACTGGGAGCGGTGGAATTTTATAGAAATAATGTTAGGATATCTTTCGGAGGACATGGAACTGAAGCGAGAGGAGGAACGGGTGGAAAGTTCAACGGGGAGTCCGAGTACACCTCCTTCGTCGTCCCCCGCCTCGTCGTCTGCGGAGGCAGAAAAGCAAGAGTCAGGCAATGCCACAGACAGTGTGCGACTTAAAAGTAACATCCGGGTCAATCAGATGCGTGCAATCGACCTGGAGAAGAATATTCTGCAGGCCAAGGGGCTGCGCACCGCGCTGTGTGTTCGCATTGTCCACACGAAGCAGCAGAGTGAGGCCGTTGTGTATGTTCTACGGGTGGAGGACGTGGAGAGTGGCCTGCAGTGGGTGGTCCAGCGACGATACAGGGACTTCCACGCTCTCAACGAGGAGCTCACGGACATGACGCAGTTCACAAAAGAGATCGAGTTTCCGAAGAAGCGAATCTCAATCAGGAAAACCGCAAAACTGGTAGAGGATAGAATTGTTAACTTAGAACAGTATGTGCGCAAGCTACTGCACCTGTTGACGCTGTACGCGACGATGGACTCTGCTGCGAGTAAGGCGCTGCGCAGCCTGCAGAACTTCCTCGGCGTGGACTCCTATATTGATGCGCTGCATCCGCCCATAGTCGACGACCAGCGGTTTATGGAGCTCATGGCATATCGATTCCTGAACGACTTCAGCTCTCCCGCATGTCAACAGTGTGTGCGGTTTGTCAATGGGGTGGAGCTGGATACGATGGCCGAAGAGGGACCCGACGGATACTTGCCCGTGCTGCAATATATGCGGGATGCGTTGGCGGAGGTGGAACAGTTTGTGCAGCAGCAGCATCAGCAGCAAATGATGCAGGCTCTGGCTTCGCGACGGCCCAACTTCAGTACTGAGCAGCTGTATTCTTTTGTGAACAAGTGCATTCGCCGCCAGGTGGAGGCGGCACTGTATCTGCCTCTCAGGAGGACCATTATCCGCATAGTGTACTCATATTTAGCGGTGAAGTCGCAAACGATGCAACGTGCGATGGCCCTGCTGCAACAAGCCCCTCCTGCCTACTTTCAGGTCGATGTATTCATCCAGCAAGTGGAGTCGTTACCCAGAGCCGTCAAGGCCTTCCGTCGCGTTATCGAGGCCTATCTGCCGGCAGACCAGGGGCATCTGCTTGTGAAGGCGGCCAATGCGGTGCTGGAGCTGCACAAGGAGTGCGTGCAGGAGAAAAACAGGCAGAAGAAACTCGCGGTGAGCGGTGGGAGCATGTTCGGAGAGGATAGGGGAAATAGCACCGGAGGGGCGAGGCCGGCCTCTATTGTGGTGGATACGTCGGATTGCGGTGGCGGGTTGGAATTAGCGGTGACGGACACTGCTGCCGAGGGCAATCTGCGCAACGCACCTGGGGCTGCTACTGCTGCTGCAGCAGGTGCGGTAGGAGAGCCATCGTCACCACAGCCGCAACGTACCAACAGCTTCAACGGCGTCCGCTCGGCGGCCAGTAGCCGCCAGAGCGTGAGCTTGATGATGTACGAGATGAAGAGTGGAGCATCCCTGCCTGATCTGATGAGTAAGGCGGCTCTGGCTGACCCAGTGGGACTGATGTTTCAAGCGACCGACACGCAGCCCCCGCCCTCGCTGATCAAGAGCACCGCTGCCCACCTCACTCCCACAGGTACGCCCACGGGTACGGGTGTGATTTCCAACTCGTTTCGAGGAGACGACACGCCTAAGGGGTCTAATCGCGTGACTTTTAACATGACTGCTCCGTCCGCCGCCACGCGCAGCCTTATGTCCAGCGCTGTAAAGCAGGACGCCTCCCACAACCCCGAGATGGAGAGCATCTCCAAAGCCATTGTCAGCTCCCACCTATCCAGTCTGCTAGATGAGCATGATCCTGCCCCTCATTCCAGCGAGGGTTCAGGCCAAGTCAGCCCCTTAAGCTCCTGGCAGTCTGGCTCTGCGGCGGCGGCGGCAGCAGCAGCGGGCTCCTCCTCCGATATTTCTGGTGCCACCTCAATAGGAGCAGGAGGCACCGTCACACCGCCCGGCCGCGGTGGCATGACCTCCTCTGTTGACAGCAATCACTCCCACATCACTAGCAAGCTCATGGCCTCCCATAGAGAGCGCTTCAGTCTTGCGGTGGGCGGCGATAGTGACGACGAAGAGTCAATAATGTCGCACTCACGCAATATCTCCACAGCCGCACCGACAGCAGAGGATGCGGCCGCGGAGCGTCAGAAGCTTCAGGAACAGTTGAAGGAAGCTGCCATCAGTGCGGACGACTTTTTGCCGCTGTTTACGTATGCGCTAGTGCAGGCCGGCTTTCCTCAGCTAATGTTGGTGAAAGAGCTGATGGTTATGTTAATAGACGATGAGGACTCGTATGGAGAATGCGGTAAGTGTCGAGCGACACGCAATTCTTTTGATTTTTGCTGCTCTCTGCGTATTGTCCCTTTCCATTCAATGGAGAAACCTAATGAATACCATTATGCATATATATGTCTATTTTACCAATGTGAACGATGACTTCGCGCGTGCATGTATGGATATCAGGGTACTATTTAGCCACGCTGGAGGCGGCCACGCAACACATTTTAGACCTCGCGGTACAGTACGAAACTGTGGCGTCGGTAGACCAGATGTTCGACAATGGAGAAGATATTTATGACGAGGAACTGGTGGACTGAGGAGGGCAGCGTGCGTGAAGTAGTAGTTCCACTTAAGACGTATAAATATGCAGCGTCGGTGACAGTATCGTGTAGTAGATGGGGCAGTGAGTACTGACGAAGAGTGGCTTCCGAATCGTGACAGGGTTGCGTTGATTACTGCCAATGTGAAGCAGTAAGAAGATGCTGCAGAATAATTGACAGCGAATGATGACGATGCATAATACAGTATTATAGGATAGAAGCTATGCTGTACTCTGAACAGCCTCTGGCCGATAATATTCATAATATTTTTAATATATGCCACTATGACTGCGAAGGGCCCAAGGAGTTCATTAGTGGGCTGTCCCTACCTTAACTAAAATGTTGAGACATATATATCAGGAACACCCTGTCAAAGCCTATTGCAGCGAGGAACAAACAAAAAAATCCAGGGAAGAGATACAGTTTTCCCTGCAAGATAGTATAAACTTCTGCGTACACATTATTTATCAGTAATAAACCTATACTATTTAAAAAGACCGTAAAATATTGTATGGCAGCGAACATCACAGCACATTATAAAAAGTTGGTGAGATAACAAATACCGCATCTCATTTTCATTTGCCGTACAGAACTGATATCGCGCGTACATTGCTACTACTCGCATCATCCGAGCCGCTGCTGCTGCAGTGGCGCTTCAACAACTCGCTGGACACACACATCAGTCCTCCCGTGGGGCAATGCAATTGTTGAAAATGAGGCAACGGTCTCGCCTCGCCCGCGGCAGCCGCCTCCACCTCAGTCCTGTCGCCAGAGCAACTGGACACGGGGAGCGCCACCTCTATATCGAGAGTTTCCGGACCGATAGTATCCAGAGCCAGAGCGCAGCTTATCTCAACTCCAGCCGACAGAGACCTCCCATCACACTGCAGCACTTGATCTGACCCCATCATCGACAACTGACTGTCAAGTAATACACAAGCCTCGGCTCCCAACAGCTGGGAAGCTAAGCTTCGCCAGCTGCTGCTGCATAGCTGCTGCAATGCCTGCGTCGCCGACTTCTCTTGCATCTCCGCTTCCTCCTTACTTGCGCAGGAACCCGTGGTCGGCAATGTCGCCAAGGGACCAGAGTGGTCAAGAAATGAAAAAAAGTTGGGAATCACCAAAAACCCACGCTCCCTGTAGAACAATACTTGCTGGCCCGACAGCTGATACTCACTATTCGCCGCTCTGCCTACTGCATCTTCCACACCGGATCCCGAGCCACCAGCGCCAATGTTACTCCTGCTATACTTATTAAGCAGTGCAAAATATGTCTCGAGAGGAGGTACCTGTAAGCCAGTCACCTTGGCCTGCTCATCAATCTTGCGCATCAAAATGATGGAGTCACGGTCCTCGTCTCCCTCAAAAGCAGCGGCCTGCGCGGCGTTCATGGCACCTCCTTGGAATGTTAGAGTGGTTTTCGATGCCTCTGACAATGAATCGTGATAGGCTGGATCCTTGAAACACAAATACCTCTTGGCAGTGACGTGATTGCGCACCAGCTTCTGTACCCTGGGTGTAAAGCCCAATTGTCGAACGAAATCTTCTCCGATTTGCTCGTGCTATATCATGGAACCAGAGAGCATTTGCACAAAAGATAATGATCAATCAAGCTATACAGCATACTCGCAACAATGTCACTAAATGGCTGTGCGCTTGTAATCACACTGGGTCAAATAATGATGTCACAGAGTTCTTACCTTGGGGATTCCACAGCCGTTCATACCTATAGCTCGAAGCCAGCTTCCATACCCAAAGGGTGGCCCAAATCATGCAACAAAGCCGACACCACAAGTTCATCGTCTCCATAGGTGGCCGCGAGAGCCGCACACTGTAAAGAGTGCTCGATGATGGAGACGGGCTCGCCGATGTAGTCTGCTTCACCAAAACTATCAAAAAGCGCTCGCAATCGCCTGCAAACTGCACAAGGTATTTCAAAGGACGACATCGCGACTTCTCTTTTTGCGTTGGCCGCGTATAACTCGTAAACTACTCGCGTTGGATGCAACCAACGTAGTCTGATGAAGCACGATGCCAAGATAGATTCGCCTCTCTCTGAGCTTGCACAGCACAGCACAGCGCACAGCACATCACAGCACAGCACAGCACAGCACAGCACAGAGAGTGTTCTCGGAATTTGTGTGACCGGGGACCCGACCGGGGCTGAAATGTCGTATCGGTGCCCCCAAATGGATCTTTTTTAAACCAAGAATTCTTTCTATTTTAAATATTTACTACATCTAAAAATAACATGTCTATTCCAAGCATTTTCGAAATTCAGCATTGAGGTCGAAATTGACGAAAGCAAGTTCGGCAAACGTCGTGCTCATCGAGGGCACCGTGTAGATGGAGTCTGGGTTGTGGGTGCCGTCGAACGCACTGAACAGCGTCGCATGTTTGCAGAGTCAGTGCAAGACCGCTCCGAACCCACTCTGACCGCTCTTATTAGACGCCACATTCATCCTGGAAGCATCATATTGAGCGATTGTTGGGCTGGCTACAGCACCAACATTCTTGAAGGTCTTGGATATGAGCATTACACAGTCAATCATTCCCAAACCTTCGTAAACCCCTTAGACGGCACCCATACCAACACCATTGAAGGTACATGGGCTGGAATCAAGGGAAAGATTAACAAGCGTCACCGCACACGCGAATGGGTGCGCGGTGGCCTGCTCAAGTTCATCTGGAAGCGACAGTACCATGATCAGCTGTGGCGCAGACTGCTGGAGGCAATGCGTACTGTAGAATACGCCGATCCCCCTGACGAGGCTGCCGCTCCCGTTGTTATTCAACCTGCAGAATATGACGCTGAGCTATAATAGACCTTTAGCACGTTAAGATAGTTGCTAGCATTCCTGTAGTATACTATAGGACAGCAAGTGTGTGCAAAAGTAATGAAAAAAAAAAAAAGAAAAAGGGGGGGTCGGGGGCACCGATACGACATCTGCTCCCACACACACAGCACACAACAACAACACTCACTCACACCGCCGCCACACCGCCCCTCTCTCGCCTCACCCCCACAGAGTGTAGAGATTATTTGTAGATAGATTGATACTCTACTGTATGTAGATAGAAACAAGAGACAAGTTCCCTTGTACAGAGTACGACCAATATTCATCGGCAGCAGAGTATTTTTGCTGACACTTGGTGATGGGGTGCTGCGAGAGCTCGGACGACGTAGACGGGACAAGCGCTAGGGGACTGCTGAGTTCAAATTATCTCCGGGACGATGAAACAATTTCTACGGCCAACAGTGCATTTGACGATGAGAGGAAAGGCCCCATGGGGGATGCTTTTCCAACCTGGGTTAAGGATGATTTCGCTACCCATTGCTACGACTGCGGCTTAGAGTTCAATATACTAACAGAGCGGAAGCATCATTGCCGGCGTTGTAGAAACGTTTTCTGCAACGATTGTTCCCATAACGGGTCAACCATATTGTTATTCTCCATCACGGAGGATGTGCGGGTGTGCAACCAATGCTTTCAGGAGATACCAGCAGAGAATGAGTACGTGCAAATACATAAACCGCGTTTGATCCGAGGCGAGAACTTCAAAAAATTTATTAGAATGGGCATATCCACCAAGTTGGTCAAGCTACGATTGACTCAGGACGAGCAAACTCTCGTATACGATGATCAATCTAGGGCAGAACCAACGGAAATCCCTTTAAAAGATATCAGGAAATTGAAAATGACTTCTCTGAAAGCTTTTGAAATAGGTACTGGTGATAAAACGTATGAATTTGAAGCTGACAGCACAGCTACACAAAAGGAATGGATGGAGGCGCTAAAGACAGTCATCGAATGGTCAAAGAAGCCGAGCCTACGGGAAAAGGTGGATAACGAAAGGCGGCTGAAGTGGGAGAATGCGAGAAGGAGTAGTGGTGGCGGTGGTTCTCACACCAATAATAGGTCGGAACGAAGAGGTAGCGCGGCCAAATTCAAAGGAAAGTACGGATGATCGAGGATTAGTTTATAATAGTTCGTTGTGTAGAGTAGATGCTTTTCCTGTTGTTCAACTGGTACACAGGAGTATGCCGCAATTTTGCCAGGATAGGAGCGTCCCGCTAAAAAGTTAAGTGTGAAACACCCAACACGTCAAAAAATGATATACAAATAAAATACCCATCACATGTCGCCATATGTCTATCTTAGTACCAGTGTTATCAGTATTATATTACATCACTATCTACATATCTGACACTTCTGTACCCGCCTGTGCCGCAGAACTCAGTTTATGAAGGAAGTGATCGGCGGACACGCACCCCCTGTCTCTGTTGCTACTCTGGCGCTGGCGCACAGAGAGCGTCCGCTCCTGCATCTCTCGCTCCCCGACCACACACGAGAAAGGGATCTTGTCCCTCTCTGCATTTCTCACTTGCTTTGATATTCTTTCGCCACTAGTATCTACTTCGACACGAAGGCCCAACTTTTCTGCTTGCTGCTTAATATCCATACAATAGTCGTGTACACAATCCACCACTGGAAGAAGCCGGACTTGCACCGGCGCTAGCCACAGCGGAAAATCTCCAGCGGTGTTTTCGATGAGCACGCCAAAAAACCTCTCGAGCGAACCGAACACTGCTCTGTGCACCATGATAGGTCGCTTTCTCGTACCATCAGACGCCACATACTCTAAGTTGAACCTTGTCGGTAGGTTGAAATCGCACTGAATAGTGGAGCATTGCCATTTTCTTCCCAGTGCGTCCTGAATGTTAATATCGATCTTGGGCCCATAAAACGCCCCGCCCCCTTCGTCAATAGAATACTTCCAACCTTTTCGCAACAGTGCTTGTTCTAAAGCATTCGTAGACTCATCCCAGATATCATCTGAGCCCACACTATCCGCAGGCCTCGTACTTAACTTGATATCGAACGTCTGGAACCCAAACTTATTCAATATATCTTGAGTGAGCGTCAAGACGTGTTCAATCTCTTGCTCAAGTTGACTCGGCAGGCAGAATATGTGCCCGTCATCTTGCGTAAATCCTCTCACTCGGAAAAGGCCGTGGAGGGCGCCTGAGCGCTCATAACGGTATACAGTGCCCAGTTCCGCCCAGCGAACAGGTAGCTCCCTGTACGAGCGAGGCCGGTCCTTGTACAACAGGCAGTGGAAAGGACAGTTCATCGGCTTGAGCTGCAACAGATGACCCCCTTTCTGGTCAGTCTCATCTGCCGCCACTGATATGGGTGCAAACATGTCATTGGCGTAGTAGTCAAAGTGACCCGATGTCTTCCACAGGTCCAGATTGGCCACATGCGGAGTTCTCACCAGTTCATAACCATTCTACAAAATATATATACAACGGCAAATATTCAGAGCATAATAACGCAGTGCGTAGAGCGCAATGCTAGCGGCGAGAACTTATGCAAAGATACACGAAACCTGAATGTGATAATCTTCCCAATATCTCTCGATTATTTTTCGTACAGTCGACCCCTTCGGGTGCCAGAACACAAGTCCACTACCCGCATTCTCCTGTATGGAAAACAGGTCCAACTGTTTACCTAGCTGGCGATGATCCCGCCGCTTGGCTTCTTCTACTTTCACTTTATAAATAGCCAGCTGCTCAGGAGTCGCCCAAGCAGTACCATAGACGCGCTAGGCAAGAACACGAGAGGGGCGTATGATGACATGACGTTACAGCTCACTCTTGAACGATCCACAAAAAGCAAGACATCCACACACCACACATCTACACCCTACAACAGGGAACTACATATACAGTGCTACTATCGATGCTGCTTGTGTTACCCCTACCTGTAACATCTCATTTCGTTCATCTCCCCGCCAGTATGCACCAGCAACAGATTCCAATTGAATGCTTTTGGAATTTAGTTGGCCTGTGGACTCCATATGGGGACCCGCACAGAGGTCCCACCACTCCTCACCAATGGAATAGATAGATACATTGTCGTCCTTTATCATATCCTCCAAAATCTCCAGCTTATACGGCTCTCCTGCTTCCTGGATTCTAAGTTTGGCGGCTTCTCGAGTCATATATTGTTTGGTAATAGGCAAATTCCGACGAATTATTCTATCCATCTCTTTCTTGATCCTCTTTAAGTCGTCCACGGACAATGGTTCAGTGGGGGCCACTGAAAAATCGTAGTAAAACCCATTTTCTATCCAAGGACCAATAGTAACTTTAACCTTAGGGAATAATCGCTGCACCGCCATAGCCATTACATGAGCACTTGTATGTCTAATTTTTACTAAATTAGAGTCTTCATTGGTCGGCAACGCGGTCTGCAACGCAGTAGCGACATCTAGCGGTTGTGTAGCAAACTTTACGACATTGTTCATGCAGATTCGACCAAAAGAACTGCCGCGCAAATACGGAGGCCTACGTAGGCTGAACGCATGGACGATGTGTAACATTATGACTGCATAAATAATACTTAGTGTCAATCGAGCCAAAGAGTGTGGTTTGTCCCTGTATGGCATATACTGGGCACAGCTGTGAGTGCTGGAAACCAGAACCCAAAATCAGGATTCTTGGGAGTGTATGCATAACACAACTTGAACTGTGTAACCTTTTATCTTCTCTCTCTCTCTATCTAGTCTACACACTACACACAGCATATCTCTCTCATTATGTCGTCTCTCGTCTCTCTCGTCTCTCTCGCGTTTCTCTCGTCTCTCGCGATCTCACATCTCACCAGCTAGTACCCTTACTATACTTCTTCCTCGTACTGTAGAAAGTAGCCTGGCTATGTAAATTTTAGATTTGTAAACAAAAGAGAAGTGTATATATACTGTATTCGCTATCTCTCTATATACAGTACAGTAAGATAAGACTTGGTTTTCGTTGACAAAAAAGCACAGACAGAGACACACGCACACAAACACACGAGAGAGAGAGGAGACGAGACGAGACAAGACAATAGAACACAACAACACGTTTATAAAAAATTAAAGTCGATGAACACAAGGTAATGAGTTTTGAATTTTGCCTCGTAAGTTATAAGTAGAGGCTTAGCCTCCTGAAGAGTAGAGGATGAATAGTGGTCGAATGCTGGACCTTATTGCGGCGAATGCCTATTTCTTCATTTGCGGCATAATAGATTCCTTGTCGATTCAAAGAACTCTACCTCTGCTGGTTAATGACAGTACTATTGCCTTGCTTACGGTTCAGATTTTGGCTATAAACGCAGTATTACTACTGGGATCCATTGCCGTATTTAACCATGGAGTCACGCCAATTTTATATCAAATTAATGGACTGGTTTTGGAAGAACAGGAAGAAGCAGCATCTAATAGCTACTTAGGCTGGCTATTGTATCAATCATTGTGGTTGACCCCTATATGTTTGCTATGCTACGTGCTGAGTGTGGGCTGGTACCAAAGCTTGGCCGATCAGACGTTTAAACATCTGCGTAAAACGCCCAGGGCCTCAACTGTGGCGCGAGTGGTCACCGACTCCATATATTCAACTCTTGTATGGATCTTCGCCTATTTGCAGATGCAGATTTTAATCCGCGGAGTCCCTTTAGTAATGATTACAGTGGATTACGCGTGGAATCTTTTCTTTGACGGCCTGTCTTCGAGCGATCCGCTTCAAGCAATGTTAGTGGCCTCACTACAGAGGGGATATGAGTTTCTGTCAGTGTTTACCCATAATCTATCTACCTTTGCTGGGCTAAGTTTGATGAGTTGGCTTTATGGATGGTATCCATTCGATTATGTGTGGGCGTCAGAGGGTGCCCTGCCGGATGTACGATACAACACCCTACACACGCACTGGGCCTATTTTCTCGGTTTCGGGTTTCCATATGTGGCACTTGTCCGACTAACTGGGTTCTTCGCCGGTTACGGGATTTTCTTGGCTTGCTTTCCGTTTTCTATCATGCTGGCGAGTTTAGCTGACTGCGATGGTCCATATCGCTCTAAAAAATATCGCCAATATTCCACATCTCTGGAGTTCTTTCACCCTGCTAAAAAGTGCGCCGCGTACACCCTAAGAGTGTTCGAGCGAAAGTATCGGGCTTTGAGAAAGCCTAAGAAATGAAATGACGTAGATGCTCTAATATAGCCGGTGTACCATAATAAGCTTTCGGTGTATATTATGGCTTTGTTTCAGTTTTCTATATAGACCGACAAGTGGTTGATGTGTCCTTCCAGAGCTGGGTAATAGGGGGCCGGGCCCTTACATATTTTGAAGTTATTTACACGGGTCTTACAATGCGCGTTCTTCAAGCGAATCGTACTGCATTTAATACGTGGTACACGCATACATGATATTTTTCACATTTCCCACAAGCACACAGGTTCGTTGATTAAAAGAGAGTAGCCTGGTAGATTCATCATAATTCATACAAAAAATCTTCGTGGGACAGACCTACCGATTTTTCAGCGTCGGTCACGTGGAATGTCAACATCCGGCCCCGGTGAACCAGCACTTCCTTTGAATTATCCCCATATTCTTTTAATAGAATGTATAGGGCACGATTCATCACCAGAGCACAGTATTCTTGCTCTCCCAATTGAAAAGCAACGGAACCTACATTAGATAACGCCTGGGCAGTGTCAACATGTTCCGGACCGTCCAGCTCTTCGTGAATGGTTACAATTTCCTTTGATACATCGAATACCTCTCGATATAATCCTCTCTGATAAACATTTCTACCGAGTGCGTGCAAAGCTGCGGCACGTTGCCGCGACATTTTACCATATTTAGCTTCGGCTTCCGCAACCTTCTTTTTCAGGCCCTTTTCCTCTTTTGCCATGTTCTGCAGATCTAATTCACTCCGCTCATTGCCAAACTTTTTCTTGCCAATTTCTTTCACTTTGTCTTGAAGTTCTGTTTTACTGGAATACTGGATCGTGTCATCCGTACTTCCATCGCTTTTTCTGATTGCATCCACATCAGGCAAAAATGCGGTCACTAATACGAGCACGATCAAGGCAATAACAATAGCATTCATTGTTTCTCTAAGGTCACTATGGCACTCTCTGTATTTCTTCTCGCTGCACTACAACCAGACGCGCGTTGTGGGACCTTCTCTCTGTTTTAACAGGACCCAGGACCTAAGCCTCACGTCACGCAAGCACTCGTTTTCGTTTTTGACTTTTTGAAAGAGTTTTATGTGAGAGGGGGGACGTAAAATTCAGTCCGGCGGAAGATTTTGACAGTCCGGCATTTTATAATACTTGCGCGAGGCTGCTCATTAGGTCCTGTTTTAAAAACAGAGAGGGTCCCCACAACGCGGGTCTGGTATACTATAAGATTTGTCTGTTAGTTATGTCAGAAATGGCAGCAGATGCAGTGAGGGTTAGTAGCCCCTCATCGCCAGCCGCAGAATCCCTGTTCAAATGTCTAAAGGGAAACGAGCCGCACCGCGAGATCAGTGATCCGCTTCGGAAAGCCGAAGCGCGTTTGGGAGGAAATCCTGCCTCTTCATCAGGCAAATGGTCGCTTCTACGCAGTGCTCTCTTTGAAGGGAAAAGGGACCACCGCAGTGCATCCAGTATCCACCGTTTCCCCGGGTTCTCATTTGTTTCAAAGCGGAAGATGATTTGGTGCGGATTCACAATATATTTTTCTTTCTCCGCAGAATCAGCTGATCGGTTTCTATCAATAATTTATAGTTTTTTGGAAAGGGTTGATTGCTGTGAGTGCTGTGTCGTATTATATGTTGAAGATAAAACTGATTTACGAGTTCTATCAGATTTTGTAGCATCGGGCGAATTAAAACATGACCTTCGGGTTTGCGAACACCCTCCAATTGAAACGGAGGTAGATCAACTGTTATGCGATGTATTTACCGGGTGCTTGCTGGAGCGGCGACCGACTAACTTCATTACTGTACGGGTGCCTCACAAAACATATAAACCACGCATGCGTAGGTGTGCTTATTGGTCGTACGTACTTCCGAATGAAGATGTATATGTGTATACCAGGGAAACTTCCGTCGACGCAGGACTAAATACGCGTTCGTTGCTTTCGAATCACCTTTATGGTGTGGATAACACAGGCAATGTTTGTGTCTGGCCTACCGAGACTATCATGCTATGTGCACTCTTGCGTAATGCATCGTTGACGTCGATGTTAGCGAACAAGAGAGTGATTGAATGTGGGGGCGGTTCAACAGCACTGGCAGGGGTGGGTCTAGCGGCTCTTGGGATACCCGCGCATGTGGTTGTATCTGATGGGCACCCGGATTGCGTGTTGAACCAGGTACGATATGCCATTAACCTTTAACTACGCCCTGCTAGCGGTGGTCATATCACAATACCTACATGAAGAGGATTATTATTATTATTATTATTATTATTATTATTATTATTATTATTATTATTATTATTATCATTATTATTATATTATTATTATTATCATTATTATTCTACTACCAATAGAATGTGTGTATTGAGATGAACAAACAAAAAGGTGTGATACCATCAACCGCGCAAATATGTGCACATCAGTTGAATTGGTCGCGCTGTAGCTTCACTGACGATTTTGGACGCATACGGGAACAGCTACCATTATGCGCAACGTTTGATGTTGTGATTGCATCTGACTGCCTTTTCTTTCGTGAATTTCACGAAGACTTAGTGGAAGCCTTGTCTGTAATGATGACCCCAGTCAGTGGCATTGCTTTACTGTTCCAGCCTGCTCGGGATGGAACCATGCGCGCATTTTTGGAACTCTGCAAAGACTTATTCGTGGTTGAAGTCCTAGAAGATTATTTTGAAGAGCTGTCCTGTGCCAGAGACATGTATCGAGTCGAATCGACCACCAGGACACCACCCGCGAGAGTATCCCCGAGTAACGGCTATAACGATGATATCCATTTCCCTCTTTTATGTATATTGAGGTGGAAATAGCGAGCTTGCGATCTACAGAATTATACGCGCGATAGTTTGAAGTTGTCGTCATAGGAACACTGCACATTATCTGAGCCTGATACCTAGTCATATTCTCAGAGAATTCCATAACAAACACAAAAAATCTTAAGTTTGTTCTTGCTTCTGCACTTATATGCTAGGGTTTAGTAGAAAAGGGACCTATGCGATCGAATAGCAAGCTCCTTCGTTTACCAATCACATCAAAACCAGCGCGTCGTAATAACTCCAAGCTACTTGGAACGGACCGCGACATCCAGGTCAGCAAAATGCGGCGTTTCAGTGCTGGCGATAAATCAGGAATCATCATACCCTGCCCTTGCAGAACCGCGCATAGTGCGGCAGTGGCAGAGGAGAGGTTTAAAGACTCTGCGAAGCCGCGCATGGGCAAAACCACAAGCATGTCCGCAGCTTCGCGAACCGTTGGGCTAATCCCACTTTCTTCATTGCCCATAACCACAGCTACCTTCTTTCCTTTACACACTTCAGACCACGCTACTTCTGTGACAGGTACACTATCGCCGTGCAGATCCGTAGATGCTATCAAATATCCACCGGCCCGCAACTTTGACAAACACTCACTCGTGCTGGTGTGATGCGTGACAGATAACCACTGTTGACTACCAATGGCACTACGCATCTTCAACTTCCTCGTTCGAAGCCACCCCGGACTGTACATGTCATCGTTCATAATGATGTCAACATCTTGCACGCCGAAAGCATCCAAGTTGCGTAAAGCGGCGAATGCATTTTCAGGATTACTCGGGTTTTCGTAAACGAAACGTATATTGGTCGTACGTTGGCTCAATACTTCAAGCAGCCTCTTCTGTCGCGATGCGGGGCAATACGGTTTAATTGTATTTATCGCGCACTCCACGCTTTCGTCCGATAGATTTGACCAAAGTGACCCATTCACGGGTTTAGGAAATTCGACGGACTGTTGAGGGTTACCCTTGCTAACAATTCTCAGTTCACTACTTCTACAACAACTAACCATGGAATACTTTGGAAACAGCTTTTTCATGATAGTAACATAGGTTTTCATGTTTCCACACAATGCATAAACGACCAGTAAACTTCCACCTCTAAAACACCCCTAAAACTTAAAGTGCGTCCATCATTAGACCAG
>JACKZZ010017210.1_pt1 | contig 39014 bp, 34 predicted proteins | sample 8027871 | NCBI WGS metagenome assembly JACKZZ01 (sample SAMN15724774, study PRJNA655200) | protist metagenome | isolation source: fluorescence activated cell sorting (FACS) single amplified genomes of... | place: USA: West Boothbay Harbor, Gulf of Maine | collected 2000-07-19
CCATCAGCGACGCCGCGCGCAGCTCGACTTCTGGCTCACTGTTCTGTGGCACCATCACCCGAGAGTTGATGTGATGTTCGAGCTCGGGGTCGTATTCAAGTATCCCCATCACCCGCAGCGCAACAGGGACGATGTAGTCGGCGAAGCCGGTCACAAGGTGTGCGTCTTCGAGCGCCCAGTGTTTCTGTGGAGCGAGAGCCAGGTGGATGCTCCACAACGCCAATTGGGCCAGTTTGAAAAACTTAACCTCGCCTCCGCGGTAGTCACTGACGTCGTTGAATCGAGGAAACTCCATCACCAGACGCTCTAAAACGCCGTCGCCTTCTGCATAGAGGCGTGGAGAACATGAACGAAGAAATCGCGCAAAGCTCCCCTGGTACTTGTCCACGAGCGTCTCACCCACCTCGTTGAGCAGCTCGACGCGATCCTCCAGCATCGGCATCTCAGTGGAGCCTGAAAACAACTCTTCGAGGTCTCTTCTCGTGACCCTCGCCAAGTAGTCACCCGAGAACAACGGAACCCCCGCGGTGATAGCTCGATGGATGCAGGCCACAAGCGCCTCGGAGTCGGACCAGGTCTTGCCCTGATAATTCGTGGTGAAGATGAGCCCAGAGTCAAAATCTGTGAAAGCAAAGTTGAGAGTGTTTAGCACCAACGTGAAATCAATAGTGGTGTCGGGGTCGGGGCCAAAGTCGAACAGGGCGGCGCTCCCTAAAGGAGGAAAGCCCTCATAGGCCATCCACTGTGCTACCTGGCTGATTTTTTCGCTCGAAAGCGTGACGAGGCCCGCCTGTTCCATAACCGGCGCCACGGATTGCAAGACGGGGCTTTGCCAAGAATCGAAGGAATCTGGAGCATCGCTCACGACCATCGCGGATACACCCCTCATGTGCCGATGCTCGGCACCGACGAGCCCCGGGCTTTGCATTTGCCCCTAACATACTGGGTGAGCCCGCATCTGACGCTAAGGGTTCACACAGCCCCCAAGGAGAAGAATTTCATGGATCACGGACACGTAGCGGTTGTAGGAAGCACGAACATGGACATGATTACGTATGTCGCCGGTGTTCCCGCACGCGGGGAAACCGTCACCGGGGAGTCCTTCGCTCTGGGTTTTGGCGGAAAAGGGGCCAACCAAGCGGTAATGGCTCGGCGCCTCGGGGCAGACGTGTCGATGGTCAACACTCTCGGTGACGATGTTTTCGGTGACACCACCATGGCGAACTTTGAGAACGAAGGAATCGACACGGCATGGATTTCACGGGTTCCCGGCCCCAGCGGCGTGGCACCGATTTGGGTGGAGCCAGATGGGGCAAACAGGATCATTGTGGTGCCAGGGGCCAATGCCCTGATGACTCCCGAGGGAGCCATTTCCGCTCTGAAAGGTATGGCCGAGTATCAGGTCGTTGTCGGTCAGCTCGAAATCCCCCAAGAGGTCACGCTCGCTGCTTTTCAACAGGGCAGAAAAGACGGCGCGATAACCATCTTGAACCCCGCTCCCTACCAGGAACTCTTGCCGGACTTGGTGGCAGCGAGCGACTGGATCGTTCCTAATGAGACGGAGTTTGCGGGGCTTCATCCCCAGGGACTCTTACCCGAAAGCGACGCGATCATCTTGCAAGTTGCTCACGCTCTCGGGACGAACCTCCTGGTGACCCTGGGAGAAAGCGGAGTGGCCGCAACGTTGCCTAATGGCACCGTGCTTCGGATTCCTGCACCCACCGTCGACGCGCTTGACACAACCGGTGCGGGAGATTGTTTCGTTGGAACTTTTGCTGCTGGGCTGGCAGCAGGCTTGGCGCTTGAAGTGGCGCTGACCCTCGGCATTACCTGCGCATCAGAAAGTGTGACGAATCAGGGAACGCAGAGTTCCTACCCCTCCCCCGCCAGGGCAGAAGAAATTATGCAACAGGTCCTTCAGAGCTTCTCCGCCCCGTAAAACCCCACGGCGACAGCTCCGCGCGGATGAGGATCTGCAGTGCTAAAAACCTGCAGCTTCGAAGGCTTCGTCATAGATGGAAAGTGCCCGCGACACATCCGTAGCGCTGACAATCAAGGGCGGGACGACATGAATTCGATTGTCTACGACAAAGGGCAAAAGCTTACGAGCAAGAATTTCAGACTTGATTTTTCCGATCGATGCAGCATCCAGCGCTTCGCGGGTGTCAGAGTTCGAGACCAACTCGAGCGCAAAGAAACAACCCAGGCCTCGGACTTCCCCGATGACGGGATGCTTGCGGGCCAAGTCTTCGAGGCCGGGTCGGAGGTAATCATCGCCGATGGAGCGAGCGTTGGGAAGCATGGCTTCCTCTTCCATAGCCTCCAGCGCAGCCACGATAGAAGCCATGGCCAGCGGGTGCCCCGAATAGGTCAATCCCCCGGGGAACATGTGGTCGTCAAAATACTCCGATAGGGCCTGGGAGAAGACCACGCCACCGACGGGCACATAGCCTGAATTAACCCCTTTGGCGAAGGTGACCATATCAGGGACAGCATCGTGGTCATGGAAGGCAAACCATTGACCTGTTCGTCCAAACCCACACATCACCTCGTCCAGGATCAACATGATGCCAAAGCGATCACACAGAGCACGAACCCCCGAAAGATAACCGGGCGGGGGGACCATGATTCCTGCCGTGCCAGGAACAGTTTCCATCAGCACAGCCGCGATCGTGTCGGGACCCTCCGCTTCAATGGTGCGCTCGAGATGGCGCAGAGCGCGTTGGCATTCCTCTTCAGCGTTTTCCGCGGCGAACTCGGTGCGATAGAGAAAGGGTCCAAAAAAATGGACGTGTCCGGTGGCATATTCATTAGGCTGACGACGCCAATCCCCTGTTGCCACAATCGCCGATCCGGTGTTGCCGTGGTAGCTGCGATACGCGCTGAGTACTTTCGAACGCCCGGTATACAGCCTGGCTGCGCGAATTGCGTTTTCATTGGCGTCAGCCCCACCGTTGGTGAAGAAAACTTTTCGAAAGCTCTCGCCAGCTCGCGACACGATAGCCATTGCCGCCTGAACCCGCGGTTTCGAGGAAAACGCCGGCCCCACCGTTGCCAGCTGCTCAGCCTGCTCAACAATTGCCCCGACCACCCGAGGGTGCGAATGCCCGATGTTGACGTTGACAAGCTGGCTCGAGAAATCGAGATATTCATTCCCCTCGATGTCCACCACTGTCATGCCATGGGCATGAGAAACCATCATGGGGGAAAGTGCCCCCTGTGCGGACCAAGAATAAAAATTGAAGGAGCGATCAAGCTCTTTCCATTTTTTTGCTGAAAAATTCTCTTTCGTCACAGCTCTCCTTGGTCGTTATCTAGAGGGTGAGAAAAGAATAGACCAGATTTCCCCCGCCAAACCTCTGCCACTCAATGTCTTCGCCCGGGGGCTCATGACCTAGCCTGGGGTCATGAATTCAGAGAACTCACTACCGCCGGGAATGCGAACCCAGCTTGACTCCGCCTCCTATCAAGGGCTCGCAACATTTGGGATGCGCCCCTTCGTCACGGAGCCAGAACAGCTCGATGCGCTGCGGCCTGACGTTGCCGTTATTGGTGCTCCCTGGGACGACAGCACTACCAACCGACCAGGCGCGCGTTTTGGACCTCGTGCTCTTCGAGCCAACGCGTATGACCCGGGCACCTACCACCTCGACTTAGGCGTCGAAATTTTTGACCACCTCACCGTCGTTGACTACGGAGACGCCATTGTGAGCCATGGAATGTGGGAGCAATCTCGCCAAGCGATCTACGACCGAGTTAGCGAAGTGACCAGCCGAGGAATCATTCCGGTGGTGCTCGGGGGTGACCATTCGGTGACCTTCCCCGCGGTCACGGCTGTCGCTGAGAAACACGGGTTTGGCAACGTTGCCATGATCCACTTCGACGCCCACGCAGACACCGCTTATGAACTCGATGGCAACTTTGCCAGCCACGGCGCAATGATGCGGCGCATTATTGAATCCGGGTCGATACCCGGCGATCGTTTCCTGCAACTGGGATTGCGCGGCTATTGGCCAGGTGAAGAAGACCAGAAGTGGATGCGAGAGAACAACCTCAAGCACTACATGATGCAAGAGTTTTGGGAACGCGGCCCCATGCCGGTTCTGGATGATGTGATCGCCGAAGCCAAAAAGAGAGCCCCGAAGGCCTACATTTCTATTGACATTGATGTGCTCGACCCGGGGTTTGCTCCCGCCACAGGAACGCCCGAACCCGGCGGTTTTGCCCCCATCGATTTACTCCGCATCATCCGCCGCCTGACCCTCGAACTCGATGTGGTGGGGTTTGACGTTATGGAGGTTGCCCCGGCTTATGACCACGCTGACGTCACGGTTAACAATGCTCACCGTCTCATCTGGGAATTCTTCGCGGGACTTTCCGCAAAGAACCGGGACAAGCCTGAGCACGGTGTCCGCTAAAACTCACACCCAGAGGAAAGTGGTCTTTTCGTACCGCTCTTTCTCGCAAAAGAACGAATAACAATCGGCGACTGGCTGGCCGATGAAGTGGAGAAAAACCAGGCTTCCCGTCGTTTTTTCCACACCGCCCCAGAGACGTCGAACCCGAACTAAGCGGGCAACTTCGGGATGACGGGTTGCTCGTGATGGGCGGGGCACAGCGGCTGAAGCATTGCGCAGGGATCGCAGAACACGAGCTGCCTGCGGCAGGCCACATCAGCACAATTTTCGAGGCGAGACGAGGGCGTCTCGCACAGTGCGCAGCGGCCAATCACCTTCGCGTTGGAGCTAAAGGTCACCGCTTTACGTGGATCAAATACCGAGAGCGAACCTTCCCATAAACCATCATCGCCAAAGGCTTCTCCGTACCGAACGATTCCACCCTCAAGCTGATAGACCTCGATAAACCCGCGCTTAATCATCATTGCGGTTAATATTTCGCAGCGAATTCCACCCGTGCAATAGGTAACAACGGGCGTATCTTTCAAATGGTCATACTGGCCACTATCGAGCTCCCGAACAAAGTCATTCGATGTGGAAATATCCGGAACTACCGCATCCTTGAAGCGGCCGATCTGGGCTTCCCATGCGTTGCGCCCGTCAAAAAAAGTGACCTCTTTGCTTTCGACTAACTCATGAAGCTCCTGCGGCGTAAGGTGTTGGCCGCCGCCAATGACACCGGAGCCGTCAACAGCGAACTCATCAGACCCCCCAAACCCCACTAATTCGTCCCTCACTCGCACACTCAAACGCGGAAACTGAGACTCTGCGCTACTCTCACTCCATTTGAAGTCAATCTCTTTGAATCGCGGGTACTCCCGAGTCTTTCGCCAATACTTCTTGAGGGCGTTGAGCTCCCCGCCCACCGTGGCATTGATGCCGTGGGGGGAAATCAAAATTCTCCCGGCCAAACCCAACGATTCGCACAGGTCCCGTTGCCAGAGGCGTATCGCTTCCGGGTCGGCAAGAGGGGTGAAGCCGTAGTAGAGCAACACTTTATACACCGCCATCCTGCAAGTTTAGAGTCCGTGGGGGCGCAGAGCCCGGTGGGACGCCAGAAATATCCTCCCCGAGCAGGGAACCATCGAGCCTTCATCGAGGGTGAAACCCCCAGGGAAGTTCTGCTACCTCCTGTTACCGTGTGCTCAGCTCAACCGCTGGGGTTTAGCTTTTGAGAGGATGTTTTCAATGCAAGAAAAAGACCTAGTCGAATTATGGAATGACAAACGCCGTCAAATCATTTCGGCACAGATGCCCTCCGTGATTGCACTTGCTGTCATCACCGTTGTCGCCATGATGGGCTACTTCGATGGAGCAAGCATGTATGCAATCTCCTTTGCTGCCGTTTTTTTGGTCAGCGTGGGGAGCCTGAGCGTTCTGAACCAGTTTGCGGTCATCCGCGAGGCCGCATCAATTGTGAACGACCTCAAAGCCCTCGATAACCTCAGCGGTGTTGCTCGCGATATCGCCTCAAGCGGTTCGTACCTTCGCTACACCCAGGTGTTGATGACCCTCTTCAGCCTCGCGCTGTTGGTTGCCCTCGCGCTGTTAGTCCTGTAACCAGGAGCGGCCTACCCGCGCGCAATCCCAGGGAGGTAGAGCGCCATGGGCTCTCTGCCTCCTCGTTTTGTTCCTCATCCAGATACGCGAGGGCAAAGCGGAAGCTAATCGAAAAGTGCCGGTGGCTTCGTGGCGTCTACAAGACGCTCGGCGATCTGTTGACCAAGACCCATCAGGCGGGCATCCCGGCCTGGGCCGCCAATCAATTGGGCTCCCAGGGGCATCCCGGTGGCGGAATACAACGTTGGGATGCTTATCGCCGGTAGCCCAGCGACATTCACAAAACTTGTCCACGGAGTCATCTGAACCTGCTGAGCAAAGTTCTTTTCCGGATCCTCTTTGTCGTACCAGCCAATAAGGGGCGCTGGCCCATTCAGCCCCGGGGTCAGAATCGCGTCAAAAGTGCCGAATCTTTCAATGGTTTCGGTCTCGAAGCGACGAAGACCGGCCAACGCTAAGAGTAAGGATGCTCCGCTCACCTCTCGTCCGCGAAGCATCAGGTCCCTGGTGAGTGGCTCCAGGGCATCAAACATGTTTTCTGGAACAGGCAAGCTCGCGGCCGATGCGGTCCACAGGGTGATGAAATCATCGGCATAGGACGATTCGGGGTTCCACGTGAATTCTTCAACAGTATGACCTGCGTCTGCAAGAGCCTCCCGCGCCCTCCCCATGGCCTGTAACGCCTCCGCGTCGGGCACAATCTCCCAGTCGCTGGGCCAGGGTGACACAGTGGTCATCCCTATGCGAAGGCCCCGTTCAGGGTGCTGCGTGGCGTTGCTGAAGCCCCCAGAGGCTCCTGGTGCGCGGGTTGCCCAGTTCAGAGACCCCCGAACGAGGAAATCGGCGGCATACGCCAGGTCAGAAATGGTCCTGGTAATCAAACCGGGCACCGTGAGCCCACCTGCGGACTCTAAACCCGTTCCAGCGGGGACGAGCCCGCGGGAGGGTTTCCACCCCACCACACCACACGACAGGGCAGGAATTCGAATGGAACCTCCCCCATCGGATCCGGGAGCAAAAGGCACTATGCCGGCAGCAACAGCTGCCGCCGCTCCGCCGCTTGAGCCTCCCGCTGACCGGGCGAGATCGTGAGGGTTGCGGGTCGGGCCCGTTGCGGCGGATTCTGTGCCAGCAGACATCCCAAACTCCGACGTCGCCGTTTTCCCCATACTGAGAACCCCCACAGCGTCTAGCCACTGTGCCATGGGTTCAGAAGCCTCCGCTACCGGTTGACCTCTGGTGGTGACCGATCCGTAACCGGTGGGCATTCCTTCTCTAGCGACCAAGTCTTTGTCAGCACTTGGCAAACCAGCTAATCCCGACATGTTGAGCTCGAGCTGCCCCTCACCCACTCGTTCTGCGCGCTGACGCGCCCCCTCTGCATCGATATGGACAAGAGCGTTTACATCAGGATTGAAACGGGCGACGCGGTCGAGGTAGTACTCCACAAGCTCCGCGACCTCTGCATCCCTGTTCACCAGGGAGCCGTGCTGGTCCGCGAGCGAAAACTGATGCCAATGGGTCATAGCGTGAGGCTAGTAGGCACAGAGGAATCTTGCACGCCGTGTGGCACCCACCTTCCTGAGCCACCGCCCTGAAGTCGACCGCAGGTCCCCACACTCTTCGTTTTGATGATGGGAACCGTCCCCTAGTGCCTGAGCTTGCTATCGTGGGTCCTGGCCAGCAAGTCGCGTCCATCGCAACAGGACCCACGATTATGGGCGCCACCGTAGAGGAGAACCAATGTTGAAGAACATCGATCCAGTGTTGACCGGATCGCTTCTGAAGGCACTCGATGAACTGGGCCACGGACAGAAAATCGCTCTCGTAGATCGGAACTACCCCAGTCACAGCTCGGGAGCTCAGGTCATCCACGTGGGTGAAATCGGTATCGTGCGAGCAGCCGAAGCTGTATTCGGGGTTTTTCCTTTGGACTCGTTTATCGAAAAGCCACTGTCCCGAATGGAAGCAGATGATCAGTCGCCTTCGACGCCCACTCACGACCAGGTCCTCGAGGTGGCATCCAAGAGTCACTCTGCACGACTGGAGTTTGAAGTCATCCCCAGAATGGACTTTTATACCAGGGCCAAAGAATGCGCACTCATCGTCCAGTGCCTGGAGACGGCTCCCTACAGTTGTTTCATTGCCCAAAAAGGTGTGGTGTGACTGGGGTGCAGGACTCACCCCAAACATTGGAGCTTCACGATGTCGAAGAGCTCATTGGCTTTGCGCGTAATTCCGCTTTCACGACCACCGGATTTGGACACTTAGGCACCGACGGTGTCGTCGACTCCTCTTTTTCTCCCTCCGTATTGATCACGGCGCGCATGACATTTAGTTTTTCCATTGCGAGCGAGCTCGGATTGAAGGGTTGCGATGAACTCGCCGCCCGCGGCGTGAAGTCGCTGGCGCTGGATTTCCTCGACGCGAAGAATGGTGGGTTTAGGAGCGCTCCTCTCGGACATGAGGGTGCTGAGCTCAAGAGCGCCTACGACACATCTTTTGTCCTTCTAGCGGCATCCACCGCTCACTCCGTTGGCGTGAGCGGTGCAGACCGAGTCGCTGAACAGGCGCTAGAGGTCCTGTTTGACCGATTCTGGCGAGAAGACCTCGGCATATTTGCAAACTCGTTCACCGAAGATTTCTCCACAGTGGAACCCTACCTTGGCGCCAATGCGAACATGCACGCCGTAGAAGCGTTAATTGCGGCGAGCACAGCGATGGCCGATAGCTCTCTCGGAGAACGGGCATTAGAAATTAGTGACTTCGTAGTGAATCGGCACGCCCGCTCGATGGGCTGGATGATGCCGGAACATTTCGATTCCCAGGGCGGGCAAGACCTCAACTTCAATGCAGGGAACCCTGCTGATGAATTTCGGCCTTACGGCGTAACCATCGGGCACCTTTTCGAATGGTCACGTCTCCTCCTTGAGCTCCATCACAGCGGAGTACGTGGTGCTGAATGGATCCCGAAAGCCGCAACGAGCCTGTATGAAAAGGCCAAACAAATCGGTTGGGGCGTCGATGGCAGCGAGGGTTTTGTCTACACGGTGGATTGGGATGCACAACCAGTTGTGGACGAGAGAATGATGTGGGTTGTCGCAGAAGCTATCAGTGCCGCTGCGCAAATCGCCCAAAGCAACCTCTCAGACACCGCCCAAGGTGATGTTTCAGACTGGAGCGCTCATCTCACCACGATGTTCTTGGACACAGAAAAAGGTGGTTGGCACCACGAATTAAGTGCCAACGGGACTCCCTCTTCAACAATCGCAAAGGGGAAACCCGACGCCTACCATCTCCTGCAGGCGCTGCTCATCCCACAACTCCCCGAAGGGTGCGGGCTTCTCGAGCGTATTCGGAACCGCTAGGGCCAGGGTCAGCAACGCCCTGTTCACATCCGCCCTTCCTCAGGAAGCGACATCAGCTAAAGGGGAGAGAGTTGTTGCTCGGCATCAGGAATATCTATTGCTCCTGTCATGAGCGCTACCGAATCATTCATAGAGGCAGACTTCGGTGTCACGACCGCGGCACGCTTGCCAAGCCGCTGCACGTGAATCCGGTCGGCGACCTCATACACCTGGGGCATGTTGTGCGAAATCAACACAACCGTTAGTCCCCGGGCCTTGAGGTCCTTGATCAAATCAAGAACCTTCCCTGATTCGCGAACACCCAGTGCGGCGGTCGGTTCATCGAGAATAATGACTTGGCTTCCGAAGGCAGCCGCACGAGCCACAGACACAGCCTGGCGCTGACCGCCGGAGAGCGTCTCGACGGCCTGAGTGATGTCTTGCAGAGTGCTGATACCTAGGCTCGCGAGGTGCTCAGCAGCTTGCCGGCGCATGCCCTTCTTGTCGAGCTGACGAAAAACGGTCCCCATGAAACCCTTTTTTCGCACCTCTCGGCCGAGAAACAAGTTTGAGGCGATGTCAAGTGCCGGTGCGACAGCGAGAGTTTGAAAGACGGTCTCGATTCCGTGCTCGCGCGCTTCCTGGGTGCTGCTAAAGGAAACCTCTTCGCCGTTTACCCACATCTGACCATCATCTGCAGCGTGAGCACCCGCAAAACACTTGATCAGGCTTGATTTACCGGCACCGTTGTCGCCAATGACAGCCAGAACTTCCCCGGAGAACAAATCAAAGTCCGAACCGTTGAGAGCGGTAACGCTCCCAAAACGCTTGACTAGGCCTCGGGCTTTGACAATGGGCTCACTCATAACTTCACCTTTCTGATCCACTGATCAACACCAACGGCGACGATGACCAAAATTCCAATTGCTGCTGTCCGGTACGCCTGGTCTACACCAGCAAGGGACAATCCCATTTCGACAGCGACGACGATCATTGCCCCAATAAGGGCTCCCACCACTGCTCCTCGACCCCCGAACAAAGATATTCCACCGATCACCACTGCAGTAATCGACTGCAGGTTCAACATCGGGTCGACGTTGGGAGAGGCCGAACCGACGCGTCCAATGGTGATGTAGGCCGCAATACCCATAATCAGCCCCGCTACAAGGTAGACGCTGAAGAGAACCCTGTTGGCATTGATTCCGCTCAACTGGGCAGCTACTGGGTCATCACCCACGGCATAAACATGCTTACCCCAGGCAGTGTTTCTCAATACCCACGCTACGACGAAGTACAAAGCAAACATCACGAGCAAACCAAAGGTCACAAAGAAAGGACCCACAGCGAATCCTTCGCCCAAGACCAGTAGGACCTCTGGCATCTCAGGCCCCTGAATGGTGCGGGCCTTGAAGAAAATGAGGGTCAAACCCATGAAGACACTCCAGGTCCCCAAGGTCACAATAAAGGGCGGCAACCCGAACCGAACAATCAAGAAACCATTAACCGCGCCGGCTGCTGTGGCCGCCAAAATCCCTAAGAAAACTGCCAAGTACGGGTTTTGCCCAGCAATAGGCAAAACGTTCGATGCGACGACAAAGACCGCCAGGTTAGCCATCAGCATTTGCCCGAAAATCATGATTGACCCAATGGATAGGTCAATGCCCGCCGTGAGGATGATGAGCGCCTGGGCTATCGCCAGGCTGCCCACGATAACGGTCTGCTGGACCATCAAAGAAATGGTCGAGGGCAGGAGGAAACGTTCATTGACTGCCCCAAAGGCAACCAAGACCGCAACGAGCACAACGAGTGAGCTCAGCCATGGATAGCGGTGGAGAGTCATTTGGATCCGACGCAGAAGAGTTTGCTCTACCTCAAACTCTTTGCCTACAGCATCTTCGCTAGAAGCTTTCTTGCTCACTCGGCTTACCCCCATAGAAAGTTGGACTTCTCAAAATCATAAACTAACTGCTTGATACCCACCGACAGCGTCTCAGTCTATCGCCTAGGTGTTAAGTAAGAAGTTGGGGGGCCAAATTCTGGCCCCCCAACATCTTTACCTACCTTGAGGAGAGTTTAGCCCCAGGCGTTTTCGATGCAGTAATCGGCGGTTTCTTGATCAGCCGCGACCACTGAATCTTGTGGGTCATCGGTACACAGTGCTACGCCCGTGTCGAAGAACAACCCATTTGCTGAGGTGTTAGCAGGTGGCTCTCCGCCGTTGGCGATCTTGTAGATAGCCTCGATACCGAAGGATGCCATTCTCAGTGGGTACTGCTGAGCAGTAGCCTGAATCTGACCAGCCTTGACGGCTGTAACACCGGCAAGTCCACCATCAACGGAGACAACGAACACGTCTTCACCAATAACCTTGCCAGCTGCTTCGAGGGCTACGTTAGCTCCGAAAGCAGTGGGCTCGTTGATCGTGTAGACAACGTTGATGTCAGGGTTTGCCGCGAGGCAACGCTCGATACCGCTACGGCCGCCTTCTTCGTTGGCACCCGTTGCTTCGAGACAGACGATTTCATATTCGCCACCGGTACCTGTGGTGTAGTTTCCGGTCGTTGCAGCGCTATCCATTTCTTCGAGAACAGGAACGTCAATTCCCATACCCATCAGGAAGCCGTTTGCGCGACAGAAGTCCACGGGGACAACGCGGTCATCGAAGATGACGAGCTGCGCAATAATGGCTTTTTCGCCATCAAGCTTGCCCGCTGCCCACTCGCCGATTGCTTCGCCGGCGAGGCAGTTGTCAGTTGCGAAAGTCGAGCTAACGATGTCTGCAGGCTCAGTAGGAGAGTCCAAGGCGATAACAAAAAGACCGGCTTCGCGGGCTTTCGTAATCGCTGCATTCACGTTCGTCGACATCGGGGTGATGAGGATTCCAGCTTGTCCCTGAGCGATTGCTGCCTCAATGAGGTCAATCTGGCCCTGGTCGTCGCCCTCTTCCTTGGCCGCGCCAACGGTCAAGTCAACGCCGATTTCTGCAGCCTTTTCTTTCGCTCCAGCTTCCATGGCAACGAAGAACGCGTTGGTGAGGTTCTTCAGGATCAGTGAGACGGCGACAGTTTCTTCAACAACAACAGCCGCTTCGCTCTCGGTTGCAGTTTCGGTTGCATCTGCGGCACAACCGGTGAGGATCAGTGCGGCTACGCCTGTAGCTGCAAGACCCGAAAGAAAACGGTTTTTGGTAAACCGCTTTGTGAACGATGTTCTCATATGTGAGATACCTTTCGTAGTTTTTTCCTCAGGAAACCCTAAGAGTAGAAAAGTACCCCATGCCCAGCCAGGCAAGCAACTCGCCACCCCCGGTCGACACCGGATTGTGACTTTCGCTCGCCAGGGCCCCGCACAGATGCTGATGAGGACAGGTCTCAAGAATCCAGGCTCCGGTTACTCCACTGCGTAGAGTAAGAGACAACTGCGGATAGGGTGCTAGCTGTGACGACGTTGGGAATAGATCTCGGGACGGGCTCCGTTAAAGCAGCCGTTGTCTCCGCCAAGGGCGCAATCCTGTCCCACGCAAGCAAAACCTACTCTGTGGAATCACCGTGTCCCGGTTGGGCCGAAAGTGACCCTGCGGAATGGCTCCACGCCGCAGAGGAAGTCGCCCAGGAAGCGATCAGACTCTCCCCCCAAGCTCCCGTAGCAGTGGGTTTCTCGGGACAGATGCACGGTGTTGTCATCGCTGATGCTTCTTTCACACCTCTGCGCCCAGCGATCCTCTGGGCTGATACCCGGTCCGCAGCTCAGGCTCAACAAATGAACGACGAGTTGGGCTCTTCGGAGATGGCGAAACTCGGGTCTGCCGCGGTAGCAGGTTTCGCTGCGACAACGCTGGTGTGGTTGATGCAGCACGAACCAGAGGTGATGGCGAGGGCTCATCACGTCCTGCAACCTAAAGATTGGTTGCGAGTGGCCCTGGGTGGAAAAATTGGTACCGAACCAAGCGATGCCTCCGGGACGCTCCTCTGCGATGTTGCCGCCGGGCAATGGTCACATCTGTCCGTTGAATGGTCGGGAATTGAGATGGGGCTCCTTCCCGAAATTCACGCTTCCCACGAAGATGCGGGACATGTTGCCGTTGCCGGAATGCACTTGGCCTGCGTCTATGGTGGGGCCGACACCGCGTGCGCACTTTCTGGTTTGGGTTTAGTACCAGGTGAAGGTTTTGTTGCCGTTGGCAGCGGGGCCCAGGTGGTTGCCGTGATGAAGGACCCCACGCTCGACCCGTCTTTAGCTACCCACACCTTTGCCACCGTTGGCGACAAAGGTGGGGGCTGGTACCGGATCGGCGCGGTTCAAAACGCTGGCCTTGCGTTGGAACCTGCGTTGGCGCTCTTGGGGAGCACCTTTGAAGAAGCCCATGAGGCTCTCGATGAGGGAATAACCCCCGACGACCCGATCTTCGTTCCTTATCTTTCCGGCGAGAGGACTCCCTTTATGGATCCCAGCCTTCGCGGTTCCTGGCATGAAATTTCGTTGGGAACGACGCGAAAGATGATTCTGCGAAGTGTTCTTGAAGGTGTTGCTCAGGCGGTGGCACTTGCCGTCGAAGCGGTCAGTGACACTGGCGGAGAAATGCCCGAGACTCTGCCTCTCATCGGGGGCGGTTCTACCAATCCGGTGTTTAAGCAGCTCCTCTCGGATTGCGCAAACAGGCCTTTGGCAAACGTTGAGGCCGCCGATGCTGCTGTTACCGGGGCCGCACTTCTGGGGGCAGGAAAGACCTCTCACCCCCACAGACCAGAACACGCGCTTGTTACGTACCCTCGTGAGACAGAGATACATCTTCTCGCCTCTCGCAGGGAGAAACTGCTCACCTACATTGAGTCCGCTCGTGAGGGGAACAGCAGCCGGTAAAAGGCCTCTGCTAGAAACCTCAAGCGCCAGAGCGAGCGCGATGCGGCCCGGTACTACACTGCTGGAATGACTAGTTTTCTCAGTGGATTGACCGGATCATTTTCCCAATCGGCGGCCGAAAACCCCACCGTGGCAATCATGGAGGCGGGTTACGCCGCAAGAAATCTCGACGTGCGATACATCAATTGCGAAGTCGCTCCCGAGAAGCTTTCCGATGCCGTGTCCGGGGCTATTGCGATGGGCTGGTTGGGGTTCAACTGTTCCTTGCCCCATAAAGAGGCAATTCTGCAGTACCTCGATGAACTTGCCCCCAGCGCAAAACTGATTGGGGCCGTCAACACGGTCGTCATCACCGAGGGGCGGCTGGTGGGAGAAAACACAGACGGCCAAGGCTTCGTCGAGGCTTTGAAGAAGATCGGTGACCCCCGGGGCGCCAGAACGGTCATCTTTGGTGCCGGTGGTGCCGCGCGCGCGATTGCCATCGAATTAGCTCTTGCCGGTGCACAGAAAATCACAATCGTTAATCGATCGTTGGAGCGAGGCGAGAAACTGGCCCAGCACGTGGATTCCCAGACGGAAGCGGACTGCTCGTTTGCTCCTTGGACGCCAGGATTTGTCATCCCTGACGACAGCACTCTTGTCGTCAATGCAACTTCGCTGGGCTTTTATCCTCACCACGAGGAAACGCTTGATGTGGATTTCTCTACCTTCCGCGAGGGCTCGATTGTTGCGGATGTGGTACCCAACCCGCCCATGACCCGATGGCTACAAGCGGCAGAAGAAGCCGGCTGCATTCCACTGACCGGGATCGGCATGCTCGTCAACCAGGCTCTCGTCAATGCCCGCCTGTGGACGGGAGAAACTCTCGATGCTGAAGTAATGCATCGAGCGCTCAATAACGCGCTGGGGCTCCCCTAGCGCGTCCTGCTCGAAATGATACGTGCCGCAACTTTTTCAATGAGTGAGGGGCGCCAGGAGGACCTCGATGTCAAAAAACACGGAACCGGTAACCCTTATCGCGACGTTTCGAGCCGCAGCCGGGCAGGATTCACACGTCTTCGGCCTCATTAGTGCCTATGGCGAAGTTGTTCGAAAAGAGCCTGGAAATATCTTCTTTGAGATTTACACCGAACGCGATGACAGGCATGCCTTCGTCATTATTGAGCGATATCAGAACGAACAGGCGTTTCGGAAACACCTAGACGGGGCTGAGGGCACAGCGTTCAACCTTCAACTGGCTCCCCTGGTGGAGGGGGAAGGCTCCGAGCTCCAGTTCCTGAGAATTGCGTCCTAGCTTCGCCTTTCGCGCATGCTCACTGCTCAGCCTTGGCTGAAGCCTTCCTCATATTTTCGCAACAGGTCATCGAATTGGTTCCGAGCCTCAGGATCAGTGGGTCCTGGAGGGAGCGCGCGAGCCTGAGGCTGCCACCCAGGGCGTTCACCGGTTAGGGCCCATGCTGCTTGTTTGGCTGCCCCGATAGCGACGTACTCCCCCGGATCAGGAACGACAACAGGGAGCGACACCGTCTCACTCACCACCTGCTGAACGCCCACGTTTTGAGCCCCGCCCCCGATGAGTGTGAGTCGCGTGACGGTTTCGGTTTCACGAACAATGGCGTCGAGACCGTGAGCCAAATTAGAGACCACGGCCTCCACGACTGCTCTCGCCATATTTTCCGGGGTGAGGTTCAATCGGGTGATGCCACCGAGTAAGCCGGTGGCATCGGGAAGATTAGGCATTCTTTCGCCGTCAAAAAATGGCAGGAGGCTCAGCCCCCCTGATCCGGGCGCTGCCATCTGAACGGAAGCCGAGAACTGCTCCCACGACAAGCCCAGTAGTGTCCGGACCGAATCGATGGCCCTCGAGGCATTCAAAGTTGCCACAAGCGGAAGAAATCCGCCCGCCGCATTTGCAAATCCCGCAACGGTCCCGGTGGGATCATTCGCAGGGTTCGAGGTGACCGCAAATACCGTCCCGCTTGTGCCGAGGGACATAACAACGTCCCCCACGTGAGTTTCGAGACCCAGGGCAGCTATCGCGTTATCGCCACCGCCTGACCCAATGATCCAGCCTTCCTCGGTTTTCCCCGCTTGATCCGCGGCACCGAGAACACGAGGAAGAACAGGCCGATGCCCCAGGACAAAGTCAAGAATGTCGTTGTCATATGTATTTGTGGCGGAAGAAAAATACCCGGTCCCACTAGCATCCGAGCGATCGGTCACGAGCTCGTCCAGTTGGGGGCCATGAACGGAGCTTCCTGCTGGACCGAAGCCCCGAAGCCGCCATGTCAGCCAGTCGTGGGGAAGCGCTACCGCAGCAATGGTGCGGGCCAGGTGGGGTTCGTGCTCTCGAACCCAGGCGAGCTTCGTTGACGTAAACGACGCGACCGGGACCGATCCGGTCCGTTCTGCGAGGTTGGCAGCACCAAATTCAGCGATGAGGCGCTCAGCTTGGGGAGCCGAACGCGTGTCGTTCCAGAGCAACGCAGGCCGCAGGACAACACCTCGGGCGTCTAAGGCAACAAGCCCGTGTTGCTGAGCACCAATGGAGATAGCTTCGACGCCCGAGGTGTCCACCTGATCGAGCGAGTTTCGCAAGGCGCTCCACCAGTACTCTGGGTCGATTTCTGAGCCTTCGGGATGTGGTGTTGTGGCTTCGGAAAGGATCTCGCCCGAGGCAACATCAACGACAAGCACCTTGCAGCTCTGTGTCGAAGAATCGACACCAATGACTCTCGGCATGTCCACCTCTTCTCTCTCCGGGCTCCCGTCCGCACATGCTAGCGAAGTATTCCGCCCCGGCCAGCATTCCCATCCCTCTTCTTAGCCAAGCCGAGCTAATACGTTTTGTCGCTCCTGCGATGCTTCCCCCGGGGCTTCTTTAAGACCGAAGAACGCCCGCAAACGCTCTGTGCACTAGCCTCAAGGTATGGAATTCCCAGCCGCCAAAACTATCCCCCTGCACGAAGCGAAGCCCCTCAATTGGGGCATTGCGGCTCCTGGCGAGATTGCAGGCATGTTCACCGCCGCGGTCAACACCTATGGAACCCAAAACATTGCGGCGGTGGGTTCACGCTCGCTCGAGCGAGCCAGTGCTTTTGCGAAGGAGCACTCGATTGACCACGTCTTCGGTTCCTATGATGCGTTGTTTGCCTCGGATGCCATCGAGGCCGTTTACATTTCCAACCACATCGATGGGCATCTGGACTTAGCAAACGCTGCGCTTGAGGCGGGGAAGCATGTTCTGGTGGAAAAACCTCTTCACTATTCGCCCCGTAAAGCCGAGGAGACGCTGGAGAGGGCCCGCGCCAAGGGTCTGTTGATGACGGAAGCTATGTGGACTCGTTACCTGCCACAGGCCAGTGTCATCAGACAGATCTTGGACTCTGAAGAATTTGGGTCCCCCGAACACATGGTCGCTAGCTTCGCCGAGGATAACCGTGGGGTTCAACGTCTGTGGGAAAAAGGAACCGGCGGTATTACCTACGACATGGGTATCTACCCGATTTCTTTTGCCTACGAAGTATTTGGTCAGCCATCATCCATCACCGCATCAGGGACCTGCACCCCAGACGGACTCGATGAGGGCTCACTTGTCCGCCTCGATTACCCCACCGGCCAGACGGCGACGCTGGTGATTTCGGGGGTGGCCAGTTTCCCCTGTCAGGCAACCGTCTCCGGCGAAAACCTGGCCCTCACGCTAGAGCACCCGTTCTTTGTTCCGACAACACTGCAACTCTCGGACAAAGAACTGTATAAAACCGAAAAGAGTTGGAGTGATGGCTCAGAGGTCAAGGGTCACTCCGGTCTTTTCTATCAAGCCGAATGGTTTGCCTACTACGTTGCTCAAGGCTTGACTGAGTCACCCGTTCATACTCACGCAGAGATTGTTACCAATCTTGAGGTGGCAGAAGAAATCTCTCGCCAGGTCGGCTCGCGCCCCTCACTTCTGGGACCCTAGCTCTCCGAGCTAACCCAGTCCAGTACCTGAAGCGCGCGGAGACCGTCCTCCACCGTCGCCAGATCTGATGAGGGTTTGCCCCGAAGCGTTTCAGTCCATTCCACAAGTTCGTTGACATAGGCCTGCCGAAAACGTGCCATCCAGTTTTCGCCCAGCGCAAACGGAGGGTGCGCGGGGTGTTGATGGTCTCTTACCACCGTGACGTCACCCCAAATACCCACTCTCACCACACCTCTTTCGAAAGTCAGTTCACATCGAACGTCGTAACCGTAGGAATTATTAGCAAATATGTCAGCAACAATCACGACTCCGTTGACAGTTCCGCCGGTGAGAACGATGGGGTCCTGGAGGCCATCCGGCGCAACGGAGGTGGGCCGGCCCTTCAAGACGGTGAGATCTGACCACTCATCGGAGAGTAGCCACCGCATCGTGTCAACCTCGTGAATCGCAATGTTCGTGAGAAGTTCCTCACTCTTGATGCCAGGCGATGACACGTTCCGCGTGGAGGCGTTCACATACAACACCTGCCCGAGCTCCCCGGAGCCAATGATGTTTTTCACCTCGACAAGGGGAGGATCAAATCGCCTCATGAAACCCAGGTGAATCAGGGGCTTCCCCACCTCTGTGAGCGACTTTTGCGCCAGTTGGGAGAGTTCTTCGCCATCATCAAGAGATTGAGCCAAAGGCTTTTCGCATAGCGCGGGAATCTTTCGAGACAGACACAGTTTGATACTTTCGGCGTGAAAACGATCCGGTGAAGCGATCACAACGCCGTCCAAGGAGACCGTGTCCAGCATCTCCTCCAAAGAATCAAATCCTGGACAACTCAGGTTCCATCGTTGCAGCAGCGCATTCCTCAAGTCCTCGTTCGGTTCAGCCAGCCCGACGACCGTAACTCCGGGAATGTCCTGGGACAGGTACTCGACGTGGCCGGAGCCCATCACACCAGCGCCCACCACACCGACTCTGAGTTCTATTTCAACCACCTGGCACACCCGCCCAATCTGTTAGTGGCGCCTTGCCACAAATCTCGATTTTGCCGCGCCCACGCCTGAAGAGACCTCGTTGGCTGACCACAGCAATTTTTTCAGCGGTGAATTGACCGCTGTGGTTATCAGCGTAATTCACAAAGGCTTCGTCGCCGTACCGCGCGAGAGGGAGTCCATCCCGGCGCGAAAAATCGAATGTGTAGCGGCAGCTTGCTCCGGGGTGACGCACCCGAAGCGTTCTCCCAGCAGGCCCTCCCGTTCTGCAAGGTATGAAGCCCACATTTGAAGGATTGAATCCGAGAACCCGAACTCAAAATTGGGGCCTGTCACGGTGGGCCATACAGACTGACTGCCCGAATCGATCTGCTGCCACACCTGCTCGCGTCCATGCCCCGGAATATCAGCTGCCGCGAAAATCTCCACCGACTTGGGGTTCTTTGTGCTGAATCGCACCGACCCGTCAAGCCCACTAGCCTCGAACACCCAGGTGTTTTTCTCGCCCGGATCAATTCGCTTAGTCTCAGTGGTCAGCGGGAAGCGAACGCCCTCGTGGTGGGCCCAGCTATGGAGGGTGACGTTGTCCCACGTGTCGCACTCGACCAACGAACCTTCGGCATCCGGGCGCTTCTGCACGATATTTTGAAACACTCCATACACGCTCTCAGGCGCCCAGCCCAGCCGCAACGGCACGTGCCAGGTGTGCATTCCTAGGTCGTTGAGCACACCTGCTTCACCACAGAACTCGTTCTGCCGCTTCCACCCGATGGGTTTGTTTCTGTCAAGGTCACTGGCGTGGAGGAAACTGTTCCGAGCTTCGACGATTGTTCCCAGAGCCCCACTTAGAACGTAATTGATCGCCATTTGGGCGCCAGGAAAAAATGGCATCTCACTGGAACATCTCACGAAGCTTTCGGGGTGCTTTTCAACAGCTGCCAAGATCGCTTCGGCAGCAGACTGATCAATGCCGAATGGCTTCTCGGCGAGCAAACTCTTCCCTGCCGCAATGACGTCGGAATAGATTCGCTCATGCAGATCGTGGCGAACTGCAACATAAATGACATCGATTGAAGCATCGCTCAGGAGGTCCTTATAGTCCGTGACTTTCGTCGTGACGGTATCAATCTCATCGAACCAGTCCAGCGCTTGAGGGTTGATGTCACACACAGCAGTCAGTCTGGGACGCACCGGGTGGTCGATCAACGCTGGCCACCTTTGGATAGCGGCTGCAACCTCACGGCCCATCAAGCCGGCACCGATAATCGCGACATTGACTCGCTTGGCACTCACGGGCGGCTCTCTTCAATCATGGCAAGGGCCTCGTCAACACTGGCTCCCTTATGCAGAACTGCCATGAGCGCTGCAGTGATTCCCGCGGGGTTGGGGTGTTGAACGATGTTTCTTCCATAGACGATTCCGCTGGCTCCTTGCTCAAGAACCGCGACGGTGCGCTCGAGAAGAGTGCGGTCATCGACTCGTCCGCCGCCGCGAACGAGAACCGGCACATCACCGGCAACGGTGATGACCTTTGAGTAATCGGAAACGTTGTCTGTCGGATCTGCCTTGATGAGGTCCGCACCCAGCTCCTTTGCCTGGCGCACGAGCGTAACAATTTTGTCGGTGTCTCCATCGACCATGTATCCGCCGCCCTTTTGCCCGTTATCTTTCATCACGAGAGGCTCAATCATCAGCGGCATTCCAAACCTTCGCGCATCCTCACGCAACGCCATGATGGATCGGATGTTTGCCTCCCGGATCTCCGGGCGGCCTGGCAGGTGAATCAGATTGACACAGACCGCCACCGCATCAAGGCGAACAGCCTCTTCGATCGCCGTGGGGAAGTGGTGGCTGAAAAGGTACTCATCCAGTGGGCTGCCGTACACATTTGCCACATCAGTTCTCAGCACAAGAGCGGGCTTCTGTTTGCCGGGCACATTTTGAAGAAGCTTTGCCTGGCCCACCGTTAGCTGTATCGCATCGGGATTCGCACCCACGAGTGTCGCAATCACCGCATCCATGTCTTCAATACCGCTGATAAAGCTCGATTCACCAAAAAAGCCGTGGTCAGCAGCAACATCGAGGGCTCTGCCAGAAACCGAGTTAAAGAGCCTGTTGAGGCGAAATTGTGACATGGTGATGACGACTCCTTGGGGGTGAATCCAGCGACATTACACGCCGGTCGGCGTTTGTGTCAGAGTATCTTTGTCTGGATAATTTTGTCTAACCGGGCGCCGAAGAGACGGTAAGTGCCTGGAACGTAAGGGGAGAGCGTGCACTCGATTGCTGTTGCTGGCCACTTGTGCCTTGACATCACGCCACTCCAGGCTGACAGAGCGCAAATCGATCCGGGCTCGCTTTTTGATGTTGGCCCGTTGTCCGTAACGCTGGGTGGTTGTGTCGCAAATACCGGTGGAGTCCTAGCCGACCTCGGCGCTGGGGTTGTCCCCTACGCGACAATTGGCGATGACGAACTCGGCGGTCTTTTGCGCGAGAAACTCAACGCTAAAGGCTTTGACAACCCTCAATTAACGATATCGAGCGACCGCACGACCTCCTACAGCCTGGTCATCGAACAAAGTGGAAGCGATCGAACTTTTTGGCATCACACCGGCGCCAACGCCGGCTTCGACGGCGTAGCGGTGGAGCCAGCCGGCCACGCTGTGGTTCACGTGGGCTACCCACCTCTTCTCCCCGGTGTGCTCGCAGAGGGCGGTCGAAAACTCACGGACCTGTTATCGCGGGTGCAATCTGCTGGTGTCACTTCTTCACTTGACCTTGCGGTGGTTGACCCAAATTCCTCCATCGGCGCACTCGACTGGGATGTGATTCTGGCCTCCGCCTTTTCTCACAGCGATATCGTCACGCCCAGCCTTGATGACCTCACTTCTGCCTGGGGAATCGAGGAAGAATACTCTCCCGCGCTGGTCGACCGCCTCGCTCATCGGCTGCTCGATTACGGGGTGGCGGTTGTGGTGATTTCGGCAGGCACGCACGGCCTTCATCTCAGGACAGGCACACAAGAACGGTTGAAAGAAGGTGGCACGTTATTGGCACCTCTTGCAGATAGCTGGGCAGACCAATCACTCAGCATGCTGCCCTTGCCGGTCGAGAACACTGTGACGACCAACGGAGCTGGAGATTCCAGCACAGCGGGCTTGCTCTTTGGGCTCTCCCAAGGCGCCACACCTGCGCAGTCCGCAGCCCTCGCCATCGCCTGCTCCGCAGCTGTCATCAGCGGGGAACGGGCCACTCCCACCAAAGTCATGGAGCTTGATAAATCCCTTGCCGATATTTTCGAGCGAAACGTCAGAAAGGACCACCGATGAAACCCATCTTGTTGCCCGCAAACCAGCCTCCTGCAAGGTTTTACCAAGGCGGAGCCCGCATTGCTGAGTTCCGAGGCTCCCACGATGCAGAACCCAACACCCCCGAAGATTGGGTGGGTTCCACAACAAGCGTGCGAGGGAAGGCACCTGAGGGCATGACCCGGCTCGAGAATGGCGAGCTTCTCGCCGATGCGCTCGAGAGCAACCCACTGGAGTGGCTTGGACCAGCGCACCTCGAACGCTTCGGTCACGACTCAATGCTTTTGGTGAAGCTTCTCGATGCCGGGCAGCGGCTCCCGGTGCATGCGCACCCCGATGGGGAGTTTGCTGCCACTCACGTCTCAGCGTTGCATGGCAAAGCAGAGGCCTGGTTTATCTTGAGCCCGGGCACGGTATATCTGTCCCTCACTCGCGACTTGAGCGATGCAGAGCTCCAATCCTTCGTCGAGACCCAAAAAATCGACGCGTTGCTCTCTCTGATGCACGAAATCACGGTAGAACCAGGCGATTGCATATTCGTGCCTCACGGAGTGCTCCACGCCATTGGTGCTGGCATCCTGCTCGCGGAAGTTCAGGAGCCGGAGGACTTGTCAATCCTTCTCGAATGGGAAAATTTTGACCTCGATGGAGAAAAAGATGGCCACCTGGGCCTCGGGTTTGACCTTGCCCTCACCGCCGTGGAGCGAACCGAGCGATCAGAGGAGAACGTGGAGGCTCTGATCCAACGGAGAGTCACACAGGGAAATTCCCTACCCCCCGAGGCCAGCCGGTTTTTCCGACTCGACAAAGTGGAAGAACGTGAGCATTTCGATGCGGGATTCGGCATTGTCATTGCCCTGAACGAGTCCGTTCAACTCACCACGAAGGGTGGCAACCACCATCTCGCACCGGGTTCCACCATGCTGATTCCTTTTTCAGCGGGGGCGTTCACCCTCGAAGGCTCGGCATTGCTTGCCCGCCCGCCCCTGCCCTAATCAGCTCTGGGCCGGTTCCCGCGGGAGGCGCAGTGAGACAGTCGCGCCACAAGGAGCTTTTGAGGTATCCACAAGGACCAGTCGCTCGAGCAGAAAAGTTACACTGGGCAACTATGACGGACTACAGCGTGACCGAAATCGGAAGCCTCGACTCTTGGCGGGACCACTTTGGCGGGTTTGTGCCAGAAACAACCCGAAATGGTCGGCGAGTGGTCGATCACGAACTCAAGGGTGAAGTCATTGGGATGTCTGCGACGGCCTATGAGCCAGGCGAAGAGGCGGGGTATTGGCACAGCCACTCGATACTCGACGAAGTCTTTGTCTTCCTCGAAGGCGAAGGGCAAATGGGTCTCGATGACGACGTCATCGATGTCCAAGCGGGGACCATCGTCCAGGTTTCACCCGGTGTCATGCGCACCTGGCGTTGCACACCGGAGAGTCCCACGCAGTTGAAATGGCTCTGCATCAGGGCGGGACAGATCCCCCTACCGGCTATCCCCGACGATGCCGAACCCATCAGAGACATTCCGATGCCGTGGTGAACCCTGATGCGTCCGCCAGAATTGTTGCGCGAGCCGGGATCTAGGCTGTGGGCATGAATCCTGGGGAAGACTATGACGTGGTGGTGGTCGGAGGCGGACACAACGGACTTGCCGCAGCGGCGTATGTGGCCCGCGCGGGTTACTCGGTGGCCGTGTTAGAGAGTCAGCCTTGGGTGGGAGGAGCTGCAATATCCGCCCAATCCTTTGACGGTGTCGAGGCCAAGCTTTCCCGATACTCGTACCTGGTGAGTTTGATGCCCCAGCACATTAGAGATGACCTTGAGCTAGATATCTCGCTGATTCGACGTCGATACTCTTCCTATACTCCCCTCCCGGGGAAAGATTTTGGTTTGCTCATCGATTCGATGGATCCGCAACGCACCCGCGAATCCTTTGAAGCGATTGGTGCCGGTGACGATTATGAGAAATGGGTGGAGTTTTACCGCGACACAGAGATTGTGGCGTCGACCCTGTTTCCGACCATGACTCAACCCTTGCTCAGGGAACACGAAATCCGGACTCTTTTAGACACGGCAGCGCCCGGTCGAGGGCTCTTTGAGCGATTTATTGACACTCCTATCATCAGGCTCGTTGAGGACACCTTCACCCATGACGTTGTTCGCGGTGTTGTCCTCACCGACTCCCTGATTGGAACCTTCCCCGAGACCGATAGTGACCCTGCGCTCAATGCCTGTTTCCTCTATCACGTCATCGGTGGGGGAACAGGTGACTGGGACGTTCCTGTCGGCGGTATGGGCGCGGTGAGTGCGGCACTGGAAAAATCAGCACGGGATGCCGGCGTCACCATTTCGACGAGTTCCCGGGTGACGCTGATCGTTCCAGATTCCCACGTTGAATATGTTTGCAATGACGTGGAGTTGAGGGTGAAGGCGCGTCTTGTGATCGCGGGAGTCTCCCGGGATACCCTCCACCGTCTTGCTCAGGTCCCCACACCCGCGGTGAAGCCTGAAGGCGCGCAGGTGAAAGTCAATCTGATGCTGACCCGATTGCCCCGTCTTGCGGACACCAGCGTGACTCCCGAAGAGGCTTTTGGCGGCACCTTCCACATCAATGAGTCCGCCAGTCAACTTGCTTCGTCTTTGGGACAGGCACGTTCAGGTCAGATTCCCGATGTCATTCCCTGTGAGATCTACTGTCACACCCTGAGCGATAGAAGTATTCTTGGCCCCGAATTACAGGCAGGCTCGGCGCAAACTTTGACTGTCTTCGCCCTGAATGTTCCGCATTCTCTGATTGCGGAACAGGATCCTGAGAGCGCGCGTTCCGAACTTGAATCTCGAGTTCTTGCCTCGCTCAACAGCGTTCTTGATGAACCCATCGAGGACTGCATGATGCGGGATTCCCACGGACAGGTCTGTATCGAGACCAAGACAACCCTTGACCTGGAGAATACGGTGGGACTGCCCGGAGGCAATATCTTCCACGAGCCTTTAGAGATGCCCTTCCCTTCAGATCACACCCCACTGGACTCCCCCGCGCAGCGTTGGGGTGTCAGTTCGAGTATTCCCGGCGCCCTCATCGCAGGTTCTAGTTCCCGGCGCGGAGGGGGCGTGAGCGCCATCGGCGGACACAACGCCGCGATGGCCGTTCTCGAAATCTTGGGCTCGGATGCGAGTCGATAGACAAGGCTGATCCTGGTACTTGCCTCGCAAAAAAACACCTGCAACCGGGGGGAGGCCAGAAGGCCAAGGCGAAAACCTTGGACGTTTAGGGGCCAGGGTCATAACTATGAAGGCACATATGAGCACCAAGTTGCTCGAAGCACAGACTCGGATTAGGTTGAACTCAAATGGATGAATCAACGGAGATCGCTGTACTTGGCGGCTTTGGCGTCGGCAAGACCATGTACCTCGAGCGATACCCCGAGCCGGGGGAAACGGTCACCCGCGGCGAATACCGTGAAGGCCCAGGAGGCAAAGCGTCCAACCAGGCCATCCAGATTCGTAGGCTCGGAGTGGCAGCTAATCTCATCACCGCCATAGGCACCGACTCGGGCGCGGCGCTTGGCCGCGACCTGTGGCTGAGGGAAGGTGTCAACACGGACGGAGTGGTCGTCCTAGACGCACCAACCATGGTGGGTTTCATAAGCGTGGACAGCGAGGGTGATAACCGCATCGCCATCGCGCCGGGTGCTTTGGCACACATGACGCTGGCCGATGTGGAAGATCTCTATCCGGTCATCGATCGCTCCGCAGCTTTAGTGGTGTCCTTCGAGCTGAACCCGCTCGTCGGCTTTGCGGCGATTCGGCATGCGCGTAAACAGGGGATCACAACCTTGTGTAATCCGGCTCCGGCGACTGAGATTCCAGGCGATGTTCTGTCTTGCATTGATTATTTGGTGCCCAATCTTTCCGAAGCCGCTCAAATTGTTGATGCTCTCGGGGCGGACCTGCGAGAGCCGGCGGATATTGCACGCTACCTTCTCGGACGCGGTGTGGGAACCGTCATTATCACCCTAGGCGCCAACGGTGTGTATCTGCATGACGGGCAAGGCGGGGCGTTTTTACCAGCGGTCTTGGCCAACAAAGTCGTCGACACGACAGGTGCGGGCGACAGCTTTGTCGGAGCGTTTACGAGCGCACTGGTGAAAGGCGCACAGGCGTCAGAAGCCGTGAGCTACGCAATGCGAGCCGCCGCTATGACGGTGGAGGGGGCCGAGGTGGTTCCTTCCTTGCCTTACGCGGAAAACCTGATGGAGAAAAGTGGCATGGGCAGTGACTAAATCGTGGAACCATCAGAACGTTGCCAGCGCCATACAGCACACCCTCATTGGCACCACCGTGACTCGTGAACAGGTGGTGGCTCACGCCCACGAATGCCTCGAATATGGCTTCCAGGCGGCCATGGTTCAAGGAAGCTGGGTCGATGTGGTCGCAGCAGAGCTATCTGGCACGGATGTCCAGGTTGCCTCGGCACTTGACTTCCCCGAGGTTGGCCTGATGACTTCGGCAGGTAAGGCCGCTGAGGCGGCGGAACTCGTGCGCCGGGGTGCTCAGCAGATTGACATCGGCGTTCAAATTGGATGGCTTAAAAGTGGGATGTATGACGAGTTTGCCGCGGACATCCGGGGAGTTGTGGAAGCGGCTGGAGTTCCCATTAAAGTCATGTTAGAGCTCCCGTTGTTGAATGAGGAGCAGAGGGTGATTGCCATCGAAGCGGCCCTGGGCGCCGGGGTGAAGTATCTGAAGAATGCCAGTAGCGGCGCTATTGAGAAGGCAAAACCCGAAAGCATTTCCTTTCTCGTTTCGCATTGCCCAAGCGGGGTTGGCGTGAAGGCTTCCGGGGGCATCACCACGCTAAGCCAGACGGTTGCGCTCCTTGAAGCCGGCGCGCAGATGGTTGGCACGAGCGCGGGAATCAGCATCGTCTCGGGCGATTCAGAATTGGGCGCGGTGTCGTACTGACGTCACGTTTATTAACCTTCTGCTGGCCCAGGAGCACTCTCCTGGCCCGCGTTTGGTCATCGGTGACCTGGGATGAAATCGTGCGAAAGACCCCGGGTGGTGCTCACACGATGGGTTGCGGGATTATGGCAAAGGAGATGCAGCAATTCCCAGAGAAACGCTGACCCAAGCATGCTTCATCTTCACGTTTTCCCCGACTTTGATTTCACCCGAACTCTACTCAAGGCAATCTAGCGACCGGGCACACTCCACGGCTTGCCGGGCGTTGGCGACACGCACAGTCTCAGTGACCTGGATGGTAGTGCCAGACTCCGTGAAGCCGGTGGCCCGGAAGGCACTCCGTCTCTCAGCAGAACCCAGAAGAACCTGCTTGACCTCACGTGCAGTAAGGTCTGGGTTCGCATCGATTACCTTCTGCGCGATCGCGGCCACCACTGGTGTTGCCTGAGAGCAACTCTTAGTATCTCCATATTTTGCTCCTGAAGCGTAAATCGTATGCTCAAGAAAAGGACCCGAGTGGTTGCCAACAACGTTTGATGAGATGGGATTGAAGGCACAGACAAAGAGAGTGGAGTCCATCCCTATGCCTGTCACAGCCATGGCGGTGTCAGTAACTCCGCATAATGGGTCGAAGTCGTCCGTCATGCCACCTGACGAAGGAAAACAGTCAACTAAATCGCCAGCCTCGTTCGCATAGGAGTTGTTGTTTGACTTGATCAGAAGAGTGTTTAGAGCCTCCTGATTGTTTTCCCACCATTGCGCCCATTCGTAGCTGGAGCGGTTCAAAGTCCAAGGACCGTATTCAGCGGTTTGCACCACGATTTCGTCGTCAGCTTTCAGGAGCCACTCGTAGCCGGTCAACCACGCTGGGCCCTGAGATGCGACAAGTTCTCTCTGCTCTGGGGAATCCCCGAACGGGTATCCATTCCAAAGACCGTCAGTATCGTTAAACTCCCATCTTTGGTTAGTCGCCGCAGTCATGACCTTTGCCCGGTCGGAATCCTGCAGTGCAAACGCTGAAATCGCATACAAAATGGGGTTTGTGAGGGCAGTAACCCCCAGTTGAGAGGACATTTTCTGATATCTGCCGTCTACTTCTCCAAACAGCGGGAGGAAGTGCGCGTCCATTGACACAGCCTGTACACCGATCCCTGGATACTCGTTTATTGCGTTCAGGGCCATCCGTTGCCCGTGCCCAGTCCCTGTGCCGCCAAGATCCGAGGCGCCAACACAGTCGGAGTTTGCATCAAGACAAAACGAGGTTGGGTCGACTAGACCAATTGTTCCGGACCCACTATCGGCGAGCTTGGCATAACTTGTGGCCTCAAATCCCTGAGCAATGTAGGGGTGCGAGGGTACAGTTCGCGAATTAGGCGCAAAAATCTCTGCCCACGTGGATCCCAAATCGTTCCATGGGTCCCACGGGTCATTTGACAGCTCGATTCCTGGCTCTAGTCCGGCAACGAGATCTTCAAATGACAAGCTCTCTTTGCTCCGAGGGTCGCCACCGTCGAAGGGCTCCTCGACTGATGGAATAGGCCCCTCTTGCGGCGGAGGTCCCGGGTCTACCCCTTCTGGGCTCATGCCTGTGCAGCCGCCGACCAGAAGAGTGAGAGCTATAAAAACAGCTCCAGGATGGGTCTTAGGGAATTTCTTTTCATTCATGACGTAAACCTTTCGAGTGGTTAAGTTCACAACCAAGCGCCAGCATTTGGGAATCAGGGTCGTCGCGTGAACCAGTTCTCCGCGAGGGGTCAACCGATTTCACTGCCTGTCTCTAACACTATGTGTTCCGGGCGTTGATGAGAGTCCATGAGTGGTGGTTTGTTCGAATTTCGAGTCAGAATCGCACAATTTTCGCATTAGTCGCCCCCCGCAAGGTATCCGAGGAATGGAATGACAAAAATTACCCTTCCAACAACATCGTCTTGGCTCACCACTGATTGTCCAGACCCGTTGAATACGAACAAGTCATTGCCGCCGACTTGAGAGACCCCCACGATAACCAGGCTTCCATCGATGTCCACAACTACCGTGGAATTCGGTGCCATATCGGCCCGCGGGTTTACCGCTGCGATTGACGTTTCCGCGCCACCAAGGCCTGTTGTTAAACCGCTTTGGGGGTGGACGAAGTAAAGGATTTCTGCCGCGCGCAGGCCGAATACGGCCCCAACCAGCAAGCCAATTGTGCCAAGTGCAACAAACGAACGTTTCATCAGCTTCACCCACATTCCACCGTTAACCTGGTCAAGCGAATAGTCACCTCGCCTGTCTCTTTGCAGGTCCGCGCGCCTCGGGTGCATAATTTGATTAACTCCCGTCTCTTCGGTGAGCCCTTCCGCGGGAATGGCCTCTATCGTCCCGGTCGCTGAGTCTGAGTGGCTGCCAGCGGATTCGTCACCCCGGCTTTCTTCCTCCCCTTGATCAGAAGCCCCAAACAACATGCGAATTGCACCCTCATGGGGGCCCGACTTTCCGGACCACGAGGCAACTTCGACTATTGTCCCCGGTTCGATTCCTTTTACCGTGAGTTTTTGCCCTTGCGGTAGATCAACCGTCAGCTCGGTGTGTTCTCGAGGCTTACTCGTGGCGGAAGTCTCTCCAGTGCCAGGAGAAGGTGGCAAATCAGCCCGCTCTCCTTCTTCCTGGGCCAGACTGACGCCCATTTCAGATTCTTCCAGGAGCCGCCCGAGGTTCTCAGCCGCCCTCCTCGACTTCCGGTTGTTCGGAGTGGAGTTTGAGCCAGTCATATTCACTGAATAGCAAAGACGACGCTAGCGGCCTCTTCATTAGCATTAGTCGGGTCCGCTGCAACGACTGCACTTGGGGTTAGATCCGAACTATTCACGGTCATTGTGGTCGCATTGGGAATTGTTAGTCCCAGTGCCTCGGCAAGTTCGGTGTCCGCGGCACCATAGATCCAGATGTCCAAGGACTGTCCCTGACACGCATCGGCGATATCACTGATGACAATAGTGTCAACATAAAAAATCTTCGTAGCAATGTCGAAAGACGACGTCATTCGTATTTCCACACGCGCATCACAAGCGCCAAGCGAGACCACGCCGGCCCCGTTGTCGACACCCCCCGACCCGTCGGCACCGTCAGCACCGTCAGCACCATCCGCACCATCCGCACCATCCGCACCATCCGCACCAGCCGGACCAGCCGGACCGCCAGGACCCAAGGAGCCACTCAATCCGTCAACACCTGGGTTACCAGCGCTTCCAGCAGATCCAGGGGTTCCTGAAACTCCCTGAGCGCCGGCGGGACCCGCAAAGTTCATGGGCTGAAGCCCCAACGTGTTCGAAACTGCATAGTTCAGCTGATAGGCGAAGTTTGGAACGAACTGAAGAAAAATAAGAAAAATAATCAGCGCGGTTGACACCAAGGGAAAGGCCCAGTTTCGTCGCGCTGGCTCTGCCCGTGTTCCCGGGAAGAGATCCGGCCCAGACCGCATGATAGCCACTATTTTTTCCCATTTCTCAGTGTCCGCAGCTGCCGAATTTCAGGACCAACCACCATCAAAACTAGCACTAACAACGCCACTACTAACAGATTGGAGGGCTGGATCAGAAAACCAAATTTTGGGACCCAACCTACTACAGCTCCAATAACATCCTGACGGAGCACGGGTGAAAGATCAGGGACCGCATTTGCATCACCTTTTGTCTCCCAACCGGTTTCAGCGCTTCCCCCAATTATCCTGTGGCTGAAGTCACCGATGAGAGTTGACCGATCTGTGTCGTAGTAGTGGAAAACAACTATCGAACCCTGTTCCAATTCCACAAACCGAGGGCTTACCACCGCAAGCATGTCGCCACGTTCAAAAGTCCCCGACATCGAGTCGCTTAGCACCAAACGGAACTGGAAGCTTCCAGTTAAGAAAGCAACTGCGATCGCACCGATGCACAACGCGGCGAAAACACCGAAGACAGTTCTCCAAGCCCGCACTACACGCGCTTGCGAGGCCGCCCGGAACCGGGCAACCACTTGTGACCGAAAAGGCAGCGGCCCGTCTTCTGCGCGAAGCTCTCCGTCCATCACACGGTAGGCACGCGGGACGGAATCTGGCTTGGCCTCCAGAATCACCAACCACGTCTCCCCTACGACACCAGGGGGAGAAAACCACCCAATACTGCCAGCGCCCCCAGCGGACGAACTAAATCCACCGAGGGCCACCGGAAGTACTACGAACTGTTTAGTTGATTTCGATTGCGACGGAGTCAGCGTCAGCCGCCATCGTTATCGCGGTTCCGGAGTTGAATGTGACTACAACGTTGCCATCAACATTGACCCAGGCGTTCGTTGAAGAAGCCGAATCCACTGAAGTTTCCGCGGTGATGATTTGGCCAGCCTCATTGAACGTAACAGTCTGATCGTCGCCGTCCCCAGACTCAACACTTAGAGTTCCCGTGACGGTGAGCATCTTGGTGGTGCCGTCGAAAAGTTGCAGGTCCAGAGTCTTGTTGTCACAGTCGGAGTGGACACCTGTCAGAGTGATGTAGTCAACTGCGAACGCCGTACCATTGTAGAAAGCACTGATTTCCGAACCGATACCGTCGGGGTCGCACGCTGCGATACCCTCCGCACCTTGGGTGAAGCTAATGGTAGAGCCCGAGTTTATCTGGACGTTGGCAGCGAAAACGGTGCCAATTGAGGCAGCTCCCGCGAAGGCTAGAACGGCAAAAGAGACCCACCCTTTGCGGGAGCCTTTGCGCGATTTTTCTGCTTCGAATGCACCAGAAAGAGGATTGGTTCCCATTAGGTATTCCTTACGTTTGGAGGATCAACTTATAAAATGATACGGCATAATTGAACATTGTCAAATATTTCGTGTGCATTTCTTTTCTGCTGCTGAAGGTCTTTTGGGCTTAGGAAATTTTTGATCCCGTAACGATGCGCCGGCCTATCTCGGCAAGCATCGCTCGAATGACTCCGATGTGGAATAAATCCCGCCCATTAATTCCAGCATGCTGGATTAGTGAGAATCCGAACAACAGTGTGTGCACGAAGACAGCCAGGGTCTGAAAGAGTTCTTTGGGAACCGGAAGAAGTGCCGCTTGTTTCGTCACGTCTCTCGCAAAATCATCCAGAGACTGTGCTACCGAATTTGCTAACTCGGGTGCATGGTTCGCAGCCAAGAGCACCTCTCCTCTAAACCGGCGCCAATCCGCGCGAGGGTCCCCAAGCCCCCCCCACCAGAAATTCTGCAAATCCCTCGAGCCCACGCTTCTTCTGGCGCCATCGCACTAGGTTTAATGATGTGGCTTGTTTTAGCGCATAGCTGAAGGCCTCTGCTACGAGGACATCTTGGCTGACGATGCGCGGATAGATAAACCCAGAGGTGACCCGCAGCATCCGCCCCAACCGCGCGATGGAGAGAGCCGCGACGCCAGACTTTTGCACAATTTGCATTGTTGCGAGGACAATTTTTTCGTGGTCATCGGGCTCGGACGTAGGACCAATTTCTGCCAGCTCTTCGGTTTCCAACAGGTCCGAGTTGGACACTTTGCCAGTAACCGCGGCCAGGTACCCATCCAATAGCTTGGCTCTTTCGGCAAGAGGCCAGACATCAATGCTTGCGATAATCCCAACCCGGTTGGCAAATGTCCACAACGCAACCGTTTTATCTGCAAGAAGCGGAAACGAGTCATCGATCAGTGTAGGGAGCAAGGAACGCACCGACTCCTCAACTTGTGACTTTCGATGGGCGACGAGCAATATCTGCACCAGAGCCGACGATCGGGGGTCCCCAACGACATTCAATTCGCTAGGGTCACACATATCTAAGACCCAGGATTTGTAGCTTTCGAGCCAGATCTCTGCCAGCAAACCATCGATATCACCAAAGTGAGCATAAAAAGTTGGCCGACTCACGCCAGCTTCCTGCACAAGCGACGCAACCGAGATAGCGTCCACACCGTCACGGGCGACCAAAAACACTGCAGACTTCAGGATTTTCTCTGCTGAACTGTTGCCCCTATGGGCCGATACATCTAAATACACGCTTACACTGTAAAACCATATTGCCCTTGGTGCAAGCTCTATCTATTCCCGGGCAGCACGGGTTGTATGCAGGTGCAGGAACTCAACGCGGTCAACATCTGACGCGAGGAGACTTGGGGTAAGGCCCTCCGGGTCGGTCTGGGTGGCGGGGTAATTGGTCGAGACCCCACCAGACGAGGAATTGCTCGAGGCTAGTGTCGTGCCGTCAGCAACCGCAGAAATTTCCGTATCCCCCGTTGTTAGCTCCAGAGTCCAGATCACCTCATCAAGAATTGTTGAACCCGAGTCATAAATGACGGCAGCGACAACCTCACCGTCGCACTCTGAGGAAATTCCAGCCACGGTAATGGCGTCGATCTCAACGGTGCCGCTTGAGTTGACCGACTGGGTGACCGAAATACTGGAGTTAGTCACGCAAGGTGCGGACTGGCTTGACCCGACGCTAAGAAATAAGTCTCCGAGAAAAGAAAGAGTAGCCGCGAAAACCCCTGACGCTCCGAGCGCAATAGCTAAAGCGGAAACAACCGTGACGCTGAGCCCAATTTTTCTTATCTTGCGGCTTTTCGGCCTGTTGTTGACCCCGCTTATATCTCCGAGTGGGCTTTTCAAATTACGCCCCATGGCAATGAAATCCCTGGGCAGTCCTGCGCGTAACGGCAATCTCTCTGGACCCAAAGCGATTGCTTCTCACAAGATTGTTGATCAAAAATTGACATTAACATTAAGTTTAGTGCCAAGGTCCAAAGACCGAATTTCGACAATCTCGTCAACTTCCACACCGCTAGCGGTGCAAGCACTCTGGTCGGTTGGATCGGCGGTAATATTCACGCGCAACCATATTGAGCCGCTACTCACAACCGAGTTGGAACCAGTTCCCGAAATTTGAATTGAAGCAGTTTGAGCCTGAACACTTGCTCGCGCGCCGGAGTACCTCCAAGAGTTGGTGGCTATATTTTCCGTAACGCCAGCCGTTGCAGAGGTGCGGCCAACAGTAATCGTTGCGGTGCCCGCCAAGGCATTTCCTGAACTATCGGCAACCTGACTAAAGCAGACCATTGCGTTAACGGAGTCGGTGAGGGTCAACGCTGGAAAACTCAAATTTTGGGCCCGCGGGTCAAGAACTAGGACGTCAGGAACCTGACCATCCACCGGGGTGCGCTGGAGCTCATATTTATCGCGCAGGTAGTTCTGGATCGTCGGCACGCTTGAGTCAAGAGCGTCGTTGAAGATTATGAATTCCGCAATCTTGCCTCGGAAGGGGTTGTTGTCTCCATCCCAACCAATGGAAAGACTCGTTTGAGCAGCTGACCAGTTGGTGGTGTCCGTGAAACTAGTGACAAGCGTGTCCCGGAAGTAAATCGATGAAGCATTGGAAGGAGGAGTTCCTCCTGAGGTCTGCTCACCGTCGTACACAGCAGTCAGAAGCCGCGGGGTTCCATCTTCACCAGCCCCCCCAATCGTATTCACTCCGCCGTTGCTGGCGACACTCTGTGTTGGCCCAAGCGAGATGAGACCGTCATCTCCCCAACCGGACCCTGAATATTCAGACAAGAAAAAACGGTCCCAGCCTCCGTTGTCAATCCCCCACAGGCCCTGAGCCTCTCCGGTATCCGAATCGTCAGCGACTGAGCGTTCCGGTTCGTAGACGACAAAAAGTGAAACGTCGGGGTTCGCAATTTTACGCAGGTCGACTCCGGCTACATCCAGCACCGTTCCACCCGATGCGTTGCCTGCCGAGCCCGTAGTTCTCGAAAAGTAGGCCACTGGCTCTCCGTTGATGAGGCTTCCAGAGTCGCTTTGCAGTGTGGGGTTTAGCTTCCCCGCGAGCGTCAGGGCGTCATGATCTTCACCAGATAAGTCGCTCCAGGTCGAGAACGAACTGCCGTCACTCAGGCTTGTTGGAGTTCCGGTCAAGCAATCAGCTCTCAACCATAGAGTGAGCTCCGAAATTTCGCCGAGTGCATCAAATTCATCCAAACCAGTGCAGACCCAATCGTCCAGTGACACGCTGGAGCTAGCGGCACCTACCCCTGTTATTCCCGGACCGCTGTAGCCCGAATTATCCGCTGACACACGAAACTCCACGTCATCTAGCCCCGTTAGGCCTGTAATTGATGCCGTTGTTGAGACACTCGCCGCCTGGGAAAAGGTTTGCCAACTACCCGAACCCACGCGGTATTCGATGACGTAGTCAGTAAGCGGAGCTCCGCCGTCTGAAGCCGGAGCGGTCCAGCTGAGAGAAACGGTCACCGCAACAGCTGAATCCGCCGTTGTGGGACCAGATCCGGTGGCGGTGAGGCCAGTGGGTTGACCTGGAACGGTAGCAACGTTTTCGACCGACAGAGCGGTCGTGTTGTACCCAAGGAAAGCAATATCTGAATTGGTGGAGGTTGACTCCCACCGCACGGTGACGACATTCCCAGAATTAGCCGCACCCACTCCAAGATCTGCAAGCTCGAGAGCAAACATTCGCATCGCTTTTTGTCCGTCGGCACCTGGCCAGGAACTGCCTGACATGCGGAAGACCGCGGCGTCCCAGAACCCGGTCGGGGATACGTTTGAGACCTGCGTACCGGAGAAGGAAATCTTATTTCCAATAAGCCGGCCATGTTCGTCTAGGAGGGAAATCGTCTGTCCGGCGGAAGACGAGGCTTGAGCAATTTGAGTAAAAAGGATATCGGGGACGCCATCGTCAATTTCTCCATCAGTGATAGACGTCACCGTGAAATCTATGGCGTTCCCAGAAGGCACATTCACGAGAGCCTCACCAAGATTTAGTCCCTGGGTTCCGCTCGTGAGGAAGGAAGCATTCTCCACTGCCGAGTAGCAAGAACCTGACTTGGAGGGTGCCGATTCCGTGGCTCCTACTGCAACACCAAAACCATTGCTGCCTGCAGCCGAGCAGGCAAAAGAATAAGAAATTTCGTCAATGGGGAGCGCAGACCATACGTCCGGTGTGAATGTCACGCTGTTGCTAGTTAGAGTCGCGTCTTCCACGCCCGTCGAGTAGGTGGTCCCGTCCCAGGTAAACCCAATCAGGTCATGTGATTCATCTGGGAAATCGAGGGCGTAGGAAGCGACCCCGACTGCCGCGTCTGACGTGGATGAGTTCCAGTACCCATCAAAATCTGTCCAAATTTCGGACACTTCTTCGATGGCAACCGCGTCGCCTACCGTGATGGACAAAGTACCAGAGGCCGACACGGCAGTGCTCGTGCCACTGAGCCCGCCATACTCGACCAAGTAGCCACCAATGTCGCTCGTCTTAGAGCAAGGCAAGTCGTTCCACTCCCCTTTAGCTCCATTCCAATTTGTGACCGCGCAATCTTCACCGCCAGAGTTGTTGGGTTCACCGTCATTCCACGCAGCGTGGGAAAACGTAATTGCTGAGTTTCCCGTTACGGTCAACCCCCAGTTCGCGTAACCCGTGGCGTTAGTTGACGACTCCCGGAAGAACACATAATTCCCGAGTGAGGTCTGGTCACCGGTGACAACTGCGCCGTCCCACTTCCAGTCACCTTCGGTGGCGGAGTCGGTCGCACCAATCCAAATGCTCGTGGCAGAAGTTTCGTTGGCGACGAACTCGTTTTCTGCCGCAGTGGTTATATGAGCAAGGTAGCCGTTCATTCCAAAGAGCGTTTTCGCAGCAGCGGCAGTCTTAGCGGCTGTCTGCGAGATCTCGCCGGACACGAACTCGTAGTAGCGGTCTGTGGATGAACTGAAGTACTGGTTTGCACCAGGCGCTGTCGTCACAGAAACTTGGAGCAGGTTTCCAGCCCCTGCAGTGCCGGGCGTCCACGTCAATGTAGCCAGCGCAAATCTAATGTCCGCGAGGGTGCCCGAAAAGCCAATTTTTGCCCCGGAGCTCACCGAATAACCGGAAATCGCCGAAAGCCCCGTGGTGTGAGTCTGAGCCATCGTACCGTTGGGAGCATCCAGCCCACCGGAGTCAACAAACTTCACAGTAACTTGATAGCTGGCGTCGCTGAACCCACCTAACAAGACAGATACCGCACCTTCGCTTCCCACCCGGGGTGTTCCTGGAATCGAAGCGGTGACAGTCGGAGAAATCGCAGCGGCAACCGTAAAGGTCTCAGTGGTGGAAGCCGTCCCCACTGATACCTGCAGCTGGTTTCCGGATCCTGTAGACGCAGGGGTCCAAACCAACGTCCCTAGAGCAGTTTCAATGTTCGCCAGTGTGCCCGAAAAGCCAATTTTTGCCCCGGAGCTCACCGAATAACCGGAAATCGCCGAAAGCCCCGTGGTGTGAGTCTGAGCCATCGTACCGTTGGGAGCATCCAGCCCACCGGAGTCAACAAACTTCACAGTAACTTGATAGCTGGCGTCGCTGAACCCGCTTAGCGAAACAGTGACTGCATTGACGCTATTTAGGTAGGGTGATCCATCAATCGATACGGCAATGCTCTCGCCAGAAGAGTACGCGGGAACGACACCACCAAACACAACAATCGCCGCCAGCATCACCGCGCCCACGGCTCTTTTCCCAGTTAACACGCTTCCATTATCGCAGAGAAATCAAAATTTGTCGCTGTCAAATCTATAGCGGATCGGAAGCAACCGGGCTCAAAGATGCGCGGGACCGCCGGGGCCATCCAGCGAATATTTCTCAGCCCAGTTGTCCATGGGCCGGCACCGGCCGGGACCCAACGCGTCCTCGACGGCGAAGAGCTATCGTCACGCCAGTGACGATGAGGAGCCCCCCGAGGGCTACACCAATTAACGCTAGTGGCATCCACCCCGTTGGGTCGATTGGAATGGGGACGACGGGGTCGCTGAGTGGGTCGTTAACAATCACACCAACGTTGGCGGCCCTAACGAATCCATCCTCGCCAATTCCCTGAATTTGAAGCGTGTGATTCCCGGTGGGAACAAAGTTGCTATCCACGGCGAAGGTCGAGCTAAACGTGCCATCGGCAGCAATATCAACCGTGCCCAGCAAGCTTGGATCTGAGAAGAGCCAAACATCTGCGCGAGTGCCCGGCATGAACCCCTCGCCAGCGAAAACCATTGGGGCGTCTCGAGTGAATGTGAGATTCTCGGCCTCCGAATTCGACGCGGTGTTTGTGACTTCGAAAGACCACCCCTGCCCTACTAGGGACAGTGTCTCATCCGCCCGCGACAACGAGACTGTTTCCGGAGTCCCAGCGTTGAACGCGCCACTCTGACCAGGGGTCAACACCGGCTGCTCGCCGGTAGACCTGTTGGTTGCCGGCGCGGGCAAAGGCTGTGAGATTGAGACGGGCATCTCTAAGACCGTCTGTTCCCCGTCCCGGTCGAACCCAAACATTTGGATGAAACGATCCCCAACAGGCAAAGGCTTCTGGCCTTGTGGAGTGGCAAAAGCGACGGAATCATCAATAGATCCATCTATTTTCACGGAGATCGACGGCAGCTCAACAAAGGACCCGTCCGCAGCAGGCAAAAATACTTGCATTCGTGAGCTTGGCCGCAACCCCGAAATCTTCAGCTCGGCGCTGGCGCCCCGCCCAATCTTTAGGGACGGTTTCCCATCAAGGAAACCAACTTTGCCATCGCTCTCCTTTACA
>JACKZZ010004459.1_pt1 | contig 38975 bp, 37 predicted proteins | sample 8027871 | NCBI WGS metagenome assembly JACKZZ01 (sample SAMN15724774, study PRJNA655200) | protist metagenome | isolation source: fluorescence activated cell sorting (FACS) single amplified genomes of... | place: USA: West Boothbay Harbor, Gulf of Maine | collected 2000-07-19
AAATGGTTGTGTAATCGGTCTTTTGACCACCCTGAGGTTTTGATTGGAGGGTATCCAATTTCTGTTTAAGCATTGATAAATCCATAAATGTAACTTTTGTTTAATTATAACTTTTTATATGTAACTCTAATATACGAACCTAAATTTGGGGAGCCAAATTATAGTTCAATAATCTTGTAAATTTTTGTATTTAGTTGATTAAGCTCATTGTGTTGGGTAAGTAAAACACAATTTCTATAATGTTGCCAATCAACCTTATATTTAGTATCTACTACTCCCCCATTAAGTTTTTTAATCAACTCATTTAGGGCATTAATAGTGTAAAGAGTATTTGACTCTTTTTTTCTATGTACTAAAATAGTATTTTCTGGGATTGAATTTAGGTTTGTTTGGTCTACATTATAAGTAACAACATATTCATCTTTTCCTACTATCTCTAGTACAAAAAGTTTATTATATATTATATCATATTTTGATTTAATATCTTCTATAAGTGTGTCTAAACCTTCTAAGTTCGTGAAGGTACAGAATAATTTATTGTTCAAGTCGCTTAAATTTTGAATGTTTGTTATAACGTCGTATTCTGCGTTATACATATTAAGCTGTTTCTCCAAAGTTGTAATCATAACCTTCTATTTCTTTAATATTTAATTTATATTTTTTGAAAATATCTCTTATTTTCCCTAACAATTCTGTTTCTTCTTCATCCCAGTCTAATAGAAAACTATCATAAGTATAAAGTACTAACTTTGTTTTGTATCCCCGTAATATACGAAACATATCCCACAAAACCAACACATTCATGGATGTTTCTAAATTTTGTAACACATAATTAAATAACTTTTGAGGGTTCATGTTTTCCAAATTTTCTTTTTTATAAACATATCCAGAAATCGGACATTCTATAAACCCATCGTTTTGGAACTTGTTCCAGTTATCTCCTACGTATTTTTCTATTTTTTTAAAAAATTCAAGTTCTTTATATTGTTTAAAAACTCCTCCATAAAGCTGTTTGAAAGTAAGTTCTTTCGATTTTTTATAATCCACTTTATATAAGGTAGAAAAATGAGCGTGAATATCGCTAGTGGTAAAGCTATAATCAATGAGACGAGCAGCCAAACTAGGATGGTAAGCAGAAATATCAATCTCCACAAGTTTATTATTACGTGGTATAAAACTTTTTCTACATCCGTTTTCTTTATTAAGTGCGGCATAATTTACATTTTTAAATTTATTTGATGGTCTTGTTGTTGTTGTTTTTAAGTTGAACTGAGTGTTGACGTATTCACCGTCAACTGCGTGGAAGTATTCACTGAAGGTGTCATTGTGTATGCGTATGCCACTTCTCTCGATGGCGTTGAATACCACGGATACTCTACTGTTAAAGAATTCATCATATTTTGTTTTTTCTCTGTTAATATTCGCTTTTAGATCTCTAAAAATCGTTTCACAAATTTCATAGTGTTTAACAATCGGTATAATTAAATTTAACTCCGGATTATCTTTGTGTTCACGATAGTATAATTCATGTGTTTGTGTTGTAGGTCGTATATACGTAGTAGGGGGTGTGTTGATGTCATAGAGCTCTTTTAAACAAAAATAATGTAGTATTTCCTTTTTATCCCTACAATATAATTTTTCAAATTTACTTAATATTTCGTTTATACGCGTGTTTAATGCATTCAAAGCTTCACTATGTGAGACACATAACATAAAGCCTTTACTCGCTTCAATTGGTCTAATATACACTAAACTAACGTGATTTTGTACGGGGTGTATTGTGTCATTATAAGGTATTACCTCAATGAAAGCCTCTTTATAACCACTATTTATTAAAACATTTAACTGTTCCTCGTTTTCTACAAGCCAGTACATATAACCTTATTTTAACCTAATATACGAACCTATCTAGTAGCCTCCACTTGTTTTTGTAATACTTTTAGTAGGTTCTGCATATGAACCAGATTGTGCAGATGGTTGGATTGGGTTTAATGTAGAACCCGTTGGTATAAATTCCAAATAATCATGAGTTTCCATTGTATGTTGTCTTCCAACCATTGGTCCTTTTTCAGGATGGATATGATAATATCCTATATATGGTTTTTTAGTTTTAGTATACCTTAATTCTTTCCCGTCACTATATAAATTTTCATTTTTACTGTAATTATAATATTGGGTATATTTTTTATTAAAGTAATTTGAAAAACCATATATTTGTTGGTTTTGTTCAGTTAGCCTTATAGTATTATAATTAGATTTAGATACATCTTTTTCTTTACCAACTAATGCCCAAGTAATTTGTACAGGGGTATATTTACCAAACTGTACTGAAGGGTCTTTGTCATTAAATTGTTGGTAAGTTTGTTGATTAGTTTCTTTAGTGGTTCTTTGAGTGAAATTATATAAAAAGTATCTATTAAAAAAACCATTATTATAATCTTGAGATGTAGGTTGAGGTATAATTTGTTTTGGAGATTGTGGTGCCCTACCAATTTTTATTCCCTGTTGTTTTTGTAAAAATTTATAAGAAGGTGCCCAATAAGTATTTTGGGTTTCTTCTAAATCATTCCCATAATCAACATCATCTCTAATAGGCACCAATACATTATTTGGTTTATCATTCGGATTTTTTCCTGTGAATCGTTGGTTATTAGAAACTTGATAATAATATCCTTTATATGGTTTACTAGTAAAAGAAATCATATATTCATCACCATTGGTGTATAAATTTTCTACTATTTGTGATTTAGGATAATACATAATTATGATGTTGGATTTCCGGGATTATCTGTAAACCAGATATCTGCTTCTTCCATTCTTCTTGATTGTAATAGATTTGGTTTATCTGTTGTTCCTGGTATTGTTTTTTCTAGTTGATACCCAGCCGATACATAATCTTTAGAATTAATAAAATTATATAGTTTTCTTTTCGCATCTGAAACTCCATAACCTGTGTTATATGAGAAATGTAAAAGAGCATCATATTCATTTTGAGTAAGGGGGACTTTTATTCTTCCATTTGCAACCATATTTTTACCAAAGTTGGTTACAACATCGTTAAATCCTTTATTAGCAGATTCTTTTGTAATTGTGTCTCCTAACTGAATTTCAGATGAGCTGTTTCTTCCGAATGCCCCATTATAAGTTAAGAGTTGTGGTTGGGTAGTTTGGAATGCTGTGGATTGTATTTCATTTGGTGTTCGAGTATATTGTTGGCCTGGGGTGTAAAAAGTTTGTCCATACCCTATTGTAATAGGTTTTCCATCATCCGCACCTGGGTCATCATAAGCTTTTAATCTTAAAGCTTCAGATTTTTTAAGTTTTTGTCTAATAAAATTAGAAGGAGTAAGAGATTGAGCGGGGAATCTTTGGGCAGTACCATTTATGGTTCTGTCTCCTGAGATTACTATAGGGCTAGACTGATCTAATCCCAAATATGAAAATAATCCGTCATCAATTAATTCCTGGTTTTCAGTTTTAGTAGGAGGAATACTAATAGTAACTAATTCAGTTTCCCACTTTTCATCTACTATTTTATGATTTACTTTTTGAATAACAAAATCTATTGTATTGGTCAAAGCACTAGATATATATTCTGGTGGGAGGAATTTTTGGTTAATATTTAGTTTTTGGTATAGTTTAACTCCGGAAATTCCATCTAATGTTAAACTTAATTCTACAGGAATAAATCCTTGCTGGTTTGATGGATTACCTGTTAATCTATATATTTTTTGATCTCTTAATCTAATATATTCTTTAAATGCCTTTTTTCCTTGACTAAAAAATGTAGAGTTTGCTATATTAAGGTATAAAGCTTCTCCTGGGGTAACTGTAAATCCTTCTCCCTGTTCGTTTACTTTACCTATAATTATACCACTAAAGGCGTATACAAGCCAAGATTGATATGAAGAAGATAAATCAATGTCATCTTGTGTTAATACATTTAATCCTGGCCCCTGTTTCCATGTGATATAACCACTTATAAAATTTTCAAGGGATTCATTTTGAAAAGAATATCCTTTATATTTACCTGATTTTGTTGAGAGGATTTTGTATCTATTATGTCTAGCATACTGTCTACCACTTTGGTCTTTATCCCAAATTAATTTATTTCCTGAGTCTTTATTGGCTTCTGATGCTGCTTCATCTTCTTTAGCTACATAATCAGCAGCATTTCTACCTACACCTGCTTTACCTTGACCATTATTAAAAGGTTTGGTTTCTCCCCACCACTCTGTTAATTCTTCCCGTATTAATTCTTGTTTATTGTTTTCATTTTCTTGTTCTCTTTCAGCTGGGGTTTTAAATTCACTAGGGAGTACAATTTTCTTTTGGAATCTATCTTGGAGACCAGCATTCCATTTTGAAAAAGCTGTTCCATCTGTAACTTTGGTAGTTGACCCCCCTGCTGTAGTTCCTATGGTTATCATAGAAGCTAAATTAGAATCTATTTTGGTTGCAAAATTAAAACTTTTTACAAAATTTGATTGATTATTTGAAGAATTAAACCCAAAAATTTCAAAAGGAACAACATCTGATGGGTCTGGGGCTTTTGAAAGTAATTTTTTAATAAGTAAATCATTACCCTTTATTGGGTTTTGATCAATAAATACTATTTCATTTTTTTCAGCATTAATAATAGGTTCAATTTTATTTACACTACCTAAGGAACTATTTATCCCATCACATATACCTTCTAAAAAACTAAATAAACTTAATTCATTATCTTTTGATATATTTCTCTTTAATAATTTTTTTATAAATGAAAAGTTTAAATATATATTCATTAATTGTCCATAGAATAAATCTTTATCACCCTCTTGTTCAAGAACAAAAAATTCCTTAATCCAATTGCTTCGAAAAACAGTTGGAATAGTTACCCCATTAACATAGATTTGGGGTTTAACAAAACAAACATTAAGATCAAAAGAGATTTGGTTTGGTTGGGCACTAACAACATTTAATTTTTCATCTAATCCCATAGCTAGTATAGGTACTGCTTCTTTATTTTCTACTTTAGGAAGAATATTATTATAAATTTTTGATAATACCTCCCCAAAAGTAACAAAATAACTATTTTCTTTAGTAAGACCATCAACAATTCCTAATTTACCACTCAAACCAGGATTTGCTTTTAACATTTCCTGGTATTTTTCTTCTGCTTGTTTTTTTTTAAGGATTTGATTACCCCTCTTGTTTGTACTTTTATACTCAAAACTTGGAGGTTTTTTATAATTTATACTTTTAAGATTAATATATTTACCATTACCCCATACAGCTTTATTTTCAGTATCTGCTTTTATCTCATCATCTAACCATTGTTCTAAAGTGGTATCAGCAGTTGTTTCTCCATCTGCATTAGCTGTAAAGGATTTTATTGGAGCCGGGAGATTTAATTGTAAAGATTCTATAACATCCCCTAATGTAGTAAGTTTTAAAGTAATATTATATACACCATCAGGTGAAAAATCCCAATTAAAATTTGTTACTCTACCAAAAAACCCATCATAATTTCCTGAATATTTTCTTCGGTATACTTCTATTTTTTTTAATAGTTCTAATTGACTGTATCCTTGATTGTCAAAAAATATATCTTCTATTATTGTGTTTTCTACTTCTCTTAAACTTCCAGAATTATCTACATATTTGTTAAAACCCCATTCTAACATCATAGTAAAACCTAACCTTAAGTATAATAATTCAATAAGTTGAAATTGAAATGTATTATAAGCTTTTAATTGGATGGTTGCTGATCTAATTGAGCCTCTATTTATACAATCTATAGTAGCAGAAGTTATACCAGGCATAGGTTGCTTTCCAAATTGGTTTCCTCCTAAACCATATGCTGAAGTATCATTCCATATGTTATTTGAAAAACTTAAACCTAATCTTTGGGATATTTTTCCATTACTTAATTCTCCTAATCCACCAAATAATATAGATTGTTTAGCTAAAGTTTCTCCATTTCCATATTGTTTTATTTGGTTTTCTGAGAATCCTAAATTTTTTAATTTTGTTCTAGATTCAGATAATTGTAATTTATTATTTTCTCTTATTTGTTCAGAAATTAATTTATATTTTTCTTTACCTTGTTCCGATAATACAGGTGCATAAGGGACTACAAGGGGTTCAAAATCTTTATCATTTAAAATCCTATTACCTGCTTGGTCTTGGAATTCTTTTTCTGTAGGGATAATAGATGGATTATAAAAATTAACTCCAGAAGCTAATTTTAAAAAGGAATTTTTATTATTTTGGACTTGAATTTGGTTAGGTGATTTTAATTTTTTCCCATACCCAACACCACTAAGCTCTTGCCGAGCTCGGATTTGATCAAATACATATGTATCAAATTGTTCTCCTATTAAATTCCCTGTCATAACTATCTTTCATTTAAAATTCGAAACTCACTTACTAACTGAGCTATATTTTGGGGTATTCTAATTTGAATACCTATTGGGATACTATATGAGTTTTGTTTTAACCCCGGATTGGAGCATGAAATAATCCACCATAAACTAGAATCACCATAATATTGTTGTGCTAATTGATCAAATCTATCGTCTTCTTGGGTAATAACGTATAAATCATCTGATGTGTAAGGTATAACAGGATATTTGGTAGTCCCATAATATTTAATTCCTCTTCCATATATGTTAGTATTATCGTATCTATCCATATTACTAGTTTAAACCTTTTGCTGTTTTAGTAAATACATCACCAACTAAATTTGTACCTTCTTGATTAGTTGTTGAAGAGGGTATAGTAAAAGTTTCAGAACCGTTATCACCATCATAATTATTTCCATTTTTGTTTCTTAAAGCAATATATCTTTCATCTCCCCAAGTGGATACAAAGGTAGCACCGTTTTCAGTTAAACCATCAAATGTGTTTTGTTGGATTCTTGGAACAAAATTATGTATAGGTTTGAATTCAAAACCGGTTACAGTCATTATCATAGGTAACTCTTTGGTCTTTTTTCCTCCATCATTTGCTCCTGTTTTACTATCAACATCGATTTCAAAAGGTGATTCTTTAGGGTATGATAAATTTAGTCCTGTAATTATACCAGGTTGTTCATAACAATACCCACCAAAAGTTAAATATGCAATATTCCCTTGCATATATCCTTGACTACTGTAGTCGGGTGCTAAACTCGAAGCTAAATAGTTTAATTTTTGGTACATTGGAATTAATTCATCAATTGATTGAGCAGCTAATGTCCATCCCATTGATATTGATCTACTAAAACCTCCATATCTAAAAAAACTTTCAGCTCTACCCATAAATTTTTCTTCACCCCATTGTGCCGAATAGTTATCTGAGAATGAGTCTATAAATGCTCTAAAATGAATATATCTTTTTAATCCTTCTTTGTTATCTGAATTGTTATCTAATATTCCGATTCTAAATTTAACAAAATCGTTTTTAATATTATTCCCAGCATTTATTACCTTTGTAGATGAATAAAGGGGAAGTGCATTTAGTTTATCTAAAGGACCAGTTCCTGTTCCTACGTTATAATTTGATAAATTTTTATTTCTTCTTCCGGGGTTACCAATATTAACTCTTTCTTCAAAATTTCCATTTGCACCACTTTGATAATCTAGGGTTGTAGAAATTAAAGAATTTGATTTTCCAGGATCTAATGAAGCCCTAAAATCAGGTAATATTTGGTCTTTTGATTTTCCTACTTTAGAATCTGCAGCCGAAACTATTCCACTATAGTTGAGTAATTTAAATTCCTTTTTAAATGATTCATTATCATATAATTGGGTATTAGTAGCTCTTCTTATGGTAGTTTGACCTACTCCTAAGATAGAACCTGGACCACCATTATATCTTAATATTTCTTGTTGATTATCATTTATTCCTAACCCGCTATTACTGTTTTTACCAAATAAGTTATTAAGCAAACCAGCACCAAAACCTTTTATACCTCCTCCAGTTAAAGAACCTAAAAAAGTATCAATGGAGTTATTAGAATTGGTTTGTGCTACTCCTATTTTGGCACCAACCAAATTTACTAATCTATTTGTTTCTGGTAGTTGTTTATTATTAACTCTCTTTACATATATAGGCTGTTCTAAAGGAAGCTCAGCATTTAGTATATTATCTAGTAACCCAATACCTGTATTAGCACGTGATTGTGATGTGTTTTTAAAAGGGTTTATACCTTGTTTTAATAAATGTGATCCTGCAGATCCTACTGCTAGTTGAGCTAAAGTAGAAGTTGGAAGATATACCCCATCATTTATAGGGTTAAAGGATACATCTGAGCTGGATTGAATTTTTACTGAAGTACGAGATAAAATATTTTGTTTTGCAGCAAATTGTAACCCCTTAGGGGATATCATAAATTTACCCATTCGAGATAAATCATCACCCACATGCTGTAAAGTGTTTGCTCTTAAAAGAAAGTCAGGACCACCAGTATCTCCAGGAGTACTGTTAATAGATTTAGTGATAAAAGGTTCTCTGCTATCACCTCCACCTACGCGATCTTTACCATACCTTAAAGATTTAAGATCGGTTGTTAAATTTAAAAGAGCCATATTTTATTTATCGAGGTAAATTATCTAAATACTTTACTGGATTACCTGATTCTAAATTAGAAGGAGCAGGTTTACCACTAAGTCTTGGTGCACCATCTACTGAATATGTGTCATGTAATTTTGACTGTGCAAATTCAGGTGTTGATGGGGTTCTACCATTTAAATTAGATAGATTTGAACCTCCTTGTGTTTGTAATTGATCTAAAAGTCCCATAATTGTTGTTTTATTATAAATATTAAATTATTGTATTTGTCTAGAACCTACAGCAAATGCTGTACCAACTTGTGTACTATCCATTTGAACTGTTCCTTCTTTACTTAAAATTTGTTTTAATAACATGTTTGTTTCACTCATATTAGCATTTCCTCCTGCTCCACCTTGTGTATTGATATTTGGAGAAACGGCTAAACCATCTCCGGCTGCTGTTATAGCTGTAGAACCAAATTTATCTGTAATAGTAAATGGTCCTGATCCTGGAGGTGCAACTCCATCTTCTACCATTTGTGTAAAACCATAAGCTACAGCTCCAGCGGCTACCGCTCCTGCTAGTATAGGACCTGCCCCTACACCCAAAGTTAAACCAATACCTATAGCCATTGCAGCAGCAGCGGCTACAGCTAAAAGACTACCAAAACTTTGGATTGCTTCTGAAAATTTTTCTGCAGCTAAAGCTTGTTTTTCTGTTAAAGAAAGCATTTTTTCTTGTTGTAAAGCTTTTTCTGCTTCCCTATCTAACTCAGCTTGTGCCTGGGTAGATAATGCTTCTTGGTTTAATAAACTATCTGCTAATTGGTCTGCACTCATTCCTAAAGCTCCCGCTAATGCTTGTTGTTGAATAACATTCATATTCTGTAGTTCTTCTAAACTACCTGCTTCTTCAACTAATGCTCTAGCTAATGCTTCTTGATCTCCTGATAAAGCTGCTGCCCTGGCTTTTTCAAGATTTAAATCTCTACCAATTAACAATTCTGCCTCTAATTCTTTTTGGATAGAAGATTCAAAATCTAATAATTGCCCTGCAGATCCTGCAACTGCACTCATTTCAATACCCAAAGATTTTGCTGTGGCCACTGCTTTTGTTAAACCACCTTCAATACCCATAGCATTAACTCGGGCTAGACCTGTTATTTTATTAGCTTCATCTAAAACATCTGATAATTTTAATCTAATACCAAATTCTCTTTCAGCATCTAAAACCCCTTTTGCTTGTTCTTTTTCTAGTGTTTTAAAATTTTTACCAGTAACCATAGCTAACTTAGCCATGTTACCTACTGCTTCTTCTGATAGGTGAAGTCTGTTTAATGTATCCGCAGCTCCTGCTAAAATATCTTTATTAAATGCAATTGCAGTACCACCTAGCTCTTTATTTAGAGCCATTACAGTTTTTTTCTGTTCTTTTAATGAAACATTAGTGGAAAGAATCCCTCCACTAGTTTCCATCATTTCGTTTTTAAATTCCTTAGCTTCCTTTTTGGACATACTAAGACCACGAGCGATTTCAGTTGTAGATTGATCTGCTTTTTTAAATTGATCAAATAAAGCACCAGCTAATTTAAAGAAAGCCCCTGCTGCACCTAATCTAAGTGCAGATTTATCTACATTTTTAAATATCTCTTGAGTTAATATTTTGGTTTTTTTAAAACCACTTATATTAGGGGACATATCTTTAATCTTTACAGCAGCATTTTCTGCCGCTTTATCAAAATTAAATATTTTTCCTATACCCCCCATCCCAGATTTTTCAAGCAAACCTTGAACACCTGAGGATATTTTTCCTACTAAACCTAAATCTTTTTCTCTTTGTTTATTAAGTTCTTCTTGTTCTTTAACTAAATCAGATTGAGCTCTAAACTGTTCTTCTAATTGAAATTTTAAAACTTCATTAACCTTAACTCCATTCCTTTCAAGTACTTCAATTTTTCTTAATTGGATTGCTCTTTGGTTTTCTAGCTTATTTGCAACTTTTGAAAGTTCTTTAGATACATCTTGACCCTTATTTATTTTCTTTTGGATTTCTTCTATTCCATCAAGTTCTTTTCCTGTTGATTTAATAGATTTAGTTAAATCATTAGTAAAAGATTTTGCAAAATCCTTAGTAATATCATCAGCACCTTTTAGTTGGTCTTGAATATCAGTAGATATACTTTGACCTATAGAAGATATAGCATCATCTAAACTAGCTAAGTTATTTTGAAACTTATTTAATTCGTCATTAGCATTTCTAATATTATCTCCTAAAGCCATAAGGGTATTTTGTTATAAATATTAAAAGAAGTAATTTTACTTATAACTAGATTTATTTTGGAATGTAGGGCGGTTAACTTTACCTGATGAATCTACCATAGATTTTTTACCTTTTCCCTTATTTGCTTCTTCTGCTTTTTTATTTTGGTTTTTATTATACTCATTTATTTCATGAAAAGTAAATTTACGAAGCCAAATGGGCATATTGTATATCGTAAACCAATCATAGCCTCCATTTCCATGGAAGACTATGTTATGTATTTGAGTAAATAAGTTTTTTCTGTATATTTGACTATTTTCCAAAGTCAGGCCAAAAAAATCCAACCCCAATTGGAATTGTTTTTGTTGTTTCGCTACCAGAGGGAAAAAAAGTTAAATCTATATCTGGTGAAATGGATTTAATATACTCTCTTAGGGCACGAGCATCTCGTGCCAGTAGATATTTATCTACAAACTCTCGAATATCTTTTTTATCTGTTTTTCCTTCTACAGATAAAATCATATGTTTTAATCTAGTAGTAAGGGTAGGATCTTCAGTTTTATTTATTTTCTTTAAACCATCTAATTCACGTTGAATTTTCATTTCATCTCCATGGTTTAATAATTTAAACGTAATTTCATTACCTGAGTGAGGAAATGTAAAATCAAATTCATTTTTACCTGATTTGAATAATTCATCATTGATTTCAATATTGTTTATATCTGTTAAATCAACTGTTTCTTCTGTTCCCTCATATGTGAAGGTATAATCTTTACCATACCCTAAAATACGAGCTGCAATCATAATTGCATTTTTATCCCCTATTAATAAATCGTTATAATCTATTTTAGAGACAATTAATGATTGAAATAGTTTATCTAGTACTGTTCCTTTTTGGATATAAGAAGAATTAGTAAGAATGTCTTCTTCCTTAGCAGTCATATATTTAATTTCAATTTTTCCATCTGCTAGAGGGGAATCTTTAGAATATAAGTATCCTTTTGAGGGTAAATCTACAACTTCGGTAGCTAATTTAAATTCGGCCATAATCTTTATTTATTAATAACGTTTTTATCGTTGATAAATATTAAGATAAGAAAAAGCTTGACCGGAGCCAAGCTATTTTCTAAATCAGGGGTGGGTAAAATCTTTAGAAATTTAGGATACAATAATCTGGTTGTACCGTTAATTCTATATTTTGAGCAGTATCTACAGAATCCCAATTATATTCTCCAAATCCTGCATTTGTAATAAATGCACCTTTAATAATCCATTCTGATACTATATCTCCTACAGGACCAAGTACATTAAAAGTAAGATCTTTTTTATAGAAATCACTATACCCATCACGTCCAGTAACTGATTCGTGATGTAAACGTACCCACTCCATAACGGCTTGGGCTCCTGAGGGTGTAATTGGATCAAATAATGTTAATGAGATAGGCTCCCAAGTAGTTTTACCTTTTACATATCTTGAAACATTAATATGATTTAATTCAACTGTACCTTGTGTTACTGATACAGCTCCAACTCCTTTTACTACATAAGCAGGAATACCGTCTACATAGAGGATAAATCTATTCTGCTGTTTTGGCTCAAAAGCTGTGAAAAATATTTCGTTTGGATCTAATACTGCCATTTTATTTTTTTATTTTATTATAAATATTTATCTTCTTAATTCTTATGCTGGGAATGTTGCTCCAGTTGGTAATACATTGAAATCTAATATTACAAATTCAGCTGTTTTAGTTGGTTGTAAAAATATTTGACCTACTAACTCATTTCTATCTATTGTTGATGCTGTGTTATTTGTATCATCCATTACTACTTTAAAAGCATACAATCCTTGTCTTTGTTGTACTCCTTCTAAGTATGGGTTTACCACACTTAAAAAATTGTTTCTTGTTGCAATAGTATTTTGTTCAAATACTAAAGTATCAGCTACTCCAGAAATAAATCCTTTAAGAGAAATTAATAATCTACGCACGTTTACTCTATCTAAAGCACTAGAACGTTTTTGCAATGTTTTTTGACCAAATACAACTACTCCTGATTGTGGGAATGTTGCTAATGGGTTAACATTTGCTTCGTATAAAGTATCTCTATTATTAGCTGTTAATTTTCTTTCAGCTCTAACTACTTGACCTAAAGCTCCTCTAGTTAATCCAGCAGGTGCGAACCATGGTTCACTTGAAGCATCTGTAAATACATACACTCCAGGAATTACTGTTGAAGCTGGTGAGTAAACTAATTCTCCGGTTTGTGGATCGATCATTTGTACCCAAGGCCAATAAGTTGCAGCATAACTATTATCAAAAGCAGCAGCTGCTTGGGATACTGAGGCTATTGAGCTACCATATTTTACTAAATCTAATACTGCTATATTATCTCCTCTTTGTATTGAATTATTAATTAAAGCTGTTGTTTGTGTTGCGTGAGTTGCGTTAAGTAATCCAGGAGCACTAATAACATTATACTTGTATTCATCTACGTTTCCTAATAAAGCAATTGCGTTATCATAATTACTACCGGTTAAGCCCTGTGTGTCAAAAGCAGCACCATCTCCTATGTTTCCATAAAAGTTAGCAACACGTCCTGATGTAGCTGTTGTAATATTTTTTCCACTTGCTCCATTAAAGGAACCAGAGGATATTGCTGGTAGAGAACCTGTAAATTCGGACTTTGCTTGACCATTATTATCAAAATAATTTGGAGTTTTTAAGTTTACTGATTTTACTCTTACATATCTTGATAAATTAGCATAAGATCCTGATTCTTGGATAAAATAATCTGAACCTTCATTAACTAAATTTTTACTAATATCACCAATTTGTGCTGATATATAATTAGGTTGATATGGATCTAATGATAAATTATTATATTGTTCTAATACTACTTGCTGGTTTGTATTATCATTACCTCTACGAATAAGTAAACTAAATGTTCCTGAAGCTGTATTTACTGAAGGAATTGACCAACGAACATTTTCTGCTGACCCATTTGCTAAGGCACCTCCTGTTAATTCGGTTGTACCTGTATTCATTACTGCTCCTTCTGAGATTGTTTCTAATTCAAAAGGTGTAACATCATCTGTTAAATTTCCGGCAGCTAAAGTTACTGTAAATGTTCCAGCTACTAAATCAGCTTCTTGTACTGTAAGTACTACATCTGTTGCTCCTGTTGATGTTCCTCCTACTGCTGCATCAATTGCAGTATTTAAATCTGCTGCGGTCCAACTAAATATATCTCCAGCTTTAACTCCTTCTCCAGCAATAGTAGCGGTAATTGTTGTTAAATGGGCATCAGTAGTTCCTGTATCCCCATCAAAAGTTAAAGACCAAGTTTGACCTGTTGCATCTGTTGTAGTGGATGTTGTAGGTGGTATTGTAACTGTAGCTACATTATATGAATCTGAGGCAGCAAATCCAGTTGATCCTAATAAACTAGTTGTTACAATTGGTGAACCACCATTATCATTTGTAGAAAATGTTAGTGTATCTCCTAGATCGTATCCTGTACCCGCGACTGAAGCTGTTACTGCTACTGGTGCGCCAGCATTTGTAACTAAATTAAATGTAGCACCTGTACCACTTCCATTTGTAGTAAAAGTAGCACTAGTATATGTTACTTCTCCTGAACCTGTAAAATCTGAACCAGCATCAACACCCTCAGCAAATAAAGCTGCGGCATTAGTATCACCGGTTTTTAATTCTGAACCATCAACTGTACTAATAAATGAACTTGTAGCAGAAGTAAAAGTTTCTGGTGTTACTCTAGTAACTAATAAACTTGTTCCACCACTTTGAAAGTAGTTATTTGCGGCTAACGATGTTAAGTATGAATAAGCAACTGATGCACTTTGAACTGTAGTTCCAAAAATTGCTGTATATTCACTAAAAGAAGTAACCAAAGTAGGCACTTCAACAGGACCTAAAGCAGCTGGTCCTATAATAGCAGCACCAATTTCTGCTGGTTGTTGAGTAATAAATGATTGGTCGTTTTCTCTAGCTAATACACCTGGAGATAATAATGTTTCTGCCATCTTTATATGTTATTTTTAATATTATTTTTATTATACATATTAAAGATTTTCTTAAAGAACTATTCTGATTTAATGAATTCTCCTTTTTCTAAATCAATACTACCTTCTCCATATTTTTCTTGTAATTCTTTACCTACTTTATCTTGGTTTTGGAGGAGTGATTGATAATTATTTTGGAGATTTTGTTTTTCTCTTTCAATAAATACTTTTCTTAATTCTATCTGCCCTAAGGCAAAAGTAATTTCATTTTCAGATCTTTGAAAATCTTTTAATTGTTGTAACTCTTCTTGTGATAACTTTGTTGTACTCATTTTTTGTTTTGTTTATAAATATTAATAAAATTCTTTTAGTGCCATAATTTGTTCCTTTAAGGGTATAGTTTTTATTGTTCCTTTTAAGCATTTATTAAATGAAGGAGAATCAATAGGATTAATAGTAATATCCTTATTATAAACTTCTTTTAACAATAAAAGTAATTTATATTTAGATACACATTCCCCCTCTAATATATTTTCTGTAGGTAGTTCATCCCAATGAAACATTAAATATAAGCAATATTGAGTCCAAGTTAAAGTAGAATTACCATTCCAATAATATTCAGAATATCCATTTACTTCACCTTCTTGGGATAAAAACCATTCCATTAAACTAGCTTTAGTATTTAGTTCAGGTCCAAATATTGACGTTTTAATAATTTTAGTATTTTTAGCTTCTTTTTTAATCCATTCAGCGGCTATTCTTTTAGAATTGCCATAGTCATCATCATCCATTTCACAATCAGTACCAGGATGGATTATTTTGGTAGAAAGGTTTTCATCTAACCATTGTGGTAATTCCCAATTAATATTAAACTGGTCTGTTCGTTGATGAATAGCTCCTATACAATTTATAATAAAATCACCTTCAAATTTTTGTACAGAATTTTTAAAACAAGATGAAGGCCATCTACAGCTTGTAGTAACACATTCAATTCCTTTACTTTCAAAAAATTTATGGACCATATGTCCTAACATTCCTTTATGTCCTAATATTAATACTTTCATGGTTTAAAATAGTTATAAAATTCTAAAATTTTAGTTAATTCTTCTTTAGATACACACACTTTATCACTTGTAAATTCTTCATCTATATAACGATCAGCTATAGGTACAGTATCTTTATAATGCATATAAAATGTATTTTCATCAAATTCATAGTAAGTTCTAGATGTTTCTTCTTTTGAAATCATCATTTCATGAAGTTTTTCTGAAATTCTAGGTTTGCCAATTGTATATTTAAGGTTAAATTTTTCTTGATATATTCCAAATAAATCTTTTACTCTAAATGATTTTAAATTAGGAATAATATTATACCCACTAGTTTGAAGTCCTAATTCAATCAAGTCCATTGCTTCCTCTATATCAATCATAAAACGAGTCATTTCTTCTGAATATAAAGTAAGTGAGTAGTTTTTATTAATAGAATCCCATATTAATGGGATTATACTACCAGTTGAATTTAATACATTTCCGTATACTGCTGTAGATAATTTAACATTTGATTTTTCAGCATTTACTATAAATGACTCTCCTGCTACAAATTTCATTGCGCCATATAATGTAGTAGCTGCTCTGGATTTATCTGAGGATATAAAACATGCGGCTTCAAAATTGTTTTCTTCGGCTGCTCTTCTTGAATTAAGAGCTCCATCTACTAATACTCTAACACTTTCTTCTACATTTTGGTCTACGGCACCTATTTGTTTTAATGAAGCAGCAAATATACCAATATCGTGCCCAGCAGATGCTCTTTTCAATAAATCAAAATTTCTAATATCCCCAATTACACATTTTATGTAGGGAAATTCTTTTTTTAAATAATAATGTTTTGCTTCATCTCTACTATAGATAGTAATTTTATTATCTTTATAGTAACGTCTAACTAGATTTTTACCTAAAAACCCAGCCCCTCCAGTTATAAATATTTTTTTATTTTTAATCATTAGTATCTATGGATGTTGTTCTTTTTTCCCCAAATATGTAAGTTAGGTCAATGTACGAATCATTTAACCAATATCCAAATGAATTTATTTCTGAATATTTTATGTTAAAAAATGGATCTGTTATTAAAATTTCTTTATTATTAATATTTATTTTTAGATCTTCTTGTATATCATAAATTAAAATAGAAGGTTCTGTTTTATATACTTTAAAATCTGTAATACTTTGGTAAAATAATTTAAACAAATCATTATCTTTATTAAAATCAAAAGCATCCTGGAAGTCTATGTACATAATTTGGTCTTTAACTACTTCAGGATAAACTTCATAATTAAATACAGATATTAAATGTCCTAAATAAGTTTCAGCATCTTTAAAATCCTGATGTTCTGTAGTAATTGACCCCGCAATATATTGTTCTTTTGAAATTAAAGGAAGTAATTTTTTTAAATTTTCTTTACTTAAAATGTTAAACATAAAACTAGGAAATCTAAAACCTTTTTCGTTTTCTTTAGCATAAACTTTACTAGTAATAAAATCCTGGGATGATTTTAAAGTTTCAAACATTAAAGGAGTAAGTATAGTATCATAGTTAATAAAACTATATTGATCATAATCTAAAGATAATCCTAAGTGACTTGAAGTTAAAAATTGATTAAAAGCTGTCCACCCATAATCTGGGAGGATATTGACTAAATCATAATTTTCTTGGTCTAATGTAATAGTTTTCCAATATACCATTCCTCTTTCAGGCCAATGTAATATAGGATTACTTTTATCATATATAAAATATTCTATTTGAGATTGGATATTTTTAGGTAAAGGAACATGAGATGTTAATAATATATCAAATCCATTAGATTTTAATTGTTTAATATTATTTTCTAATATTTTAACCTTTTCTTTAGTATCACAATGACTTAAAATGATTATTAAATTTTTATTTGTCATAACAAGCAATGTAGGGGGTTATATCTTTATTTTTATCATACTTAGTAATAGATTCATATTCTATATAATTAGTATCAGAATTACTTTTAAACCAATCACCATTTTTAGTTAGCAACTGATTGATAATAGGTTGTTCAGATTCATATAATTTTAATAATTTTAATTTTTTATTTAATATATCTGGGGGTAATTTTATATCTGATTTACTAAACACATAAAATTCTTTAGTTAATTTTTTTATTGTTTCAAATAGTCTTTTATGTTTAGGGTGGCCATATTCTCCTATAGGGTTATGAGTTACTATCTTTTCCCAATTTTTAGTTAATAGTTGTTTAAAAGAATCCAGTTCATAAGTAGATGTTTCATTTTGACTAGTTTTATAATCTTGAAGTGAATCTTTAAAATCCCACATTTCATAAGAACCTACATTAAGTGATTCCATTACATTTTTAAATTCTTGACTTCTAACTTTATTATTTTTATTTGTAATACATACTACTTTATATTCTGGACCGTATTGTATTAATTCTGACCCTCCAAATATTAGTTCATCATCAGGATGGGTTACTATCATTAATTTATTAATTCGATAGTCGTTATATGCTTTTAATAAAGTATTAGCGTTTTTACTTTTAACGGAAGGATCGGGTCCGTGAATAAAATAAGGTTTTAAAGTATATTCATCATACATAATATCAAATCCTTGGTCTAAAAAATAATTACTTGTCTTTCTTTCTTCAATACTACTATAATAGTTATTCCAAGTAACTGGGAGATAATTCTGTTTATTTTCTTCCCATAAAATATTGTTTGCTACTCTTTCTTCAGAAAAGGCATTATCATCCGCATATATTTTTACACTATAATTATCTAATTCCCTGTTCCATTTTAAACATTTTTCAAAAAATATTTTGCTGTTTTTATTATAAAAGTAAAAACCAGTAGCTATAATTCTTTGATTAGGGTTTCTAGTTAAGTTTTTAATAAAAGCTAATTCACCCCCATAATTTCCTTCTAGTTTTATATTATTATGATACCTCCATTGGTTAATATCTTCATGAAAATACCTCATAAATAAAGGATAATCTTTTAAATTATTTAAATAATGTAGTGAAGTATCAATGTTTTCTGTTGCAAAAGCATCACCGTCGATCCAAGCAAAATTATCATAATTTTCATTTAGTGAATCTAAACTAGCTAAATATTTAGCAAAATAAATAGAGTAATCTTTATTAAATAAATCAGACTCATACTTATTAGAAGTTAGAGGTTTTGGTCTATAATCTATTCTTTTATTAATTACATTAGGTAAATTTATATTTGAATCACAATTAAACCCATACACAATTAACTTATGTTTAGAATACTTTAATAAACTTTTAGCTAATACCTCTATCATAGGGAGGTAAGATTCATTACCCCCAGTTATCCATATAAAACTATTATTTTTTTTTGGTTCTAAAATATCTAAAACCTTATTATATACTTGTTCTGGTAGTATAGATTTTTGGCAGATATGTTGTAGTTTAGTATTTTGGTGTTCAGGACACCAATCCCAATCCCCAGCATCAAACACATGAGTTTTACTTACCCAACAATTGTTACAGACGGAATTATTTTCAATTTTAGTCAAATGATTAGTAAATTCATAACCATAAGGAATAAAATTATTTATCATTACAGTATGTTTATCCAATACCCAATTAACCCAAGATAAACCCGAACCTAGTCCAATAAATAAATCTGCATGGTAAAGATGGTTTAAAGTATCTTCCCATTTTAGATTTTTTTTATCTATTATATTTGTTCCTTTAAATCCTTCTCTGGATAAATTAACTATTTTATATCCTTTACTATGGAGTTTTTTTGCTAAATTTTTCCAATGTTCATAAGGCCATTCTTTCAACCCAGAGGTTGATCTAGGTCCTATACAAATATATTTACCTTTTATAGGTCTTTTTTTAGGTGTGAAATTAATACCATAATGTAGTTCTTTATAGGGTAACCCTAAAATATCAGTTGCTGATTGTATTAAAGGAACTGTATTTACTTGATTAGGGTGGTCATTAAAATTTTTCCATTCACCATTATCATCTCTAAACCAACCAATTTGAAATTTAGCATAAGCAGAATAAGATTCCCCGGGTTTGGTAAAGGTAATATCTTTATAGGGGTCTAGTCCTTTAAACCATTCATTATGATAAGTACTTACAGCAACTTTACATTTATATTTATTTTGAAATTCTATAACTTGAGGAACCCAAGCTAAAGTATCTCCAATAGATTTAGATTCTAAAGATATATGTACAATTTTATCTGTTAAGTCAAATTTATGAACTACTTTCCCGTTTACTTTTATTATCCAGGGAATATGGTATGATTTACTACATTTAGCCCACATATTATTACTTATAGTAGCACTATGGATAACTTCATTTGTATCACTATTTACAAATTCAACAAAATATTTGTTATCATGATGTCCTAGTACTTCTACTTTAGGACCTAAATTAAAACTTATTTCTATTTTATTTTTAGGTAAATTGTCTAACAAATTTTCTATTTCTTCACCTGCTATTTTAGCAGCGTTTTCCCAAGTAAATTTCTCTCTAATTATCTTAGATTCTTTTAATGCTTTTTGTTTATAATGTTTATAATTTTCATAAGCATCCCTCATTACTTTTTTTAAATGGTCAAAATCAGGTTCATAAAATTCTCCAGCTAGTAAAGATTGGGAGAAGCTACTATATTCCCCTAGTTTTGCTTCTGACATAGATTTTATATTTACAGGTAATCCTAGTCCTTCTGCAAATTCTAATTGAGCACTACAGTTAGAATATATTGATGGGGTACCACATGCCATAGCTTCAATTAGAGGTAAATTCCATCCTTCAGCTCTCGCACATGATAAAAATACATGACCTTTTTGTAAGTAATTTATATATTCTTCTCTGGTGGGGAAATGTTTTATTTTAACCCTGGGATCATTTAATTTATAATGTTTTAATCTATCTTCGGATGATTTAAATTTATCTTTAGCATGTGGGTTATCAATTGATACTATTAAATCAATAGGTTCATCTTTATCAAATTCCTGTAGGAAAGATTCTATTATTTCTTTTGTTGCTTTTCTATAATCCCATCTACCAAATAAAACAAACTTAAATCTCTTATCATTGTATTCAGGTAAAGTAACCTGTGAATTTGGCCTAAATGTAAGTCCATCTACGGCTTCAGGTACTACTTTTACTTTAGTAGGGTCAATACCTTGTTCAATTGTACAGTCTCTTTGCCATTTAGAGGCAACCCAAACCTGGTCAAATGTTTTTAATTGATTAAAAAATTCTTCTGGTTGTCTTGTTGATTCCCAAACATTGTATGCTATTTTTGGGCCAGTGTAGTTTTGATAAAAGAAATGATGGTCTGTTTCATTTAAAACTATATTTACATTATGATCAAAACTATTAGGATAATTGTTATAAAAAGGTTGATGAATTAAGTTATCCCCTTCCCAAAGAGATTGTTCAACTAATAATTTTTTATCTAAACCATCAATATAATCTTCTCCATTATGGGGTTCTTCATTATGTCCTTCCCATGATTTACCTACAGTATAATTTCTAACCTTTAAATCATAAAGACTAGAAAGTTCTCTGTAGAATTCCCTTGTATGATTATTATACCCTGTGGTACCTATATAACTACCATGTGCAAAAATTTTAGGTTTTTTTAACCCCATTTACCCCAAATTTACTGAATTTATACCAAAGTCTTTCATGAAGAAAATATAATATCATTTTAGTAATGACTTCTACTCCCCCTATAGCTAAACCTAGTTCCCATGAACCCGTAATTATACCAGAAAGAAATATAGTATCTATAGTACCAATAATCCTCCAAGATACAGTTTTAGCAATATGTCGTTTATAACTTACCATCTTTTTTCATTTGTTCTCTTATTTTAGTAGCAGAGATATTTTTTACTTTGTCTGGTGGGCAATGTTCTATAACATCATACCCTACTCCTCTTCCTATGTTAATTGATTCTATATCAGGAACTATAGTAGTAACTACTCTTCCTTCTTGAATTAGATCTCTTAATTCTTCTTGTATGTTCTCTAAAACTTGTTCTGCAGTCCAAGGATTTTTTTCATCTGGTGGTATATTTCTAATTGCAATCCATACATTTTTTCCTTCATCTAAACGTTGGTCTATTAACCATCGGTGTCCTTCATGCCAAGGTTGCCATCTACCGATATACATCGAATACTTATTTTCGTTAAATGACGATTGAAATGCTGCTTGTGCTAAATACTTTTTCATATTCCTTTATCTCTTTCTAAATTTATTGCAATAGCCCGTTCTCCAGGTTTATTTGGATCCATATCATTTATAAGGTAACGAGGGCCTCTTTCTATCCCCATAATTAATCTATCATAAGGAACATAATTTTCATGTAATTCTATTTCAGTATTTATTCTAAGATATTCAGGACGAGCTGTAGTTAAAATTATCATATGTCCTTCACTTGCTGCTTTGTCTAAATAATCTATAGTAGATTTTATCCCCTCAGCTTTTGTTGTCTCATACGTTTCAAATTTGCGATATTTAAATATAGTACCATCTATATCACAAAAGTATGTATTTTTTTTCTCCATATTAGTTATCCAGTTGGTAATCTGAAGGGGGTAATTCATTTAGTAAAGACCCTTCAGGATATTTTTTAGGTAAATTATTGATTATTTTTTGTAAAGATTCTTCAGGTGTATCTTCTGTAGTATCTATATCAATAAAATTATCTTGAGGTGCAATATACGCAGAAGATTTAAAATGATCACGCTCTCTTGCTTCAGAAGTATGTACGTAAAACTCTATTAGTTGATCTCCCATAAGTTTTTTAAAATCTTCTCTTTGGTCAATATAAGGTGATACTAAAGATACTATAACATCTTTACCTTGATTGTGTAAATAATGAGCTATTTTTTGAGCTGTATTTACGTTGTTGACTCTACCGTTAATCGAATAATCTTTGTTTGTTGTAAGTTCTCTTAAATCGTCCCCATCGATCATAAAAGCGTTGGGTTTGATGTAATGAAGTTTTTTAGCTAGTGTTGTTTTACCAGCACATGGCTGGCCTGTTAACCAATATATCATATGACTTTTATTTTTATAACCTAATGTACGTAACTATTTTAACTAATCCAAACTATTCTTCCCTAGTTTGCCCACCAGGAAAAGTTCTAATTCCAGGTTTAAATGTATCAGCATTACTAGTAGTTTCAAAATTAATTGTAACTTTAGATTTACTATTCCATTTATTGATGGAATTTAATTCTTTTTGGATAGTATCAGGTATAATATACCCTCTTAATGTAATGCCAAATGTACCCTTTACCAACCTATCTTGACCCGTTGTTAATTCAGTAGCAGTAGTAAACTGATCTATAAAGGCTCTAAATTTAAATCTTTCAGGATTGCCCCAATAAGCATCAGATGAATACTCACAGGCTTCAAGTATTTTGTTTAATTGTTCCATATAATAAGTTTGAACTATACAACTATATTCTAAGGTAACAAAATCAGGAACGGCCACTGCATAATGTTCTTTAACAGCCTTTTTATTATTTAATACCGAGAAATTATTATAAAAATTGTCTGGACTATATTTTTTTTGGAATGAACTATATAAATTTACCCCATTAGCATCTAATTTATTATAAACAGATCTATCTTTTGATATAGTATCTCTTTTTACTACTACAATAGGTAACATTATAGCACCATTTTTATCTCTGTAATACCCATCACGTTGGAATGATTTCCATCTTTCGGGAGAACCATATATTACAGGAACATTTCTTCTCTCTCCATTTTGATATACAAAGGGTTTTATAACATTTTTAAAATAGTAAAACACAGCTTCATCTAAGTCTTGAAGTCCTATTGAAAAAGGTTTTGTGCTATCACCCTTAAAGCTTAATTTAGTTGATCTATTAAAATCAATTCCGGTTTCCGACTCATTAGGGTTAATACGAGCATTAGGATTACCTCTTTCAGTATCAAACGCTTTTTGTTGTTCAACACTTAATTGTCTTTGGGTTTTTGGTATGGGTTTTCTAATTTTACTCATTACATTCTTTCTAGATATGGTGAAATTGCTACTTTATCTGCTGGTATATAATAAGTTGATACTAATATTGATAAATTATTACCAAATTGATCCAAACCAGGATTTAATGGATTGGGTGTACCATCTGAATCATTATTAGGGTAATCTGGGTTTTTGCCACCCCAGTATTGGTTAGATATTGTGCTTTGTACACCATAATAAGAAGTTTGATATAAAATAATATCACCTACTTCAGGTACTATATCAGCATCTACTAAATCATCTCTAAGAAAATAAAATTCAATAGGTTGGTTAAATTGAATTCCTTCTTCATTTTCACCAAATTCTTCATTAGATCTATTTATTAAAACATTAAATAAAAAGGGACCATTATAATATTTTTCACCAGCAGCTTCACCATAGATATTAACTTTAGTTTCTTCTAATTTAAATTGATATAAGGCACATTGTTGGGTAATTATATTACCCATTAGTTCTCTATTTAATTTTCTTACCAGAGAGACATCTCTCTGTCTAGTATACATTGCCATATTATCCTATAAAAATTGTCCATGGGACTTGTTGTAATTCTATCATTTTAGAATCGGCTTCTTGTGCCCTTCTTTCCAATAAGGATTTACGAGAGGTTTCATCGAAATAAGATCTTAATCTTTCTATTAATGCCGTTTTTTCAGCTGTTGCCGCCGCTAATAAATCTGCTTGGTTTAAGTTAACTTCAGCATTAGGGATAGGGATTGTTGAGTATTTCCCTCTAACGTATCCTAACACTTCTTTTGATAACGCTAAAGTATATTCAAATATCCATTGTCGTCCTATTGAATTTATACTAGAATAAGTAGGATTACTATATGGAGTATTAGATACATTAGATACTTTTGAAGGTTCATTGTCTACACTAGTTGAAATCCTTTCTTCCCGTTTAATATATTCAAACCAATAAAAACCCCCTCCTTTATTGGGGATAGGAAATATTCTTAATTTATTATTTTTTAACTCGAAACTATAATTTGACCATCTAATCATTTCATTCATTTCAATAGACTGAATTACTTGCATGTCATAGCTTAGAGGCATTAATAGATAACCCATATCACCTCCAAAGCCACCAACACCGGCTAACCCTGCTGCTATTGCACCCCCAAAACCAAATCCTGTATAAGGATCTAAGTATTGAGCGGAGGCGGGGACAGGTTCTTGGTAAAATACTCTTTTAATTTCAATACTACTAGTTATATCATTATCTATAGCCCATTGAGCTAAATCATAGTCTTGTTGGCTAGCAGTTATAGCAACAGAACCTGTATAGTAAGGTACATTTCCTCCACTGCCTGCTTCTGATCCATACATTTCTGTTAATCTAACAATAGGTTCAAAGTTAGGGGTTATTATACTTGTATTTAAAAGGCTTTCAGTAGTTAGTCCCTCTAAAGATAGTTGATTGTCTCTAACAATATAGGCATATAATTCATTTCCATAAGTAGTTACTGCTTCTTCAAAAGCTGTAAAGAAAGACCCAGATTGTAATTCAACATCAACTAATGGATAGCCTAACCTTGAAGCACAAAATTTAGCTACTTTTACTGCATCTGTTTGGAATTCAGTATCAGTATTATAAAAACCAAAAGGAACAGCATTAGCATTCCAAAGGGGGGCACCATCATATATGGGTATATTTGCCATATTATATTTTTGTTATAAATATTAAATTAATTCTTACTATTATAAATATACGAACCAGAAACAGTAATACTTGCTCCCTTATCTACAGCTTCATTATAATAATCCAACAAATCTTCAACAATAGGGTTTCTATGGTTTGCTGTTAATGTAATTGCTTCTAGGTTTTTTATTTTTCTAGCTGCACTATATAAGAATTTAAATCCAGAATCTGATTTCTTTTTAAGATCTGTTTGGTGGGAATCACCACATATCATCATTTTGCTTCTTAATCCTAAACGTGAAGTAATCATTTCCATTTGTTCATGGGTTACGTTTTGGGCTTCATCCACAATAATCATTGAATCTAAAAATGTTCTACCTCGCATAAATGATACAGGTACAATTTCTATTTTACCATCTTCAATAAGCTTTTCTACTTTTTCTTTATCATAGAGTTGGAATAGATTTTGGTATATAGGTTGAACCCAAGGATCCATTTTTTCTCTTAAATCACCAGGTAAAAAACCTATTTCTTCTTTTGATACAGTAGGTCTAGTTATTATTATTTTATCATATTGTCTTCGTAACAATCCATCTAATGCAACATTACACGCTAGTAATGTTTTACCGCTACCTGCACTTCCTCCCAAGAGTGTGATTGTATTATCAAGGATAGCTTGTTTGGCTTCTTTTTGTTCAGCATTAAGTTGGAGTTTGAACTTAATTGGGTTTTTTGGAATTCTCTTAGGACGATATACATCGTCTGTATGGGGTTTACTTGCCATAAATTCTTAAAATTAGGGATTACACGTTGATTGAATAAAACCGTTGTAAATACGTTAAAAAACAGTAGAAATTTAATATAGCTATATAGTGAGATAAATATAGTTTTAATATAACGCATTTTATTATACATATTAAAAAGATAAAAAAACCCGGCACAAGGCCGGGTTAATTTATTAAGTCTAGATTAAATATCTACTATAGAGTGTTTAATCCGTTAACTTGAATTTTACCATAGAATTCTGGACGTACCATTTTCTTAGCGTAACGAGTCATTAATCCTTTACGTGGAGTGAAGGTTGATGGATCGTATACTAGAGGAGTCATAATTAATGGAATATATGGAGCAAATACAACACCCGTTTCCAAGAACTGAGCACCTCTAAATCCTAATAGGATTTGGTTTTCAGTCATGTATGGGTTTTTGTATACTTTATATTTCCCGTTAAGTGCACCTACTTTTTGTACACCAAAGGCATAAGTAGCTTTTGAAACATCGCCATCAGAATCAGCAGCGTATCCAGGAATTGATTCCAAGATAGTACCAACAGTTGGAGAAATTACCATAAAGTTAGCACCACCACGTAGAGTTTTCTGGTGGATAATGTTACTTAGCTTTTGGATTTTAGTTCCTAATGTTTGGAACCATTGTCCTTGAGAGTTGTAGAAACCTAATTCAGTAATAGTACCATTAGTACCATTATCTACGATTGAACGGTTGTTTACAGCAGACCATACTTCAGTTCCTGCAGCAGCAGATTCAACTAGCATGTCTAAGATCTCAAGGTCAATTTCTAATGAAATGTACTCACTTAAGATAGAAGTCAATTCAGCTTCAGCATCTAAAGCGTGGTAAGCATTTAAGTCTTGTGCGAACTCAGGAGTCCATACAGCTTTCAACTTACGAGTTTTAGCTACGATAGCAGATGATTGCATCTGTACGTTAATTTCTGGAATTACGATTGGAGTATTATTTCCATTCAAACTGTTATTTCCATCTTCAAAGTCACCTCTTTCATTATCTAGTGGAGCTAATGAATAAGATACAGCAGTATTAGAAGCAGGATCAACAGAATTTGCATCAACAACAAATATAATTGCTGTACCTGCAGCATTGAATTTAGTAAATTGAGGATATTGTGCTGTTACAGCTGGAGCATTAGCGCCTACTAAGTAGAAGCTTCTGATTGCTTCAGCATCATAATTTGCATCAAGACCAGCTACAGCTACAGAAGCAGTAACCAAAGTACCAGCAGCTACAGAAGCTGAAAATGCTGAATCATAATTAACTGAAGCTTGAACTGCTGAACCGGTTGTTACCGCGGCAACAGAAGCTGTAGTGTTAATTGAGTATCCATATCGTCCTGCACCGTAAAGTCCACCTTCGCTAGTGTTCCCGAAAGGAGCAGTTGATGGGTTAGTTCCAGCGTCTCCGTATAATGAAGAACCAGCAGAGAATGGAGTTTTATCAGATCCGTATTGGAAGTCTAAATAAAATACAAGACCAGAAGGTAAGTTCATTGGTTGAACGCTAACGAATTCTTTCGCTGCAATTTGACCAAATACTTTTCTTACCAATGGTAAAGCAACACCTGCCCACTGAGCACCTGTTCCTGCTGTAAATGTACCAGATCCTGCACCACCACCGGTGTTAGAATCTTCTACTACAAGTTGTTTAGCTTGGTTTTCAAGGATAATACCCATGTTGGTTTTATTTGCTCCTTGAAGACCCTCTAACAAACCTGTTTTTTCCCATTTTGATGCCAATTTGGCTGCGTCACTCTGCATTGAGTGGTATGGGTTCGCGCTTTCTAAAAGAGTATTTAAGCTCATTTTTTTTAAGTTTTAATAGGGTTAAAATTGTTTTTTAAATTAATCCAGCAAGTTTACGCATACGATTGTATACATCATTGCTTTCAATAATAGGTTTTTTAGCTTCAGTTATTGTTCCAGTTGCTTTTGATGCACTACCTTTTGGTCTTACAATAGCTTCTGATTTTGATACTAAACCTTCGTTTAAAGTATCAAAAATAACTTTAGCTTCTTTTACTGTTGATGCTTTGTCAAATGCTTTAAGCACTTTAACTTTTTTATCTTCAGTTAGGTTTTTAGATTTAAAAACTTTGTTTGTGTAAAGTAACTTAGCATTAAGTAAATTAACTTCTTGTAATTCAACTTTAAGAGCTTCGATTTCATCTAATGCTTCTTTAAATCTCATTTTTTCAGTTTCTTTCTCAACTTTGGAGTCATCTTTGTCTCCATCTTCGTTTCCAACACCTTTTTCGCCGTCAACTGCTTCGTCGATTTCTACATCAACTTCCACATCGTCTTCAACTTCAACTTCGTCTTCAACATCTTCCTCTCCAAAATCTTCGCCAGCTTCAATTGTTCCATCTGCTACTAAATCTTTAATAACATCCTCAATGAATCCTTTTAAGTCGTCTTCTGACATATCTTCTAGATCAATTTCTTCATCGTCGATTTTGTCTTCTTCGTCTTCTTTCTCGTCTTCCATACCGTCAAGGTAGCCTTCTTCTTCAGCATCAGTTCTAGCATCTTCCTTAATGTCATCTTTGTCTTCAGCTTTTTTAGCTTCGTCCATTTTGTCATCTTCGTCTTTTGCTTCTGATACTTTCATAGATTTAAGTTCTTTTTCGATGTCGTCTTTAGCGTCTTCGAATCCGTCCTTATAGCCTTCTTGTTCGGCATCTGTGCGAGCGTCTTCATCCAATTCAAGTTCAGCAAGTAGTTCGTCGAGGTTAATCTCGTCAAGCTCTTCTTTTTCTTCTGCTACTGTATCTTCAGAAACTTCTTCTTTAACGTCATCTTCTTCATACTTATCGTATCCTTCGTCAACGTCTTCTTTGTCCATTTCTTCTAATTTTGCAGAGAGCATAGATTTAAGATGAGGTGTAAAAGCCTCTTCTAGAGCAAGTTTAGCATTTGCGATAGCTGTTTCCTTAACGGCTTTAGCATCAGCAATTGCTTCTTTTAACAAATCATTGTTTGCCATAATCTCAAAATTTTTTTTGTGAAATACGATTATTAGGAATCGTAATAGGGAATAATTTTATATTGGTGTCATATTCAGTTTCATGACACATTGCGATTATACGTATATGGAAAAATATTAAAATATAAAAGCCCTCAAAAAGAGGGCTTAAGTCTATAAAGATTGTTTATAGAGAGGTTAAGTTATGGGACATGATCCTTTAGAACAAAGAATTTCATGTACTATTTTATTTACATTTGAATAATCATAATTAATAATATTTTTACCTTCATTTAAACTGTGCATAAATGAACCTGGGTTTGAAGGTGTAGAAACAAAATCCCAACATAATAATTCGAAGTCATCTTGTACTTCCATCACACTACCATTTTGTTCTAAAGACCCCATACCACGAGATGAAACACCTACTGTTACACCGGCTTTAATTAGTTCTTTAAGTATATTTCCTGAAGGAGTAGGTAAAATTTCTATTTTACCCATTACATTATCTCCATCCCACCAGTAGTCTGAGATTAAGTGAGATACATTTTTTAAGTTTATTACTGTGGATTCGGGGTGATCTAATTCTCCCATTGATCTTCTTTGTTCAATGAGTTCACTGTACTTATCCATTTCTCTATTCCATAGATCTTTTGAATAATATCTCCCATTTCCATTTTTTACTTCAGCAGTTGCTAAAATACCTTCAACTAAAAGATTTCCACTCTCCTTATTAACATTTTCAGTTAATTGGGAGGGGGATATCTTTACAGTATGAGTTTCTATTAATAGCTTTTTGCTCATGTTATTTAATATCTATAGTAAATACTGATAATTTATAGTTACCTACATTATCTTCTTTTTTGGATATATTAAACCCTGAGGATTTAATAGCTTGAGCAATTTTATCTTGATTAGAAGCAGATGATACCTCTACTGAACCTTCTCCTGGTTCAATGTGTACCATATCTTTAGCTTCTCCATCACTAGATACTTTTCTTACATCAGCTATATAGTTAGGTTTTAAACCATCTTTTTTAAAAGCTGCAAAAAGTTTTTTACCAGCACTTTTTTCTTCTAAACCACCAGCAGCCATTTCATTAATAGCATAAGCAGATGTTGATTGTCCTACTTTTTTAGGATCTCTTTCACCTGCAGCACCACGAGTTGGATTGTTTTTATCATTAAAGCTTACAGCATCCATTTCATCTACCATTTCTTTTTTGGCATATTTTGAACCACAAGATTTTTCATAGATTCTTTCCATTTTCATTTTCTTTCTTTCCAAATCTTTGATTTCTCTCTGCATTTGTTTCATTTTCGTCTTGTCAATTAATTCACTAAGATTTTCATCTTCTTGGATTGAACTAACTCTATCTACTTTTTCTTGAATATGATCATGTAAGAAGTCTAATTGAGCTTCCATTTTTACTTTTTCAGCTTCTTTTCCTATTTCCGCTAATTTACTATCTATTGATTCTTTTTTCACTTTTTTCTTTTTATCTGATGCTGCTTTTTTCATTGGTTCTTTTTTATCTCCGTCTCCGTCGATATCTGCAAAATCAGGTTTTGCAGCTTCTGATGTAGTATCTGAATAAGATACTGCTGTACCTTCATCTTCTATTTCATCCATAGGTAATTTTTTCTCATCCTCTTTTTCATTGATAACATCATTTACAACAGCAACCCATGGATTATGACCTGTAGTAACTACACCTCCTAAATGTTCTTTTACTAAATTATAAACATTATCACTTTCTTTTAATTTTTCACTATAACCACTAGCGGCGTGTTTACCGTCTGCTTTTTGTGTTTTAGCTTCGGTATAACCTAAACCTTTAACACCAAATTGACCTTCTTTTACATAATGTAAAGGGTCTTTAGCTAAATTTTTAATTACAATTTCTTTAGCTTCTTCTAAAGTTAGTTCACTATTATAACTAGTTTCTAGTTGAACACCTTTTAGTAATTCTTCACCGTTAACGTTATTAATATTTTCTACTGTTGGGTCATAATCATAATTGTGAGAATCAATATTTTCTAAAGTTTTATCTACTTTATAAGATGCTTGAAATCCTTTACCTTCAAATTTAGCTTTTGAATCCGCAGATATACCTTCTGAATCTTTTAATGTGTTTGTTGATTCATCTGTATTAACAATAGGTTGCAATTCAGATAAATCCCCTTTTTTCTCATTTAAAAATTGAGCAAACTTAGTTTCAAAGTCTAATTTTGGGGTTGCCTCAAAAGTAGAAATGGGATGTAAATCCACATAATTTTCTGTAATTAATTTTTCTACTAATTCTTTATGTAGTTGTTCTGGTGATTTCATATTTTTTATTTATCTAATAATGTTTCTATATCGTTAAAATAATCATTAATCATATCTGTCCCAATTACGACAGCAAAACTTTCTGGATTATCTCTGTAATATTTTATTGTTTCTATTTTTGCTAGTTTAATCAACTTTTTAATATCAACTAATCTAGATTCTAGTTTATCAAAAGCCTCTATACGTTCCTCATGGAATTTAGATACTTTATCTTCTTGTTCTTTTATATTACCCTTATACATATTAAAATAATTTATTTACTTCGAGTCCTGATCCCTTTTGTACATAAGTACCATCTTTAGTTTTAGGTACTAATTTGTATTTAAATTGTTTTACGTATGCATTATCTTTAACACCATCCTCTGTTGCTTTAGGACCAGGGCCTAATGTTGCTCCAACATCTTCTTTTTTAAGTTTTTTTTTCTTTTTTTTAAAGGCATAGGGTGTAGCATATTGCATTCCTGTACCTGCACTAAAAGTAGCTGATCCTGTCCCACCACCTGTAGTAGACATTTCATCTATTTCCCCTTCCATAGTCATTCGTTTATACTCGTCTGGGTATTCGTTACGTAAGTGTTTTCTGATTTTATTTCTTAAAAGTCTAGCTTCTTCATATATTTTTCTAAACTCTTCATCATCCTTGGTTTTAGTATAAACTCCTTTAGCTGTAGAAACTAAACTGTCAACATCATCATTTAATTTATCAAATGCTGGGAGTTCAATTACTTTCCATCCTATTTGGCCTGTTTCTTTATCTATAGAATTAACTACAAATTTAGTATCTCCATCTTTAGAATAAGACACATCTCCAATTTTAGCTCCAGTTTGTTGAGCTAAGTTAGGGGTTGGTGCTTCTTTAAGTTTATATTTGAACGCCATTTGCTATTTGTATTTCGTTTACTAATTGATAATAACGTAACAAATCAACTAAATTATTGTCTCCAACTTTATCAGTTTTACTTAATTCAGTTAAAAATTTAGTTACTTCAGTTATTTTAATTTGAGTAACTTTATCTTTAATATTTTTAGATTCTTTATTTAAAATTGATTTTAATTCAACAATTTTAGTATTATAAAAATTTCTTAAATCTGGGGTTGAATCTACTGAATTGATGTATTCTTTAAGTATTTGTTTTTGATCATTTGTTAATACATCATATTTATTGTTAAATTTTTCTAATAATACTTTGTATGTTAAAGTTCTTATATCTTTATCATACGTAGAAAATTCTTCAAGTACTGTTTGTTTTGAATTTTGAGTAACTTCTTTTTTAGTTAAATGCTCTAATAAAGTTATTTTATTTTCTACTAACTGTGTAGGGTTTGAAATGGAATTTGAATTAACATTTTCTATCAAAGTATATAAAGCAGCTAACTCTTTATAGCTAGTAATTTTAGAACCGAAAAAAGATTCTAGATTATAATGTTTTTTAATTTCATTAATTAAGTTATACTTTTGCTTTTTTAAAGACTTTCTATTAAATTTAGTAGAAGCTTCTAATATTGTATCAATTACTAATGTAGCTCTCCCCTCAGTTATTACTTTAGATTTAAGTATAGATTCATATAATTTATATTCTTTACCTAAACTAGTGTTAATAAAATATTCTTTTAATATATCTATAGCAGGTGAATTTCCCCCTTTTAGGGTATCCGCCGTAATTTGACGAACTAATAATTCAAAAAGAATTCCAGTATTTTTGTATTTCGAGTGTTTTATTTTCATCAAAAAATATATTTATTTATAAATATGTGAAGTTTTTTACTTCTTTAATTGGTTTTCATCTAAAAGAGAAGTATCATCTTTATCTTCTTCAAATATTAATTTCTTTTGGGTCATTTTTTTAAAAATGTCTTTATTTTTTAAGAAAACAGTTTTTGCACTTTCAAGAGCTAGTGGGCTACCACCTTTAAATTTAGGGCGAATAGCATTAGAATCATTTTTATCTGTATCTTTCATACGTTTAACACCTAACCTATCTTTACCAAAATTGTCATCTTGGGTATTACGTTTTACATTAGTGTCTTTTGGTCTACCTAATTTAGAATCATCTTCATCATACCCATCAGGTACATTACCTGGATCGGAATACATTCTTCCTTTACCATATAATGAAGCTAAATCATGAGGAGTACCATATGATTTACCGGATTCAATTGGGTCATTACCTTCTGCTTCAATTTGTGCTAATCTAAATTTACGTTTAGCATCTTCTCTAACTAAATCTCTGTATTCATCATATTGATCTTCACTAAAGTGATAAATATTATCATAAATCCAATCAGATGGTACTAAACCTTGTTCTAGTAAAGTAGCAGATAATTCAGCTTTTGATTTCATTAACTCAATTCTTTCCTGATCGTAAATGATCGAAGGAGTAGTCATGTTTAAAGTAAAGTTGGTTAATGTTTCATCTGTGTACCCTTGGGTATATAGATGTACTAAAGCAATTTTATTAAGTTCTGAAAGTATAATTCTTTGGATACGGTCAATAGTACGAGCAAATCTAATATCTTGTTGGGCTAATGTAGCTTTACCTTCTAATCCTTCTTCATACCCCAAAAATGCTTTTGGTATTTTAAGTGCAGCAAACAATTTACCTCTTAAATATTCTACATCTTGGATACCATCATATTGTAAACCAGGTGTAGTTTCTATTTTAGTAGTATTATCATTACCACGAACAGGAATATAAAAATCTTCTAACATATTTTGCATGTTATACTTTAAGTTATATTCACCTGTTTTTTCGTCCATAAATGGAGTACGTTTCATACTTGAAATAGTTTTTTGCATAAATGTTTCTATTTCATTAGGTGGGATAGCTCCTACATTTACATAAAAAATACGTTTTTCAGGAGCACGAGCAATTCTATGAATTAACATCGCATCTTCCATTAAAGTATATTGTTTAAATAATTTACGAGCAGGTTCAATATAAGCCCTACCATATGGAAGGTAATTAACATCACCTACTAACCTAAAGTGGGCCATTTCATAGTTATCAAATACAATTCCTGTTGTGTTATCTGGGTTTTGATTAACCGTATAATATCCTGAACTGTTGCTTCCACCACCTACATAACCTTCAGGGTTGTATATATATCTAATTTCTTGGGGATTTTCTGGGTTGTATCCTTCTTGTCTTTCCATATGATACGCTGTATAAGGTATAACATTATATACCCCAAATTTTTCAGCAATTTCTAGTTTTAAGAAAAAATCACCATATTTGCACATTTGACGAATCCACATCCACATATTAAATTCAATATTTAATACATCATAAAATAAATTATATAATATATTTTGGATATCTTCATTAGCACTTCTAATTGAAAGTACTTCCCCCATATCATTCTTTAAGGTAGATTCATCTGCTAAAATATCTAATGCCGAGGCAATAATTGCATCTTGATCCATTACATCATATTCTGAATAAATCATGGTACGTAAGTACTGATAATTTAAATTGAATTGGGCTCCATATAATGAAGAGGGGGCAGTAGAATAAATTCTATTATATCTATCTATTAATGAGTTAGTTTCATATTCACCACTAGATTGGATATGACCTGAATCAATGGTTTTGATTTGATTTCCTCCAATATTTCTAATTACTACATCGGTTGAAAATAATCTTTTTAATCTTGAAAATACGCTTTTATCAGCCATAATTTATTATTATTATTATAAATATTACTATAGGAGCCAACTAATGTCTTCTTTACCATGATCTGTGTCTATATGGTAAGGGTTATCAGCTCCACTTGAAAAATAACCACCTTGGTATGTAGTTCTATTAACTGTTATATTATTTAATGCATTTCGGGTTGCATCCAAACCACGTTGTCTTTGAATAAGTGCAGTATCTCTGATGTACATTGCAATACCAAAAGCCATAACTAAATCGTCATTATACCCAGTTTGTGCTTCTGCTTTGCCGTTTTTCCATATAAATACTTTCATCTCTTCTATCAATCTTCTTGATTGTATTGTTACTCCTTTATCTGAAATATACTCTTGGAATTTACCTATTACCATAGGACGTGTTCTAGAGGACATTGTAAAACCAGCTACCATTTTGGAGTGGTCTTGATACTTATCAAAATACGAATCAGCATTTGGGGAGTCACTCCGTTGTGAATAGTAAAGGTTAGAATATGCTCTATCTATAGCAACTTGTATAGTTGCCCAACCAATATTTGCATTTTCAATTACTAACATAGCCTCATTATACTCAGTAGCTAAACCTACTAGTAAATGACCAAATTCTTTTGTACCTAGTTGCCCTTTATATTCTGCTACTTGTACATTATTTGCTACATCAATTACATGACAAGTTGAAAAATCCTTTCCATCTCCTCTAGCAACATCTGCTACTACAATATAATCCCTAGTATAATCCGGAGATTCCCATACCCATAAATTTTGATCTGCTCCTCTTTTTTCTAAAGGTTCTTTAATATATGATTTTTCATAATATTCTAGATATTCATTATAGAATACAATATCACCTGAAGTGCTAAAATCACAATCACATTCTTGAGCTGCAAGTCTAGGATCCCCCAATAATGCATCTTGGGCATCTCTCCATGCTTGGTCTCTTTCTGGGTGTACATACCAAGGTAATTTAATAGGTAAAAAGTCATTTTCACCTTGTTCTGCTTTAACCCATGTTTGATGGAACCAGTTACCAGTACCATAAGGTGTTGATAATACTATAGCACCACCACCCGTTGCTAGGGTTTGCTGTGCGGAAGCCCATGTTTCAGCAATATTATCAATAAAAGCAGCTTCATCAATTATTAGTAAAGAAACGGCTTCTGATCTTGCTGCATCTGCATTTGAAGATTTAGCTTGTATTTTTGAACCATTTACTAATCTAAGGGATAATTTATTGTTTTCTGCTGAATCTACCTTAAGCCATGAAGGTAAATTTTCCCACATGAATTGAACTTTTGTTACTAAGTTACGAGCAGTTGCTTGAGTTGTTGCTAATGCTAATACATTTCGATCTTTATGAAATATCATTAACCATAAAGAGTAACCTGCTGCTAGTGTGGATATGCCTAGTTGTCTAGATTTTAATACGGCAGAATAGTCATTATCTCTAAATAACTTGAGTACTTTTTCTTGAAAGGGGTATAGATTAAATTGTATGCGACCACGTTGTGGGTGCTGTATATAACAGTATTTACGCATAAAATGTACCGGATCTTGGGCACATTTTAAATATTCTTGGCGTATTACTTTTTTTAAATCAGACATATATTATTTTACTAAAAGGATTGCTGCAATTACAGCTACAACCCCTGCTCCAGCAGTTAGTTTATTTTTAAATTTTTGCTTTTTTAAATCGGTTTGGAGTTTTTTAGATAATTCTTGGGATAAAGCTAATTGGTCCGTTTTAGTAGATAAAATAGAATTAAAATTTCCTACTTGAGAATTTAAATTAAAAATAACACTATCCTTTAGAATTATTTTTTGTTCTAAAATCTTAATTTTACCTAATGTTAAAGCTAATTCACTTTTAGCTCCGTCTCCTTTGATAAGATCTTTAATTACTAGACGTGCTATCGGTTTTTTTAATTGAATCGAGGTACTGTCTGTAGCGCTCTGTGAAAAACCTTTCAAGCTCGTCGTCATTAAAGTTATCAACAGCATCAACTTTAGTACTAATTTCATATCGTAGATTATTTATTCTGTTGTCTTTAAGATCGAGTTCCTGATCTAATTTACTTATTTGTACATTTAATGTATCAATTTTAAAAGTCAATTCGTCATTTATGTGATGTAACGAATCGACTTTCTGTTCTAATGCTTCTATTTTAGTATTATATTCCTCTACATAGTCTTCTTTTTTATTAAAAAATGTAAAAACTATGATACAAGCTCCTATTATAACTAAGAGGTTAAGATTTCTTTTTAACCACATTCTTTTATTTATCTATAATAGCTTCTAATTCTTTCTTAAGTTTTGTTTTTTTCTTAAGATCAGCTACTAGTTTTTCTTTTTCTTGTCCTTCAGCTTTAGAATATTTTTTAGCTAATGATTTCATCTCACGAGTTAATAATGCAAGTTCTTCTTTTGCTTTAGCTAAACCTTTAGTTGCCTTTAAATCTGCTTTAGATGGTTCTTTATCTTCGGCTTCATTTAAACCATAAACACCTGCCTGATCTATATATCCTTGAAAAAACCCTTTTCTATATGCTTGATGGTCTGGTTGATTTAGGAATCTACCTTTAATTTCTTCAAATGCTCTTTCTCCAGCTTCATACCCCATTTCTTCAATATCAGCTAAACCTATATTTTCTTCTGATAGACCTGCTTCTTCTTTTGCTTTAGCTAAATCAGCTACTGCTTTAGTCAACTCTTCTGTATCTTTAATATCTTGTTGAGTATCTTCACTTGTTAGTGCTGATTTAATTTCTTCCTTAATAAAGGCTGTTAATTCAGATTTTTTCATTGTATAATATAATTAGATTTTATTATAAATATGTTAAAGGTTAGTAATATTCAATATTTGTTGAATTCGCTCCTCTGTAGATCCAGATATTTTTTCTATTTTACCCGCTTTATGACCATGCCTTTTAATAAGTGTAGTAATAGTAAAATCAATTAAATCTCTATAATGTTCATCTGTTTCTCTTACACCATTATCTTCAATATCTATTCCGTAGGGAGATATATAAAATATATAATCATATTCTCTAACAAACTCACTAGCATATTTTTCAAATGCTTCTTTGTCTTGATGATTTATTGATTTAGCATTTAAAGTAAAAGCCATAACATCAATTACAGTTCTATCTGTAATGATATTCTCCTGAATTAATTCAGCACAGCGTTCTGCTAAAAATACTGTTTGACCCTTTAATGTTGAATCTGTATTGAGTGGAATACCTTGTTCCATTAAAAATTTAGAACGTTCTGTTCTAAACATATAATCTTTAAATTGAGGAGTTTCTTTTAGAGCATTTACTAACGTAGTTTTACCTACACTCATTGTACCACATAAACCTATTTTCATATCTTAATTTCTATAATCTGACAATTGTGATTTCATTGATTGGTTTTTATAAAAGGGAATGCCTTCTCTTTGACGTCTCATCTCTTTCCAATCTTCTTCTGTTTTTTGGATACCATAAAGATAATATTCTGCATTTTTTGTTTTACCTTCAGGTAATAAAGCTGGGCCCTCCCAGTTATGTAATTTACCATCCCAAGTATAGGCAATAGTCCCATCTTCAGGTTTAATTAATTTTCTTGATTTTGGGTATTTTTGTCCTGTTTCTATGCTCATAATATTATTTTTTATATAC
>JACKZZ010001963.1_pt1 | contig 38942 bp, 30 predicted proteins | sample 8027871 | NCBI WGS metagenome assembly JACKZZ01 (sample SAMN15724774, study PRJNA655200) | protist metagenome | isolation source: fluorescence activated cell sorting (FACS) single amplified genomes of... | place: USA: West Boothbay Harbor, Gulf of Maine | collected 2000-07-19
GAAGAATTGGAATATTTTAAGAACTTAGAAATTATAAATTTAAACAAAACTAGAATTACAAGGGTAAACTTAGATCTTCCTAAACTAAAAGAATTATATTGTAATAATACATTTCTAACAGAAATAAATTTAGAAAAAAATCCCAATTTAAAAATATTAGAATGTTCTTATTCTGATTTAAAAAATTTAGATTTAGAATTAAATGATAAATTAATTTATTTAAATTCTGAAAATTCTAATGAATTAAATAAAATATTTATTTGGGATTTATCTATCCCAAGCGCATTTAAATGGAAAAAAAGTCAGATTAGTAAATACTCTTTAAAACCAATTAAAATTGAAGATTTTCAATTAGTAAGATTTTTAAAAACTATTACTTACTTGACTTATGAAAATGAAATGGTATATATAAACAAAAGTGAAATTACCAAGATAGATATCAAAAAATATTACAAAGATAATGATATAATAGAAATCGATTGTATCAAAAGTTTAGTAGGAATTGAAAATTTTCCTAATTTGGAGATTGTCAATATAAATGATACTAAAGGAATAAAAAAATTAGATTTGAGTAAAAATATAAATTTAAAAATATTAAATGCGCAAAATAGTGATTTGGAAGAATTAAATATTAGTAACAACATGCTACTAGAAAAAATAAATTTAGAAAATACAAAAATAACTAACCTTAAATTACCAAATATAAAAGAAATTATTAATACAGAAGAACCGCAATTTGAAATTTTAGGGAATAATGGTATATTTAATACAATTACCAAAAGATTTGTTGGAAGAATGGTAAATGATAATGACATTTATCAATATAAAAGTTTTTACTTGGGATTTGAATCTGAAGTAAATTACTTGTTTAAAAATGAAATAAATTTATATGAGAAGATTTTAAATAATACTAATTATACTGTTATAGTATATGATGAAGTAATTAAAGATTGTTATGATAATTTATTTGAAGGATTACCTTTCACATTATTAGTTTATAAATCTCCAGATACATCTGTTCCAAAAAAATATAATTTTAGATATTCTAATAAATATTCTTATCATCCATATTTAATTACTGAAGAAAAAATAAATATTTGGGATATAGAATTTAGTTACTTAGTTGAAATTAATTTTAATTATCCAATGAATGAAGAATTTAGAGTAATGCCATTTAAATTAAGTTATATTGATAGACCAATTGATAACGCTAAGTATAACTTTTACTTATATAACGACAACCAATATTTTAAAAAATATGAATCTGTATATATTGAAGAAAAAAATTACTTCAAAATGAATAAAAACCCAACTAATATAAATAATAAATATAAGGTATTAATATCAAATTCAAATCTAGATTTATTAAATGTTAAAAATTGTCAAATTAATTCAGTAAATTTAGAAAAATTTACATTTATTAAAACATTAAATGTAGCTAAAACTAATTTAGAAAATTTAGATGTTAACAAAAATACTCTATTAGTAAAAATTGTTGCTAATAATAATTTTATTAGATCCCTAAATTTATCAAATAATATCAATTTAGAAGAAATATATATTAATAACAATTATATCAAAGAAATTGATTTTAAAAATAACTCTGATTTAAGAATAATTGATATATCAAATAATTTATTGGAATCTTTAGATGTATCAAATAATTTATTATTAAAGAAACTAAATTGTTCTATTAATAAAATTAATTATTTAGATATTAGTAAAAATATTAATTTAGAAAAATTAATTTGCTTTAATAATAGTTTTACTAAAGTTAATACAAGCAATAATAATAAATTAATTAGCCCACCTGAAGACATAGGAGAAGTTATTTTAACAAATGAATTTATTGATGACAATGAAGAAGAAATTATATTAAATATAGATTACTATAATAAATATATAGGTGAATCGATTTTTACAGCAAATAAATATCTATTAAATAAAATTACTTTTAAATCAAATATTCTAATTGAACCGGAATATATTCCTATAGAAAACTCTATGATATTGGTAAAAGATTCTTACGAATTATTTGTTGTAAAGGAAAAAATATTTTCCGAATTAAGAGTTGGTTTAGGATTTTCAAAATTTGAATATTCAATAAGTGAACTTGGTAAAACAAAACTATTTCAAAATACAGATGGAAATAAATTTTATTTATTTGCTAATGCAAATAATATTAATAAAAGATTTAAATATTTGACAATAAAAGATAAAGGATTTAGGAACTATCTTATAAAACTAGGTGCAAGAAAATATAAAGATGAAATGATTTATTTAGATGTAAATAATATATATCATATAGACATCTCTTATTCTCCAGAAATTATCTCTATAGAAGAAATTAAAGAGTTTCCAAATTTATTAAGTTTAAATTGTTCAAGTTGTAACATATCTAAATTAGATATTTCAGAAAATAAGAAATTACTTTATTTAAATTGTGGAAATAATTATCTAACAGAATTAGAATTTAAAAATAATCAAAGCCTAAAAGTAATTTTTTTAGATAATAATAATTTTACAAATATTAATTTATCTGAAAATAAAGAAGTAATATATTTAAATTGTATTAGTAATAGTAATTTAGAGATTATAGATTTAAATAATTATAATAACCATAAATTAGAAAAATTCAAAGCATATAAGTGCTTTAATATTAAGAGAGTATATTTAGATTCATATAAAAATACTTATGGTTTACCAAAAAATTGTATTTTTGTAGAAAACCAATTCCATTCCCATTTAATTGAGAAATATAATGCTTATTATAAAGATAACCAATTAATTTATTCGGAAAAAGATTTAATAACTCGATTTACCTTAAAGAATGAAGAGTTGAAAAACTTAAAAGGAATTGAAGTATTAACTTACTTGGAAGAATTATTTATTGATTGTTCTCCAATAGAAGAGGTTAATACTGAAAATAATTTCTATTTAACAACAATTAATATAACTGATAGTGATGTAATATCTTTAGATTTTTCTAATAATGTTAATTTAGAAAATGTAATTTTGAAAAACAATAAAGTATTGACAAGTTTAAATTTGTGTAATAATAATAATAATAAGATAAAAAAATTAAAGATAACAAATTGTCCAAAATTAAAAGAGATTTTGATAGATAAAAGAATGGATAAAATACCTGATTCATGGGAAGTAGATACTTCTGTTAAATTCTTATTTTGTGAAGACAATGAATTTAAACTCTTAAAAATTAGATAAAATGGAAATAAAATAATAATTATTATATAATTATTATTTTATATATATAATATATAGATGGTCACTGGGTTACTTTTATTTATTATTACATTATTTTACTTTCAAATAGATAAATTTAGTGAATACTTATTGAATTATAATTGTTTATCATCTAAAGTTATTATAGATTCAATTGCTGTTAATAATTATAGTGAGTTGATAAGATGGTTTACTGGACATTTATTTCATTTAAGTTTAAATGATTATCTAATTAATTCAATATCTTTAATGGGCCAAGGAATTGTTCTAGAGAAATTTTTTGTAAAAATTTCCAAATTCTTCTTTTTTAAATTAACTTTACTGATGATGTTATTAACATCTATTATTTATACATTTTTAAGTTATTTTATATATCTGATCTTTAGTAATGAAACTTATTATAATTTAAATGTATCAGGTTTATCAGCAATACTATTAGGATTCCAATTTATTTATCATTATTTAACAACAAGGAATTATTATAGGTCTATTTCCAGAATATTATTTTATATGATTTATATTTACTTTTTAGTAGATTCTAATAAGTTAGTTTATCATTTATCTGGATTATTAAGTGGAATATCTATTGTATACTTAATTGATTTTTAATCCATAATAAAATTTTTATCCAAATAATTTTAGGTCTGACATCTTCATCAGAAGTTGGTAAAGCTAAAGTGTGATTTGATCCTTTTGGAAGATATATTTTTTTAGATTTATTAGCAACACTATTAAAAAATTTAATTGATAAATATGGATTTGTTATTTCATCATCAATTCCATGAAGTAAAAATAAAGGAGCATTAAATAAATGACCGTATTGATTTATCCATAAACTAGTATAGTAACATTCTCTAGCTGTATTTAATCGTAATTTACCATGATAATAATATTCATTCTTTTTCTTTCTTTCTAAAAAGCTTTTATTTTTACAACTTTTTTCCATATCTGAATTAGTTCCTAATACTGGAACTGTTGGAAAATAATTAGATAAAAACATTAATATACTAATTGCTAATGGGTGTGGTTTTAATTTTTCATCAATTCCACACATTGGAGCTAATAAAATATATCCATTAATATTTGTTTCAAATTGATATTTAATATTATATTTTATAGCAACAGCACCACCCATAGATTCTGCAATAATAAATTTAGGAATATTTTTTCCAAATTTTTCATTAACATAAGTAACTAAACAATGTAAGTCATCAACTAAATTATCAAAACTGTCAATACTACATTTTAAACCATCACTTTTACCATGTCCATGAAACTCCAACCCAAATATTTTTATATTATTACTATAAAAAAAATTATTCCTATATATAAATGAGTCTTCTGTGTAATATGATTCTTGAAAGTGACTGGTAATACCATGAACATTTAATAAAATCGCAGACGGATTTTCAATATCAGAGCCTTCTAATACATTAATTTTAATATTTCTTAAATTATTAATTTTAAATTCTCTCATTAATAATAGTTCATATTACTTTTTAAGTTATGACTTTGTATAATAGTAAATATATCCATTGTTGATAAGATTTGCGAGTTCTGCATTTCCTAATTCTGTGACAATTGAATCATTAAATAAATACCATTTATTATTTTGTTTTCCGGCATAAACGTAATGACCTCCATATAAACTACCAGAATGAAAAACAACACCTGATAGTTCATATTTATTTCGCCATTCAATAGGAACCATAATTGAATGTGAATATTTAGATAATCTACTTCCTTTTTGTTGATATCTTCTTAACCAAACAATTAAATTTCCAGGCCATTTAGTAATATCTTTTCTTTGAGAAGCAATTCTTTTTTTATCACATTTTTCACAGAAATATTTTTCATCTCCTTCTAATTTTATTCTTTGTCTTGTCAAGTTAAAACAATCATCTAAGTTAGAACAGTCTTGGTTAACATTTAACATTAAAATAGTAGACTTTTCTTTATTTTCGCTTAGATTTAAACAAGATAAAACCTTACATTTAGTGGTAGTAGTAAGTTCAATTTCAAATATTTTATCAACAATATTTTTATTATTAGTATGTTTATTAATTTCATCATTGATAAGGTCTAATAAAAAAACAATAAATTCAGAAGAATCTTGTTGATTAAATCCAGAAAAAATATTATTTCTAGTTGAAACTAATTTTTTAATAAATTTTGGTTTTAATGGCTCATTTTTTGAGTTGTAATATTGATTAATAAAGTCTGCAAAACTAGATAGAATTTCGCTTTTATCTTTAACCGCTAATATTATATTACATAAATCTTTATTTTGAATTATCATTTGTAAACCAGAGTTTAAGTAGCACGTGTTTCCTAGATTAATAAAACCTTTCATTATAATAAATATAGATTGTTTATTTAAATAAAAAATAAAGCATCTTTGTGCGTTATTAAAATTCTATCTTTGGGTAAGATTTCATCAATTTTATCTAAGCAAATTTCTATTTTATTACCAACTTTATATTCATAACTTTGATCATTATATTTTAAAAACAAAGATGAATCTAATTTTTTTTCAACTAAATAATCAAATACTCTATTATATAATCTTATTTTAGTAAAACCAATTTCTTCCAGATAAACTTCGATAGAGTTATTTGAAATAATTTCAGTAATATATCCTTCCGTGGTAACATGATTTTCTTTTTCAAATAATTTGTCAATAATAGAATCTAATTCAATTTGACGATGAAATTTTTTTGTTTCTTGGTCAAAATAATTTATTTTATCAATATCTAAATCAGAAGAATCTATTTTACCATATGTTAATATATAATGAATCCATGTATCAATAATTCTCCTAATTGGCGAAGTAAAATGACAGTAGTAATCTAATCCTAATGTTTCATGTCTAATTTCTTTATTACTATAATAAGCTCCTTCTATTTTTTTAGATTTTAATTTTTTTCCTATGTCTTCTGGTAATGTTATTTTTAAAAAATTAATATTTTCTTTTTCATTATTAACTCGATAGGGTATTTTATTTTTTAATTTTTGTCCTATATAATTATTAGTTTTAATCATCCAATAACTTATCAGTTCATGATAATCTTCAATATCTTCTAGCTGTTTAGTAAAATTATATAATCTTTTAGCTGAACTATAAGTATTGGCATTCTGATAACTTAATTTTTTTTTATTTGAAATTATTGATGGATAATCAGTAACACCAATTAAATTGTTATTATCAAAATGAAAAAAAGTAGAATATGCAGGTTTTAATTGATTTTCAAATAAACTTGATTTGTAAGTAATTTCTTCACCCCATAGATCTTTCCGGGTATCATTTATGTATAAAGTTGAAAATTGATGTTTCATTTTATTCTTGATATCTTGTAATGATAAAAATGAACTTGGTTGTGCAATATGAACCCCTATAATTGTTTTTTTGTCAGTTACTTCTATTGATAATGCATCATCAATATCTTGACAATTATCTGGGTCAACACTAAAAATATCAAGATTAGGTAATCTAGTTCTAGTATTTTCTTGCTCTAAATTATTTCCTTCTATTTTTAATTTTTTAGGATAAATATTATGATGAAACATTAATATATTTATCTTATTTTCTGAATTGAAATTTCCAATAACATCAACTATTTCTCCAGAAGGTAATTTATTGTTCCATTCTGTAAATTTAAATCTAATGGCAATTTTTCCTTTTAGTTTACCACCATATGAAATTGTGAAACCAGGTAATTTTAAGTTTAATGGTTTTACTAGAAAAATAACATTACCTTTTTTATTTTTACCAAATCTTTGAGTTTGTGAAGTAGAAAAAGTTCCGACTAAAATTCTATTTCGAATATTAGATTTAATTAAATTTTTATCGCTATCTAATATATCTCCATCAAAAAATTTGGTTAGATCTGTATCAAAATAGTTTTTTTGGTTATCAACTAAGTATGCTTTATTTTGTTCTATTGTAAACGTAAATTCCATAACTTATTTTTAATTTAATAACCAAGAAAACTTTCAAATTTTTTGCGAAGCAAATGATTTTAAGCAAAGAAAAATGGATCTTCGTCAACTGGATTATTAAATGGCATTTTAACAGTTTTCTCTTTTTGTTTATTTTCTACTTTTTTTGAATTTAAATTCGATTTCGGCGATGTGGTAATAACAATATTTTCATCGAAAGAAAATAATTTTTTAAAATTTTGGGCGGAACATACTGACTTGATAGTCTCCATTATATAGAATGAGAAAAAAATATTTAAAAATTTTGAAATTTGATAAATTTATTAAGAATATTTAATATTAATGATTAATTTTTTGGTGTTTTTATGTTGGCTAATAATTGTCAACTCTTTAAGTTGCAAAGATAGTATGAATCACTCAATAAGGCAGACAATTGCTTCAAAAACTATAATGAATAAACCTTCTGGCTATGGAAGTTTATCCACTCTATCAAGAAAACCAAAAGTTTTCCATTATCCTCAAAGCACTATAGTTGGATTTTCGGTAGATAATAAAGGTAAACCATTTTTCTTACTTTCTTCTTTATCAATGCATACTAGAAATTTGTTATTAAATAATTCAGCATCATTATGTGTTACAGAGTATGGATTTCTAAATGGTGGCGATGCTAGAGTAACTTTAACTGGTCAAATTAATGAAGTTAGAAATAAAGATAAAATAGAATACTTTAAAGAAAAATATTTAGAAGAACATCCTTATGCTGAGTGGATAAATCTCCCTGATTTTACGGTATATCACATGGGTGAGATAAAGGACATTAACTATGTAGGTGGATTTAAAAACGCAGGTCCGATAAATATAGGAAAGTATTATTCTGAAAATCCCGATCCTTTAATATTCAATATTGAGGAAAATATAGATTATTTAATGACATCTCATTTCAACGAGATAAAAAAAGCTCTATTAAATTGCTATAATGATATTAATCCAAAAAGTATATCTATAAAAAATTTAGATTCTGAAGGTATTAATATTAGGTGTAAAGATGGAAAAATAAATTATTTGAAAAGAGTATCTTTTAAAAATAAAGTGTCGAACTTTGAAGAAATAAAAGAAAAAATTGATAAAGACTTGTTTTAATTAACTGATAATTATTTAATGTCTATCATATATAAGCTAGTAGGAGGAGTAATAAATAATACCAGTAAATCTAAAAACGAAATTGAAGATAAAAATTTTAACAAATCATCAATCCAATTAGAAGATGTTTCTAATTTTTTTGATAAGTTAGGACTAGAGGATGTTCAAAATGTAAAAATCATTATTGATATAGAAAAAGAATTAATGATTCCTGATAAGGAATATAATATTGAACCAGGAAAAAATAGATTAATATATATTTTTAGCATGGATGCAGAAGTCAAAAAGAAGTTAATTAAGATTTTTACTAATGAAATTTCGAACGTTGAATCGAAGGTATTAGAAAGACCGTTACCTTTTTCTGAGGTAAAAATTAATGATAAAGTTATTCAGAGATCTAATGTAGAAACGATAGAATTATTTAATGATGAAAATTTTTTGAGATTGCTTCATGTTTATAAAACCAATCCAGGAATGTTCAAAACATTTTCATCATATATTACATCTGGAAATGTGGTTATTGATAATGATAAATTTAGTGAAACTGAAAAAAAAGATTTTTCGGAAGAGCTAAAAGTAATAAAGAATTTAGATATTGGTGTTTCAGAGGAAAATATTTTAGATACATTAAAACAATTTAATGGTCATCTTAACCTATCTTTAAGGTTTTTACTATTTAATTTAAATATTGAAAATAAATAATATCGATTAATTAAATGAAAAATAATTTTTTTATTATTAGTTTATTAATAACTTTGTTAATAATTTGTTGTTACAATTTAGTTACTAATTATAAAAAAGTAGATATAGACATGTGTTTTGATATTATGTTGTATGATAAAAATAAAAAATTTAAAATATTAAAAAACTTAGTTCCAGATTATAAATGTAATAAATTAATTAATGAAGGAGAAGTATACGCATCTAAAAATAAATGGTCAACTAAAAGACATGGTAATTATCCAACAACTGATAATAAATTTGATGAAAACTGGAATTGTTATCACTATTTTGAAAATTTAGTTAAAACTAAAATATATGATACTTTATTTAAACTTTATAAAGTGGATATTTCTAAGCTTTATATTCTTGAATTATTTCTTGTTAAATATGATGAAAAAGGACAAAAGTCATTAGATTTTCATGTAGATGAAACAGAATTTAGTTTTATTATTACTTTAAATAATGATTTTAAAGGAGGTGGGACATTATTCAAGGATACTAATAGATTAATACAACCAAATAAGGGAGACTGTTTAGTTTTTTCTGGTAGAAATAAGCATAAAGGAAATGTTATAACTGGAGGAACTAGATATATTCTAGCAGGATTTATTGGTTATAAAGAACCAAAATTTTGTGAAAACTTGATAATGAAACTAGATCAGAAAGCTACGTTTAAAAAATATTTTAAGTTAATAAGAGAATAATAAAGTTTTTATGACAGAACTATTTATAGATATCACTTTTTCTAACGAAATAAAAATTGAATATTGAAATGTGGAAATATATACCATCTGTGTATGCAATTCAAACGTAAAAATGGCAAATTTAGGAAGAAGGGTAAATACCCTTCACAAGATAAATCCAAAGATACGAAAGGTTTTTGGGAATACAGTAATAATCAGAAGATTGTTATTGAAAATAAGGAAGAAGAAATTAAAAGAAATTTAAGATTTCTTGGTGGATTTAATCCTAACAAAGTAAAAGATTATTTAGACCCTTTAAAATCAAAAGAAGAATTAATTGAAGAAAAAGTGAATAATGGTATAAAATTATCAAAAGGTGAAAAAATTATTTTTGACGCTACTAAATCAAAAAAAGAAAGAGTTATAAATAAAGATTTGGAGCTATTAGACTTATACAAATTAAATGCAGATGTTACTACAGAGGAAGGGAAAATTAGAAAATTGTTATTAACACTAGAATATGTAGTAAATAAAAAAGATAATGTAATGGTATCATTAATATACCTTAAGTTAAAAGACAAAGTTATTTCGGAAGATTTATTAAAAAAATACAGTAGTCTGTTATCTAGGATGAATCAGATTGTAGCTGATGAGAATATCATAGAGCTTCAAATGACAAAACTACACAGTTGTCAACCTCCTCTAGACAAGACTGGTTTTTCAAAGTTAGATGAGTTTCAGGTAGATGTTATAAATAATATTGATAATAATATTTCAACAATTGTTTCAGCACCTACATCCTCTGGTAAGTCAGTTATTTCAGGCTATGCATTTACTAAAGGGAAAACTTTAGTGGTAGTTCCAAGTGATCCATTAGCTTGGCAAATGTCATCTTACATTGGAAGAATATTAGATAAAAGTATACCGATTATTACCAAGTCATATCAAACATCACCAAAGAGAGATGAATTAATTGATAAAGTAAATAAAGCAAATTCTTTAGTAGGAACTGCAGATGCAATTTTAGACTTTCTACCTTTATTAAAGATTGACTTTGATTGGATAGTTTTTGACGAAATTCATATGATTGGTAAGAAGGAAGGTTCATCCATGGAACATCTAGCAAGACTTTATCATAATAAACCATTTTTAGCACTTTCTGCTACTATTGGTAACATTGACGATTTAAAGGACTGGTTTCAATCAGTTTCTTCGACACCAATTTCAGTGGTAAATTGTAAGAAGAGATTTTTTAACTTACAAAGATATTATTATTCAACAGATAAAGATAAATTAAATAGAATTCATCCTTTGAGTATGGTAAGTGGAGAAGATTTTGGAAATAAAAGTATATTAACAAAGACTTTACAACCAACTCCACCAGACATTTGGGATTTTGCTACTAAACTATCAAAGATAGTAAATCTTGGAAACTTAAATCCTAGCAAATATTTTAATAAAGAAATTAGAATTACCTTAGATATGTCTAATGAATATTTTGATAGTCTAATCAAAGAGGTAATAAAGTTGTATAAAGGTAAATCTATACCTAAAATAAATAAATTAATTGAATCTTATAAAATAAATCTAGTTAGAACAGAAGAAGTAAACTTGATGAATTTATTATTTAATTTGAAAAATTCTAAAAAATGTCCAGCAATTGTTTTCCAAGCTAATTCAACTTCTTGTATGAGACTAGCAAGACAACTAGCAAGACAAATTAATGAAGCGGAAAAAGAAAAATACCCAAAATTAGTAGAAGAGAGAGAAAAAGAAGAGAAGAAGGCAAAAAAATTAGAAAAAGAACAAGAAAAGAAGTTAGAATCATTAAAAACAACTGGTGATAAAGTAGCTGAGAATAAAAAGTTCAAGATGCAAATGACAGAGGGAACTGATGCTGATAAATCAAGTGAAATTGATATCCCCCTTGTAGTTCCAGTGCAAGAGCCTCATAGTGATTTTATTCTAAACAATGACCAATTATTTACGGGAGCAGTAGCTGATAAATGGGCTCGTTCCTTAAAAAAATACTTTCCAAATAACAGAGACGAGTATCATTGGTTAATTATCATGTTATGGAGAGGTGTAGGAGTTTACGTGAAGGGTTTGCCTGATGATTACCTTAGACTTGTTCAAGAACTTGCTTCTTTGAAAAAATTAGCAGTAGTTTTTAGTGATGAGTCATTGGTATTTGGTGTATCAATGCCATTTAGAACAACAGTTGTCTTAAGAGATACTATTACTGAGGATACTCTTGATCCAATGATGTATCAACAAATGTCAGGTCGTGCAGGAAGAAGAGGTTTAGATACAGAAGGTAATGTTATTTTTGCTGGATATTCAGGAGCTAGAATTGAGGAGTTATCTATTAGTAGTCTACCCGATATTAAAGGTATGGATACTATGGTATATCCAGTTGATGTAGCAACAAAACTTGGAGAAATATATGGTAACAAATTAAATTGGAATTTGATGAAAACTAATTTTTTGCATGAGAAAGTAACTAACGAGTTAGCTGATGATTTTTATAATGATATTTCAGAAAACACAAATGAAGGAGGTGGTTGGGAATTTTTATTAGACGAAAGTAAAAACCATAATCACATGGTATGGAAGTTAAGACATGATACAGATTGTATTTCCATTTCGATGATTTTACCTGAATTTAAGAAGATTTTTGATGTGGTAGATCCAAATATAGAAAAGAATCAAATAGAAGCGAGTTTGTTTCTGAGTAATTTTATTAATTTGGAACCAGCTTCTGAAGAGGATGATTATATTCTTCCAGAGTCTTCTTATTTGAAGAATGGAATGGCTTCAAATTTAAAAGAATATGCAGATAATATTGGGTTAGAGATTCCAGAAAGAATAGACGGAAAAGTTTATGAAACTATTGTTAAGAATAAATTAGTGAATTTAGGATCAGAATTAAAAAATGACAAGTTAAGAGATAGATTATTTGAGTTCAGTGAAAAGGTAAGATGTATTCAACATTATTTTTTCCATTCGGAAACAATTACAGTAGCAAGATTATTAGGAAAGCTATTAACAAGAATTTGGTGGTGTTTTCATTTGAGTTCACCATTAATGAAGTCAATTAAAAATTATGAAGAGACATTTGAATTAGAAGATTCAGATGAATATTCAGAGGACGAATCAGAAGAAGATTAAATTATTTTATAAGTTTTAGTAATGATATCAAATGATGTAAATGAAGATATTTTTTATCAAAAATATTTAAAATATAAAAAAAAATATCAAGAAATTAAAAAAGAATTAGAAAATAAACAAATAGGGGGAGATAAGAGACCTATAAAAAATCTTTCCGAAGATGATATTATAATTGCAAATCCAATTGGGTCTCCTAATTTAATGAATAAATTTCTTTTAGAACCAGAAGTAAATTATATTTATAGCAAATGTTCAAAGAAAAAAGATTTTAAAAAACTATGTTCTAGAGAAAATTTAACTGATTTATTAACATATATCATTAATATAAATCAAACTAATGGTGATTTTAGTGAAGAAATTGATAATTTGGTAAAATATTCCAAGTTAACAAAGCAGTTTGTTAATGATATAATAAAAAATCATCAAGAATATATAAAAAATAATACGGTTAAAGAATAAATATAATTTATATATAAGTAATGAAATCTCATAGACACGGAATGAGAAATAAGTGGAAAAAAAAAAGACAAAGAAGACTAAAGTCAGCTAGAAAAGCAAGAAAAAATAGATCTAAATAATTGCTTTGCAAAAATGCATTCTGAAATTTAATTAATGCATTTTTCCAAAATTAATTTTTTTATAAGTTTATTATATGTATATTTCAGGAGGAATAGGAATATCTATTCTTAAAAAAGATAATAAAATAATTTTACTTATAGCAGATGATCATTCAAATGAAATTTATTGTAATAGCTCTATTAAAAAAATAAATAGTAATAACCATATTGATATAAAGAATTTTTTAAAGAATGAAATAGAAATAGGTAGTCAAATTTTACTAGAAGAAGTTCCAAGGGGGGAAGTAATATTAGATGAACTTTGGCCAAACTCGCCACACACTCAAGATTTAAAAAATTTATTTTTAAGTAATGATAAAGTTAATCCATTAGATATTAGAGTATATTTACTTCCATTTAGTTGGGAATTAGTAGGTAAAGACCAAAAATTAGGTAATTTTTTTTTGCTTGATTATATAAAGTTATTATCTGATTTTTTTAATTTAAAAGGTAAGTTTTATCAGGAATTTTTTGAACCAACATATCAATTACTGATGCTAGAAAATAAAGGATTAGGAAATGATTTAATAAATTTAAAAAAGAAATTTAATGTAATTTTAAAATTTGCCGAATCAAATAATAAACCATTATCTTATTTTTTTTATAAGAATAAATTAATATTAGATAAAATTTCTGATTTGGTTGATATGATTATGGAATTTTATGTAATTTTAAATTGTCTTACTCATAATAAAAAAAGTATAGTCCATACTGGTTTATATCATTCATCAAGAATATTAGAACAATTAGAAAATATATATGACTTTAAAGTTATTTATAAAAATGGACAAAATGATTTGAATATTAATAAAGAATTAAAATCGTGTATATATGTTCCTAAATATGTTAAAGGATAAAACTTAATTATTCATTAATGGAATTAATTAGAGAAAACAATTTAACAGATTATAAAAATTTTGATTGTAACTTAGAAAATGTGTTAGAGAGAATTAGAAATGATGGGGTTGCAGTTATTCCAAATATTTTAAATCAAGAAGAGATTAGAAAAATGAGAAAAGGAATGTGGGATACTGTTGAATATTTAACAAGTAATTTAGAAAAACCAGTAGATAGATATGATATTTCAACATGGAAATCCTGGTATCAACTACTTCCGACTCATTATATGCTTTTACAAACCTATTCAATAGGTCATTCACAATTTATTTGGGATATTAGACAAAATCCAAAAGTTGTCGATGTATTTTCAAAAATTTGGTCTTGTCAACCTGAAGATTTAATAACTAGTTATGATGCGGTATCTTTTCATATTCCTCCTGAAGTAACAAAAAGAGGGTGGTATAACTTAAATGATTGGTTTCATGTAGATGCAAGTTACAGTAGAACAAGTTTTGAATGTGTTCAAGGATTTGTTACTGGTTATGATATAAATGAAGGTGATGCATCTTTAACTTTACTAGAAGGCTCTAATAGATATCATAAAGAATTTGGTGAGTATGTGGAGCCAAGTGAAAATGATTGGGTTAGATTATCAGAAGATGATCTTGAATTCTACTATGAAAAGGGGTGTCAACGAAAGAATGTGAAGGCATCAGCCGGATCATTAATTTTATGGGATAGTAGAACAGTTCATTGTGGAATGGAACCGTTGTCAACTAGATTTGAACCAAATTTTAGGTTAGTAACATATGTTTGTATGACTCCTAGAAGTTGGATGTCAGAAGAAATAATTAAATTCAGGAGAGAAGCATTAGAAAATCTAAATATGACAACCCATTGTCCTCATAGACCAAAACTGTTTCCAAAAGTCCCATCAAGTTACGGAGGACGCTTAATACCAGAAGTTCCTTTAATTAATCCACCTAATTTATCGGAATTAGGTAAAAAATTATCTGGGTTTTAATATAATGCTAGGAAAAAATAGTTTAGTTATTATTTTTCTAATTTGTTTGTATTTAATTTATTGTCAAACAACTAAAGAGAAATTTACTGAAATTGAACAAAATTCACATACTCACGAAATTAATATAGGTCCTATTAAAAAAGATTTAGAATCAATAAACCAAAAAATTTCAAAATTAGAAGAAACATATGTAAATTCTTATAGTCCAAAACAATTAACTGATGCAAAAAATGCAAAAAGTGAATCTGAAGCTATAATAAAATCTTATATACAAGATATTTATAATGTAAATATGGAAGCAATTCAAAATTTACATTCGATTGCAGTTGGATTGCAATCAAAAGATGGTCTTATTTTACCAGGAAATCTTATAATTCAAGGTGGTCTAATAGTTAATAAGGATATTTCAGGAAATACCCTACAGGTAATAAATGGAATATTCGCTGAAAATATTTCAGCTAATAATCATTTATCAGGAAAAGATATAAAAGCAACTAATAATATATCAGCAACTAATAATATATCAGCTACGTCAATTTTAGCTACTAATCAGATAGGAGCGAATATTTTAAAAGCAAAAAATGATATATCAGCTGGTAACTTAATATCTGGTAAAAATATATATGCTTCTGGAAAAGTAACAGGAACAGATGTTTATGTAGGAAATAGTAATCTAAAAAATCATACTCACGTGTATTATGATGCTAATACCTATGATAATGATGAAAATCAAAATAATCATGGGGGAAATAGAACTTCTAATGCATTTAGATAAATAACTTAAAAGAAACTTTTTAATGTTTAAATAATGATTAAATCATATATGTTAAATTTAAACACTAACAAGTATATTGAATATTTTGATAATTTAACAAATACTCAAGAATATGTCTTTTCTAATATAAATTCTAGTAAAAGTAAAAGTCATCCAGGGATTTATGTTCATCATTTAACTATAGAAGAAATGGAAAATAATTTTCCAGAGTTTGGTGAAGAGATTATGAATGCTTTTAGGAGCTACAAATCAAATTATAATTTTCTTCCTCATGATGGATTTATTGATAGTGTAAAAATAAAAAAATATCATAAAAATGTTGGAAGATTAAAAGAACATGTTGACTGTAACCATAAATCTGTAAGTCATAGATTTTTAGCTTTTATAATATATTTAAATGACATAGAAAAAGGAGGTGAAACAGAATTCTCAGAACAAAAAATGAAGATTAGACCAAAGAGAAATAAAATATCTTTTTTTCCTCCATTCTGGACTCATCCTCATTTAGGAAATACTCCAGAATCAAATGATAAATATATAATAAATGGTTTTATGAGTTATAAAATTTAATATAAATTATATTAATATGAATAATATAATACCAGAACTTAATAATCCAGTTAATTTCTATTTATTTCCATATTTAATAGAAATTAAAAAATATTTATTAACAGTATGTGATATTCATAGTGTATATATAAGGGGGTCATTAGCTCAAAATATATTCCAACAGAATCTATCTGATATTGATATAATTATTTTATATCACAAACATGTTCCTCCTTATATAAATAATATAAAAGAACATGTAGAAGAAATTATTGAAAAATATGAAAACAATATTCACTTAGATTTACTTCAAGTAAGTTATGATGAAGCAATTACTGTTTCTAATATAAGGTTTTGTCTTAAGACTAAATCGATTCCTTTATTAATAGGTAGAAGTGGATTTGATATTAGAATAGTAATAAAGGATTATAAGATAAAAGATATTCCAAAAACTAATTTATCTAATATAAATAAATTTTTAGAAATAGTAAAATATCACAACACACCAACTTTGAATAGACATCATCATTTTATTGCAAAAAAAATTATAAGAAGTTTATATGAAAAATATTTAGATAAAATAAAGGTATGGATTATTTCTTGTAAAGAAATTTTTAATAGTTTATCAAAGATAAAAGTATTTTTGAGTGATTATGAAGCGTGCTTATTATCAAAATCTAGTTTAGTATTACAAAATAAATATAAATTTAAGCCTAATGATTTTAATATATCTTTATAATAAATCAATTCACCTCGTGAATGTTGCTAAGCAAATATTTTCATTTTTGCAATTTTATTATATTTTCTAATTTATTAATATGCTACCAAAAAATATTTTAGTTTTAATAGTAATTGCTGTTGTTATTTGTTGTTTAAATTTAAAAGAAAGTTTTACTGAGTTAGATTATAAACTAATTTAATTCTTTTAGATCTTTTAATGGACCCGACTTCCATGATTCAGTATTTCCAATAACTCTTAAAGCGTGTTTAGCTCTAGTCATACCAACATTAAGTCTTCGATAATCAGACCAAAATCCTAAATTAGTAGTTCGAACTGTAGTTAGTATAACTGCATCAGATTCTCTTCCCTGAAATGAATCCACTGTGTGTATTTCCATTTTTGGGTTAAGTTTTTTTAACAAATTACATTGAGCATTATATGGTGAAATTACAATTACTTCATTAAAATTATCCTTTAATTGTTTGTAAATTTTATCTACTTCTTCAGCTTCTTTTTTATTTTGATAACTAGTTCCAATTCTTTCTTCACTACTATCGATATTAATTATTTCAAAAGGAGAAATACCATTTCCTTTTATATTTTTGTAATCAGTTTTTAGTTTTCCATCATAATACATTTCATTAGAAAATTTAACAATTTCTGGGTGCATTCTTCTTTGTGTGTCTAATAATTCAGAAGAATATCCTAAAGAAATTAATCTTTCCATCATACTTCTACCATGATTAAATTTATATCCTTGGTCAGAAACTAATGCTGGTAATTGATGAGGATCGCCAGCCATGTAAATATATTTGAGTTCAGGTCTGAGTAATCCCCATACCCATGATTCTTGACATTGAGCAGCTTCGTCCATCATTACTGTAGAAAATTCTACATTTCGTAACTTACTTCCAAATCTCATTGATATGGTGCTAAATATAACCTTATCATTAAATATATCATTATCTTTAATATTTCCAGGCATTTTACCTTCAGAAACTACTAATGAACATTTTAGATTTAAGCTTTTAGCACGATAATACATATTTATAGTAGCAATATTGCTTGGTGCACAAACTAGAATTTTAGTATGCTTATTATTATGATAAATATCTTCTAATTCTTTCATTAATCTATAGGTTTTTCCAGTTCCTGGTGGTCCATGAAATAATTTAATAAATGCATCACCTTTAATTTCTTTTCCTTCTAGTAAAGCAGGTATTAATAATTCATTAGGTTGACAATTTTCCATTGCCTCAATATGTCTCTGAAAAGGTAATGGACTTTCAAATAACTTCAAATTATCTAAATCTACTGCTTTATCATCAGCAATATCATCCCCTTTTATTTTTTGTGCTTCAATTAATAAATCAAATAATTCATCATATATATTCATATCATTCTCATCAATAGCATCAGCTATGTTTTTTTCTTTTATTTCTTTATTTTCTTTTTTGATTTGTTCTCTTTCTTCCTTTATCTTTTTATTAATTTCTGCCTTTTTTACTCGTTCCTCTTTTTTAATATCTTCAACATCTTTTAGTTTTTTACTTCTTTCTTCATAATTTTTTTCCTTTTCTTGTTTCTTATTATACAAGTTTTGATAGTGTTTAACATACTCATTTGCTTGTTCATTATATTTTTGTAATTTTTCTTTTTCAGAAGCAGTAGGATTTTTATTTTTTAAAATTTCATTATTTGTGGTTTGAGCCTTACTTTGATATTTATCTGCTGTTTTTTGTGCCTTTTTAACTTCTCTATTTAATTCAGTAATTTCACTCTTACAATTTTTAATAGCTTCTTTTTCATCCTTTAATTTCTTTTTTTCTTCTTCTTTTTTCTCTTTTTTAAGTTTATTGGCTTCTAATCTTTCTTGAGCTTTTTCCATTTCTTTTTCAATCTGTTCTGCTGTTTTTTCTTTTTTTGGTCTAATTTTTTTATGAACTAAATATTTGTTTTCTCCACTTGACTTACCTGAAATGATACCAGGTGTATTACCATCTAAATTAACAGCATGAAGTATTGGGATATTTTTTGTAATTACTTCATTTTGCATAGTAAGATGGGCTTCAAATATTAATGAATTAGTAAACTTTTTGATAGATCTATCAATGTTAGGTAGTTTCTCTGGAATAACACTTCCTTCTGATTTTTCTTTATGATACTTTATTGCATTATCCAAAAGTTTGTTTAGAAAACCTGTTGAAAATTCCATATATAAATAAATAACTAAAAAATTTTAAGTCATTTATAAATTAATTTGATTGTTTAGATTTCTCTATCTCTTTTTTACATTTTTCAATAGATAGAATAGTATCCATTATATTTCTAATATCTTCATTATTACCACAAATTTCGTCGAATATTTTTTCTGCTTCTTCGGGTTTGTCTATTATTTTTTGATTTCTTATAAAATCTTTCAAATCATTACAAAATGCGTTGGTTTCCATTAACAATTTAATTATGTTAATAAATAAAATTTTTTCAATTTTTTTTTATCAGCTGATAATACTTAATAACATCACTTAATTTTTTGTGATTATTACTTTTTTCTAAATTATTAAAAACTTTAATAATATGGTTTATTAAATCTTCTTCTGTCCAGAAATATTCTTGCCATAATAAGGAAATTCCTTTTTCTGTATCTTCTCTATTAGTTAATCCGGTAAGAAATAATTTTGCTAGTAAAAAATCATCGATTATTACTTCTAGCGGTGATGGATAAGAAATTTGCATTTTCTTAGAATACTCCAAACTATAATAGATAATCGGATTATTATCTAATTTTATTTTCCTGCACTTTGGAAAGTTAGGAATATAATGAATATTATTATTACTACAATTAATTATTTCACATGATGGTAGCGAAGGAAGCTCAGTAATTTTATTATTACTACAATTTAGTTCCTTAACTTTTGGTAAATACATAGGTAAATAATTTAATCTATTATTTTGACAATGAAGAATTTCTACTTGTTGTAAACATTTTGGAAGCCTTTCAATTTTATTGCTAATACAAAATAAACCACGAACCTGGGGCATATTTCCTACTTTTCTTATGCTAGTTTCATGACAAATAATTGTTTCAGCTTGTGGTAAATGAGGTAAAAAATAAAATCCTTTAACCTTCTTACAAATAAAAGCTCTACAATTTATCTTTTTTATTACTTTATTGTCATTAAATAATTTTAAATTTCGCTTTGATAATGAATTAATTCTAACAAAGCTATAATTAAACAATTCGTTAAAATTAATTTCTTTAGCAGTTATTTTATTGTTGTCTTTATCAATATAAGTTATATCTGTATCTTTATCTGACATACTTAACATATAATTAATAAATACAAATAATTTTCAATTTTATTGAAGATTAAAATAAATATGCGCTAGTAAATAGAAAATAGCTATTACGTTTAGTCCGATTATGAAGCAAAGAGCTTTAACTTTGAAATTAAATGTTGCCATTAATTTTTTAAATCGATTATATTCACCGTCTTTCATTGCTAGGTCATGTCTTAATTTTCTGAGGTCTTTATAATCTTTACTTTTTGGTCGTGTTTCTTCAATTTCTTGTTCTACTTTTAAAACTTTTTCTTTTAGATCCTTGTAAGTTTCTTCTATATATAAAGTTTGGTCTTTCATTGTTGGCAATATTTGATGATTTGTATGTTTAATAGTCTTAATCTCTTCTTCCAACTGATAATTTTTAGTTAGTAATGTTTTAATCATTTCATCTCTTTCTGTTAACCATTGTTGGTGTTGTTCTATTTTTTTAAAGACCTCTTTGAAAGTTATTTTAGCTTTATCATATTTATCAGAAATAATCTTTTCAAAATTAATTTTATTTGATAAAAGTTGTCTTTTAAATTTTAATTTGTGACTTTCAATTTTCTCATTGTTTTTAATCAAATAGTTATCAAACATAGTCTTGTCTTTTCTAAAGTTAATAATCTTATCCCAGAATATTAGTATTTCTAAATTTCTTACTCTAGTATTAAATTTTTCCTTTCTGATTAATTTGATATCTTTACTAGTAATAGAGTCGGTCAATTGTTTAGTTAATTTTTCATTTGATTCAATTTTTTTAGATAATTCTTTTGTATAATTATCTAAAAAATTAATTTTTGAGCTTATTTTTTGTCCTTTCATTCTACCTTCAAATGTTCTTAATCTATTATCAAAATTTTTTAAATTCTCATTTAAATTTATACAATGATTGCACATAAAATAGCAATCGGTTATATCTATTGAATTATGGCATAAAACTTGAGTATTGCATGTTGAACAAACTCTACTAATTTGAGTATCAACTTGTTGATAACAATTAACTGGATAATATACGTCTACAGATGTCATAAATAAGATAAAATTATATTTTTGATAAAATTATTCAATTTTTATTTGTCTATTCAAAAACCTTTTATATTTTTGAATGTGACCTTTTTTACAAAAATGACTATATATATTAAATTTGCAAAGCAAATCATTTACTACATAAAAATTAATAAAATGCGTTTTATTTCTACGAAATGTAATCAATTTTTATTTTTAATTGACAGGAATACAATCAATCCATTATAACATAAAATATTTTTGCTCTAAAAAATTGTTCATTGCGGTCTCATATTTTTTTAATATTACATCAAAATTTAACTCAGAATCTTTAAACCATTCTAAATATTGATACGCAGCTTGTGTATATAATATTTGATAACCTGTGATTTCATTTTTTAGTATTTTTTTATTAACACTATGTAAACCATAACTCATATCAATCAGATGACAATTTTGATTTAGATATCTATCAATATTAACATTTGGTGGCAAACAATTAATTAATTGATATTCTTCAAGTTTTTTAGTTTCCTGATGAAAGTTATCAAATAATATTGTTGTTATATTATATCTTTGCTTTAATAAATTTAGTTTATTAATATCTCTTCCCAAAAGTAAAATATTCTCTTTTTTTTCAAGAGCCTCAATTGCTGCAATTGCTGCTCCACCTGTTCCTAAAATTATAGTATACATTTGTTTCATTAATTTATGTAATGCTAAAGTATCGGTATTTTTAACTATAATTTGTTCAGATTCATCTATTTTTAAAATTGTATTGATTGCATCTGATGAATTAAAATAATGTGGTGTAATTTGTTCTTTAAAAGGCATAGTAACGGATGCTCCCTTAAAATATGGTTTATTTATTAAATTTATAACTTCATTAATAGAGTTTGTTTCAAAATTAAGATAAATAATATTTTCTTGTAGTTTAGAAATAACTTCATTATGAATAAAACTAGATGGAGATTCACTAATTGTAGAACCAAATAAAAATATAAATTTAGTTCTATGTAGTTGATATTTTTTTTCTAAATATGTAAGGTAATTTAATTGGTTAGGTGCGACAGAACCTGATAGTAAACTAGCTATTGGTGTTAAATAATTATTACTAGTTCTAAATTTAGCATTATCATTATCAATAAGTATTTGTTCTTCTAATTTAGGTAATTTTTTACAATTTTCTTCAGATGTTACTATTTTGAGAACATCTTCATTAAACTTTTTTAGATTATTACTAATATAGCTTTCATCGTTACTATGAATAGAACCAATAGTAATAATATTATCTTCAATTAAATTAACTTCTTTAGAAACTTCAATATCAATTAATTTTGCTCCTAATTTTATTGCTTCTTTTGATAAATTTAAATATTGTTGATGATTACCATCAAATTTACCACCTTCTTGTTTACTTCTTAAAGTAAATATACACGGTTTTCTAAAGTTAATCATTAAATCTTGTATTTTTGATAAATCATTATTTAAATCAGCTCTAAATTCTATACAATTTGATATATTACTTTCATAATTACCTTCACTTTTACAAAGAAAATTAGATGAAGTAGGAATAGGGTTTTGAAACAAAATAACTTTTAACCAAGTAACGAAATCATAAGGTGACTTATTGTTATAATAAATATAATCAGACATATTTTGATAAATATTTTCCCTCTTAATTTTTAAATTTTGATAACTATCTTGTAGTTTCCTTTTGTTGACTTCATTTTTATCTATATCTCTTTTAATCCAAATAACAAGACAATTATCAAGTAAGTTTCTTGATTTAAAATTTTCAATACATCCACCTCCAGTTGATATTATCTTAAAATTATTATCTAAAATAGATTCAAAAATTTGTTTAGATTCCAAGTCTCTAAAACCTTTCCATCCAATATTTTCAATTAAATTATGAATTGAATCAAATTCTAAACTAATTAACTTATCAATATCAAAATATTTGATATTTAGCTGTGTTCCAGCTTCTTGTGCTAGAGTAGTTTTACCAGTTCCGGGCATTCCAATTAATGCTATAGTTTTAGTAAAAATTTTATCAGTTGGAATAATTTTTATTCCTATTTTTTTTAAATCTTCCCAATAATTTGGATATGTTTTATTAACACAATGTGGATTTTCAATATAAATATTTTTATGTTTCATAGATAGTAAACTAAATGACATAGCTAATCTATGGTCTTTTTCTGTCTCAATACTTATATTCTTTTTATTAAACTTTATTTCCTTAATACTAAAACCTGTTTCAGTTTTTTGACATGTTCCTCCTATTCTTGAAATATTAGAAATAAATTTATCTATTCGTGCACATTCTTTCCAATTTTGATTTTTAATATTATCAATTGTAATATTTTTACCTTCTAAATAAAACAAACAAGCCCATGTTAAGAAAGTATCACTAGAATCTAAATCAAAAATAGCACCATGAAGAACATTTACTATTTTATCATATGGCTCAAAAATTAATCCAAACCCTTCATTTTTTAGTTTTCCAAAATGTTTTAACATACTAAATAAAACCTTGGTATCAGATTGAACTGAATTAATACCTAGATTAGGAATTTCTAATTCAAATTTATTTATAAATGACCAAGCAAATAGATAGGATGCTGTTGTAGCATCACCTTCTATAGAATATATACTAGGACAACTTTTAATTGAAATTATTGATAATGTTTTTTGGTTTTTTAATATGTTTATACCAAAATCTTTTAACATATCTAATGTCATTTTAATAAAACCACAACTTGTCTCTTCGCCTTCAATAAATATCTGATAAGTTTTAAGAGGGTTAATTGATTTGAGCATACTGAAAGCTAAAATTAAACCAGTAACATATTGAGAAGACAAAGTTCCGTCAATAGTTATTTCTAATTTACTTAAATTAGCTGGTTTAATTTTTAATGGTAAATAATCTTTATTTTCTATATTACATCCAAATTTAATTAGACTTTTAACTAAAGGCCCTATTGGTCTCTTTCTCATATCTTCACTTCCATCAATAATTATTTCTTCATTTGTAGTTACTGCTAATAAAGGTAAGAGAAACCTAACTGAAGTTCCTGAATTACCTAAATAATAATTTCCTTTTGGATAAAATTTACTAGGTGAAATAATTATATTATCTGATATTTCCAACATTTCTACATTTGATTGTCTCAAGGCAGATATCATCAATTCAGTATCTTCAGACCTGAGTATATTTTCTATTTTTTTTTCTTTATTATCAAAATTAGAAGCAATAACTGAACAAATTAGAGATCTATTTGTAATACTTTTAGAAGATGGAACATTAAATCTAAACAATTGTTTGTCTTTAATGATTAAGTTATTTTTAATTCTAAAATATTTGCTATTAATAAATTTCCAATTATCAATATTCCAAGTAACAATTTCAGGTTTTCCAATGTCTTTTACTGTAACCAATCTATTTTCTTTTTTATCTTTACTCATGTAGAAGTATATAAGCTTTGTCTCATAATTTTTATCAAAACGATTAAATGATAAATTTTTTTCTTTTTTTAATAGCTTCCATTTCTTTAATAAATCTATAATTTCTTTAATAACTCCTAATGAAGGAAATTTATAATAATAGTGACTATATTTTAGTTCTTCAACAATACCATCAGCAACAGCAAATCCGTGTAATATATTTTGAGACAATTCATACCCATGACCCCAAGTATGTCCTAGATTTAATAGTTCTCTACTTCCGTCGGTATCTCTAAAATCGTTTTCAATAATTTCTAATTTGTAATTTGCTGATAATTGAATAATTTCGGTTAAATTAGGTGATGATTGCCATAGCATATCATATAATTTTCCGCCTTTAATAATAGCCATTTTTATAACTTCTGCCATACCATTAGTTTTGTGTTCTTCAGGCAATGTATTTAACCATTCTGAATCAATAACAATATCTTTTGCTTGATAAATTGAACCAATCATATTTTTTCCATATATTGTATTAACACCTGTTTTCCCACCAATACTAGAATCTACCATTGAAAGTAATGTTGTAGGAACATGAATTAATTTAATACCTCTTAAATAAGTAGAAGCTATGAATCCAGTAATATCTCCAACAATACCACCACCTATTCCAAATATAGTGTATCCACGGTCAATATTATTTTTAAATAAGAAATCTAAAATCTGTTGATAAGTTTCTAGATTTTTATTATCTTCATTTGATTCTAAAATAAAATAGTTATCATTATTTATTATAGGGAGTATTCGTTGATTCCATAATTTAAAAATATTGCTATCAATAATCCAAACTTTCTTTAATATATTGTTGTTTTGAAGATAAGATTCTAAATTTGAATAAATTATCATTATTTTTTAAACTAAAACATCTTTAAATTTAAATTTATTTAACTAAATGAATTTATATATTAGAATGGAAGAAGACACATTAATTTTAAATAAAGGTTATGACCACTCACTATCAGAGGGTTCTATCGTGACACCTATTTTTAGATCGTCAACTTTTTGCTTTAATACAGCAGAAGAAGGTGAAAGATCATTTCAATTAGCATATAAACTAGATGAACCAAATAAAGATGAAATACCAGTATTAATTTATAGTAGAGTTAATAATCCAAACATGGAAATAGTAGAGGAAAGATTATCAGTTTTTGATAAGAGTGAAAAAAGTTTATTATTTTCTTCAGGAATGGGAGCAATTTCAAACACTTGTATGTCATTTTTAAAACCAGGAGATACAGTAATATTTAGTAATCCAGTTTATGGTGGGAGTGAATTTTTATTCAAGATATTATTACCCCAATATAATATAAACTGCATTCCTTTTAATTGCGGAGATTCAAGAGAGAATATTTATGAAAATATTTTATCAAAAGATTGTAAAAATGTAAAGATGATTTTTGTAGAAACACCATGTAATCCATTAGTTAAACTAACATCAGTTAAGGAAATGGTAAAATTAAAAGAAGATTTAATAAGTTATTATAAAAATGATATTATATTGACTGTAGATAATACATTTTGTGGTCCGGTATTTTTAAAGCCATTAGAACTTGGAGCTGATTTAGTAATTTATTCAATAACAAAGTTTATTGGTGGTCATTCAGATTTAATAGCAGGTTCAGTATCAGGAATTAGTAAGTTAATAGACAATATTAGAGTAACCCGAACAATTTTTGGAACAATACCAGATCCTGATACTTGTTGGTTAATTCAAAGGTCATTAACAACATTAAAACTAAGAATGGAAAAGCAATGTTCTAATGCTAAGATTTTAGTTGATTATTTAAAAAAAAATCCAAAGGTAAAAAAAATTTATTATCCAGGAATGGGTTCAGACTTGGAAAATAAAATTTTTATAGAAGAGTATAAAGATTCTGGTTCTATAATTTCTTTTGAAATAGATGGAACTAAAGAAGATGCTTTTAAAGTGTTAAATAATATGAAGGTTTTTAAATTAGCGGTTAGTTTAGGTTCAGTTGAATCATTAATTCAGCATCCATCATCCATGACTCATAGTGACATTCCAAAGGAGGAACAAATATTAATGGGAATTAATCCAAATTTATTAAGATGTAGTGTTGGTTTGGAAGATTGTAAAGATCTAATAAATGATTTAGAAAGTGCTATAAAAAGTGCTTTTACAACTTTGGACATTTAATTTTTTTTACAACATTGACAACATTTACATTCTTTATAAAAGTCTAATTCTTTACCTTCTTTAATAATATGTTCTTTAAGACTACTAATTAATTTTTTTAAAGCTTCATTTTCAGATTCAAGAATTGATATAATTGTAGATTCAGATGGTTTATCATCTGTCATAACTAAAATATTATATAAATAAAAAATTAATTGGTAGACAAATTATTAATAGCTTTTTTGGTAAATCGAGTGCAAATAGTGGCTAAAAAGAATAATACACCACCCCAACAGGAGTCGAGTAATGCCATTTTTAAGTCCCATTTATCGATCAGGGCATAAGCAGTAGCATCGTAGACGCCATAAATAACCCAACCTAAAAACAATGCATCAAAATGAGTAGTTGAATTATTTTTAAGAATAAAATAATTTAATGCAAAAGTAAGTAAAAGGTAACAAATTACTGCAGGAACGATTCTAACTTTCATTGGACTTTTTTGAATATTTTCAATCATATTACCATAAAATTTACTAATAACAGAAAGAAATAACGAGTCTATTAAAAAGAGAATTACACCAGAAATTAAAACAGTTTTAATATCCATATAAATGGGTCAGATTATTTAAATACTAATATTTAAATATTATCTTCTTTTTTTATTTTTTATTTTTTATTTTACATTTTTCATCAATTGTTAGACTTTCTTTTTTGCTATTTTTAGGGACAATATTTAGAACACATTTAGATTTTACTCCATATAGTGGATCGGTGCAACCTTTTTCTTTAGCAACATCTGATTTTTTATTTTTAACATCATTAAGACATCTTGATCTAAAACTTTCATATCTATCTCTAACTTGTTCGTAAGTTAATCCAGATTTTTTTCCTAAATTTTTATTAACATTTTCGTGCAAATTAAAGATAAATTTAGATAATGTATCTCTGTTTTTAAAATGTGATTTTCCAAATTTTAAAGATTTTAAGTTTTCTTTATAATTATCTCTACAATACTTACATGGCAATACTGATTCAAGACATTTAAAATAATTATAGTAATTTTCTTTTTGTTCTTTAGTAGGTTTAACTGGATAATTAAAACTGATAGTATGAAGACTATGCCATAAAGGAGGACCCCAAACAGATGTTAACATTCCATCACCAGAATTAAAATGTTCTTTATTAAATACACTCATTATAAATAATTAGATATTTATAATTATAAGTAAATAAAACTAAAGGTTAGAATAATATTGGAAGGTATAGTTTTTTAAATTGTTATCTTTTAGAAATTTATTATAAAATTCATCTAATTTTTTGTGATTCAATACTTTTTTTTTATCAATAAAAATATCTGTTTTATCATTATTATCAATTAATTCAAATCCATGATTATTCCAGGCATTTGGATATAATGAAAAATCTAGTAAAGTAATTTCAATATGTGTTTTTACAGGATAATAATTTTTTAGGTATAATAATAAAAATTTAGTAATCATGATACTTCCTTTTTTAGGCAAAATGAGACCTTTTGCCATTTGAATTTCGCAGCAAATTTTTTCAGGTAATTTTTCTTCATTAATGTTAATAGTAAAATAACCTAATGTTAACCAAAAACTATTCTTGAATTCTATTTTTTTTTTTAAATATGTTAATTTTTTTAATAAAAACTGGTTTGTTTGATTATTGTTATTTATATCAGTTTCTAAATTATCGATAATTTTGTTATATAAATTTATATCAAAATCAGAATTTTTAGGAACAAAGTATAAAGCATTTATAAAAATAGTATTTTCATTTTTTAAAATACTAAATCTATTAGGATTAATTGTATACCAAGTTCTTTCTTTATTGTGTTCTCGTGGATAATATTCAAGATAAGGAACATTAAATTTATGACCTTTTTGATATAGATAAGATTTTTGTTCTTCTAAAAACTGGTTATATTTATTTAGCTCACTAACATTTTCAATAGTATTATCTATTTTTTTAATGTAATTAAAAATTTTTATTTTACTATTATTTTTAATATCTCTCATGTTTATTTCTTTCATAAATTTATTATAAGCTATAATAAAATTTATTGAAATCTAACTAATTATATTTATAGATTAATTATCGTTTATTATTAAGCATTATGAAAATAGGTTATCAAGGAGAAGAGAATTGTTATAGCTATCAAGTATTAAAAAGTTATTTGACCAATGATTTAGGAAATAAAGGTTATAATAATTTTGAGGAAGTATTTGAAGCTTTAGAAAGTAATGAAATTGATTTTGCCATTTTACCAATTGAAAATTCATTAGGAGGATGTATATTTGTAAACTACGACTTGTTTTATAAACATGACATAAAGATTCACTGCGAATTTCATCACGAAATAAAACATAGTTTATATTCTTTGACAAAAAATATAGATAATTTAAAAAAAGTTATTTCTCACCCTCAAGCTTTACAGCAGTGTTATAATAATATTAGGAAATATAAGTTAAAACCAATAGAGTTCTGGGATACAACTGGGTCAATTAAGGAAGTATATGAAAAAAATGATATTTCCTTAGGGTGTATTGCTCCACCAAATTTAGAAAATGGAATATTTGAAATAAAAAAGAATTTTAATGATCAAGAAAATAATATTACTAGATTCTATTTGGTAAGTATAAAAAAAAGAAACCTTTATTACTCTGGTTTGTTAAATCATAATCTAAGAGTGGTTGAAAAGAAATTTAGTGGTTACATAGTCTCAAAAAATAAATTAGGTATTTTGAGTAAATATTTAGAAGAGTTTAAAAATAATAATTGTGATTTGACAAAGATAGAAAGTAGACCATATTTAGGAAAGGATAGGGAAGTATTTTCCTATATATTTTATTTAGAAGGAATTAATAGAAATGATAAAATTAATTCTATCAGTGGATTTGAAAATTTTGGACACTTTCCATTATTATCTGAAGGTGAAGAAGTAATAACAGAAAAAAAGAATTTACAGGTAGGTATAATAGGATTTGGAAGATTTGGGCAATTTATTGGAGAAGAAATGGTAAAATATGGGTTTGATGTTTATGCAACTAGTAGAACAAATTATTCAAAACTAGCAAACGAAATCGGAATTACTTTTTTTGATAAAGAAGATTTCCTATGTCTTAAATTGGACATTGTTATTATAGCAACATCAATATTAAGCTTTGAGAAAGTTATTGAATCATATCCAAATCAATTTTGGAAAGATAAATTAATAGTAGATGTTTTATCTGTAAAGTTATATCCATATGAAATTCTTTCAAAAAGTTTTCCGGATAATAATTTATTATTAACTCATCCAATGTTTGGACCAGATTCGGCAAGTTCAGTTAATGGATGGAACAATAAGAATTTTGTTTATTGGTCAGTAAATACTGAAGATAATAAATTAACAGATTTATTTTTAGAATTTTGGAAAGTTCAAGGGTGTAATATGATAGAAATGGCTCCAGAGGAGCATGATAAATTAACGGCTAATTCTCAATTTTTAACTCATTTTATCGGTAGAACTTTAGAATTATTAAATTGTGAAAATACCAATGTTGATACTGATGGATTTAAATCATTAATCAAGATAAAAGAACATAGTGTAAATGATAGTTGGGATTTATTTTATGCATTAGCTAAATATAATCCAAAATCGTTAGACACAATAAATAAATTAAAATACCAACTCAATAAACTAGAAGAAAAGTTATTATTCCCAGAAGGTAAAGAGGTTAAACAGTCAGAAACAAGTAAAATGTTTACAAAAATAGTTGAAATGAAAAAACAAAATATAGATGTAATAAACAGTGCTATTGGTGTTCCATCTTGGTATCCAAAAATAGATTATAACTCATTAAATTTATCTTCTGAATACACAACATCAAAAGGCAATTCTGATTTGTTAAATAATTTGAGAAAATATTATTATGACAAGCATGAAATTAGTTTAGATAATGACAACTTAATAATTGTATCAGGAGGGAAACCTGGTATTTACTTATCATTAAATTTATTAACAAATGTATCTTCAAAATGGTTAGTACCAAAACCATACTGGACATCCTATCCAGATATGATTCAATTATTAAGCGGAGAAACAATATTTTTGGAATCAGATAATTGTTACCTTTTTAAATTAGAAGATGTAGAAAATAACTTTAAGAATGAAATGGTCAATGGAATAATAATATGTAATCCAAATAATCCAACTGGTTATGTTTATCCAGCTAATTTTTTAATTTCGATAATCAATCTATGTAAAAAATATGATAAATATATAATTGTAGATGAAGTTTATCTCCCACTAACAAATAATAAAACGTTATTTTCAGAAAATTATAATAAAATGATAGTAATATCAAGTTTCGCAAAATATTGGGCCTTACCAGGATGGAGAGTTGGTTGGATATTAGCTGAAAGTAATATTATATCAAAACTTGTAAAATTACAGTCAACAATTATGACTTGTGCATCTAATGGTAGTCAAATAGTATGTAATCATTTGTTAGAAAGTAATTTTAAACCAGAATTAACAATATTAGATAAGGCAAGAAAAAATTTAAGAGATATATTTATTGAGAAAGGGTGGAATCTGAACAATAGTAATGAGTTATCAATGTATTTGTTCCCAACAAAAAATGTCAATATAAAAGATGTAGTTGAAAACTTATTACATAACGGGTTAGCAGTTATTCACGGAGAATGTTTTGGTATTAATGATGGTTTTAGAATAACACTACCAAATTCAGACATATTATTAGAAAAAATTTCAAAAATATTAGAAAAAGAATTATAAAATAATATCTAATTAATTATATAAAATGAACAAAATAATATTAATTCTATAAGAATACTTTCTGAGGCAAGTAAAAAATTAAATAATGGTAATTTTGTTGTCCCGGGAGATTTAGATATTTACGGAAAATTAAGTATTGATAAGAATTTTAAAGTCTTAGACTAATTACTTATTTTCGTAGAAATAAATATAGTCATTTGCTTCGCAAACAGGTCTTAAAAAGTTCTTGTAAAGTTCTTGTAAAGTTCTTGTAAAGTTCTTGTAAAGTTCTTGTAAAGTTCTTTTCCTCAAAATTAGCAACCATATTAATTTGGCATTATTTAAAAAATAATAATTATTTTTTAAATAATCTATACACCATCTTGTGTAACTGCTGAATACAATTATAATCTTTGTAACATTTCTACAGAAACATATCGAAGTGTAGGTTAGTAATTTTTGTGCTAAATTCCATATTTTGAAATAAAACTATTTACTAAGGTGATATATTCTACCTCAGAATCGTAAGTAGACTTTCCTTTATTTTCTAACCAAGCAGAATGTTTTTTTTTACCTTGAAAATCAAGAAAACCAGGTTCATTATTATTATTATCTCCTACAGTGGCTTGTTTATACAATCCATATAAAGATAATAATTCATCTTGGTTTGGTTTTACTTTTAAATTTTTTACTACTTCAGCAGCTGTTAAAAATTGCTCTGAATTTTGACTCATTATTTTATAATTTGATTATCTTTTAAATATCTTATACATTAGAATTATTTTTTTGCATAGCATTTAATTGAGCTTGAATACTATCCATATCTTGTTTTGATAAATTTTGTCCAACAATATCACTATCATCTTCTTCTATTTCTTGAGAATTATGTCTTAATGAAGGAGCTGCTTGTTGTTGTGCTTGTTGTTGTGCTTGTTGTTGTGCTTGTTGTTGTGCTTGTTGTTGTTGTGCTTGTTGATGTTGCATGTGTTGTTGTTGCATGTGTTGTTGTTGCATTTGTTGTTGCATTTGTTCATTATATAAACTTTCGTTTTGTAATTGTTGTAACATTTCAATTGGAACAGTAACATAGCCAGGAGGTGGTTGATGAACTGGTTGTTGTGTGTCTTCTTCTTTTGATACCTCTTCTTTTTTATCTTCTTTTTTGCTAAATTTATAATAACATGCAGCACATAAAAGAATAATACCAACAATTAGGTACATACCTTTTTTGCTAGTAAGATAAGAAATTGCCTTTGAGGTAAAGGTTTTTTTTGAAAGTAAATTTTCAGAAATTTCACTCATATACTTAATTATTATATTTTATTTTATGTCTAGACGTTCGTTTATATATTGGGTTTAAAATATTGAATTAAAGTTATATTTATGATTATAAATAGTTATTAAAAATGTCTAAGGTAAAAAATATTACTACTAACTTAATTAATTATCTAAATAAATATCATAGTATAAGCTTTAGGATAATTGATAAAAGTTGGTTAATTGATGAAAAATCAAATTTATATAAATTAAAAATATTTGAAGATGGATATTCAATTTCTAGCGAATCTGAGTTTCCAGAAGAAATTAAAAGTTTACCGGAAAATAATCAGTATAAAAAAGTAAGTTTATATCTTGAGAAAGTAACTAGAAGTAAATTTGTTTGTGATAAATCTGCTTTACATAAATTTAGTTTCAATAGTAATGAAAACATTTATTATTATTTATGTAATAATATAATAAACGAAGATCATATTTTTAATCAAGTTCAAATAATAAGTAAAAATAGAAAAAGAAAATATTCTGAAGATTATTCAAATTTTAGAAGTAAAAAAATAGATTGGTCTCAAATGGTTTCTGCTTCAAAAGTTAGAAATTATTTGTTGGATGATCCTTTATTGGACTGGTTAGAGGAATATAATATAAATGATATAAACAATTCAGTAACAAATTGTAAATCAAATACAGTAAGTAGTGTTCGAAACTATAGAAATAATGATAATATAGATGAATTTACAAAACACATAATGGAAAATGGATTATTATTTGAGAAAGAAGTAATAAATTTATTATCAAAAGATTATAATATAGTTCAAGCATCAGAATCATTTCAAGCCAGAGAAGTTAGAAATTATGATTATACTGTAGAATTAATGAAAGAGGGTATACCAATAATTTATCAAGCAGTTTTGCATAATTATGAAGATAGAACATATGGGTGTCCAGACTTATTAATTAGGTCAGATTACATTAATAAGATATTTAATCAAGAATTAATCGAAGAATCAGAAACAAAATCAAAGAGTTTATTATTAGGAACAAATTTTTACTATGTTGTTGTAGATATTAAACATTCTACCTTACATTTTAATGTAGATTTTAAAACATTAAGAAATCGCGACAGTATACCAGCATATAAGGGTCAGCTATATATCTATAATGAGGCATTAGCAAAAATCCAAGGATATAATCCAAATAAGGCATTTATTTTGGGAAAGATGTGGAGCTGGAAGAATATGACAGGAACTAATTTTTTAGATAAAATGGGTGTAGTAGATTATAAAAATTTTGATTCTAATTACAAACAACAAACAGAAGACGCAGTAAAGTGGATTCATAGAGTAATTAATGAAGGAAACGAGTGGAAATTAGTTCCAACACCATCAATACCTGAACTATATCCAAATATGAACAATGAAAAAGATGGTAAATGGAGATTTATAAAGAATGATTTATCTAAACATCTAAGTGAAATAACTTCATTATGGATGTGTGGAATGAAAAATAGAATTATAGCTCATAATAATGATATTTTTAATTATAAAGATAATAGATGCACTGCAAAAAATCTAGGATTTAAAGAAGGAATAATTTCAAATACTTTAGATCAAATAATAAAAGTTAATAAGGATAATTTTGATGAGGAAGTATTGCCAAATAAAGTTAAATCAAATGAAATAAATGGAGTAAAATGGAGAGATATTCCTGAAAATACGGTAGAATTTTATTTGGACTATGAGACAATGAATTCAAACTTGGGTCATGTTCTAATAGAGGATAATAAAATTGGATATCAAGACAATCAGTTTATTTTTCAAATAGGTTTAGGATATATAAAAAATAATAAATGGACTTACAAATCTTTTATAGCACCAACAAATACATTAATGGGTGAAGTAACCATGATAAATAATTTTTGGAATTATGTTAATAAAGTAAAAGAAGATGAAAGAAAGGAAAAAGAAAGATTTATTCATTGGTATAATGCAGAACCAATTAGTTATTTAAAATTACAAGAGCGTGTAAGAAAAACAGGAATTGAACTACCAAATAAAAACTTTTTTGATTTGTATAAATTGTTTAGACAAGAACCAATAACGATAAATGGTTCGTTAAATTTTTCATTAAAATCGGTAGCAAAGGCATTAAATAAGCATAAATTGATAAAAACAAATTGGGATAGTAGTAATCCATGTAGTAACGGGTTGAATGCAATGTTACTAGCCCATAAAGCTTACAATGATAATAAGGGAAAGATATCAGAAAAGAATGTGATTATAAGCAATATAATTCATTATAATCAAGTTGATTGTAAAGTTTTGTGGGAAATAATAAATTATTTGAGAATTTATAAATAATAATAATAATAGTTATTGTCATAAGGTGTATTTTCTTTAATTAATCCATAAGAATTAATTGCATTTTTTATAATAGACGATAAATTATTATTAGAGCTAATAACATCATTAAGTAAATTTATAAAATTAATTTCATCTTCATTATTAAGTTTAAGATATAATGAAGCAATTTTATGAGCTATTAAGAAGTTAATAAAATCATCTCTTTCTTCCGGAGAAATTTTTTGAAAATATTTGAAAAATTTTCCTGTGTAAATTGTAAATTGTTCAATGTAGTTAAGTATCCAATTTAGGAATTCTTCTTGACATAATTCAAATTGAACGTGGTCTTGAGAAATTATAGAAACTAAAAATGGGTCATCAATAATTTCATCTTTACTTTTTTTAAAATTTTCAAAAATGATAAAGAAATTATACTTATTTGTAATTTCAGAAATATCATGTGATTCTTCTTGTTTATTTTCTGGAATAATTTCAATTTTTGGATTAGTAAAATTATTCTGTTTAACAGAATTATTTAGACTAATAGATAATATATCATTCCAATTTTCGTCTAAATTTTCAGAATCATTAATGATTTCAGTAATTTTATCATTTTCAAAATATTCAGTTATAATTTTAGAGATACTTTTGATAGAATAATTTTTGTAACAAATAGTTAATCGTAATTCTTTTTCCGAATTAATTATGATTTTTTTAACATAATCATCATCAACATTAACATCATATTCTCCTTTTGAAAACACTAGTAAACTTTCTTCAGAAGTTCTAATTAGACATTTAGAATTAGTTTTACCAATACCTAAAAAATAATAGAGTCCTGGAGAAACAATACCAATTATACCTTTATTATCGGTTGTTATAAACTCTGAAAATTTATAACTTTCTATAATTTCTCCAGGAGAAATAGTCTGGTTATCAACTACATTAATAAGATTTTGAGACTGTTTTAAGTTTCTTCTTTTTTCTTGTGCCATATAATTAAATATTCCATATCCTCCAACTAATATTTTACTCATTAAATATTACTATATTAAAAAAATTTCAATCAACGCGTATCTAATGTATTTAAAAGCGTATAATCTTATATCATAAAAATGGGATTTGACGGATTAATTTCTTTTTTAATTAGAAACCTTCCTAATGATACTTTTGATGAAATTAATTTAGTAAAAAATTATAATAAAGTGATATCAAAACATGTATTAATTGACATCTCTTTTATTTTATATAATTGTTATATTGAATTAGAGGATGATATAAATTTAATTTTAAAATATATATACTCTCTATCATGTACAGATTATAATAAAGTTATAGTTTTAATAAAAGATCATCTACAAAAACCACATTGGAAAGGTTTAAATGTGCCTCTTGATGGACAAAGTCAAGAAGAAATAAGTGAAAAGTTTCTAAAATACTTAGTTGAAAATGATAATGAAATTTTTTTTAAATTATTATCAAATTATACATCTAATAAAATAAAAATAATACTAGATAACTTGTTTGCTTTAAATTTTACTTCTGAAATAGTATTATTTTTTGATAGTATACCATCTTATTCAAAGATTTTAGAACAAAGAAAAAGAAGAATTAAAAATTTTTTAGAATCAAAAAATAGAAAAAAGTATTATTCTCTTTATTTCTCAGATTTAGAAAATGATAATATAGAAGAAGATAATATAGAATACGATTATTTCAGTTGGATAGATAAAAAGTTTAATTGTAATAAGATTATAGATTCAAACTCAGCTTTTGTTAAAAAACTAAAAAATTTTATTGTTACAAATTTAAAATTTGACAATAATATATCGATTAAAGTTGATCAAGAACAATTTGGAGAAGCAGATTATAAGATTTTTAAATATATATCAAAAAATAATTTATCAGATAAAATTACTATATTGAGTTGTGATTCAGATTTAGTTTATCAATTAATATTACAACAATATAACAATAATTTTTTGAACAAGAATATTGAATTAGGTTTATATAAATTTTATATAAATTCATTTGATTATTGTCAGTATTTTTCTGCAAATAAAATATTATCATATTTGGAAACATATTATATTGAAACAAATAATATAAATGAAAAAAGGAAAAATAATTTTATACTCGACTTTTTATTTTTATTAAATTTCTTTGGTAATGATTTTTTACCGAGTAGTTTAGAGATAGGACCTGAATTAAGTTTTAATTATCTAGTAAAGTCTCATTATAATGTTTTAAGGGATAATAAAAAAGTAATAAATTGTTCAAATGATAAAAGATTAAAATATTATATTAATTTTGATAATTTTAAAATTTGGATCAAGGACATTGCAAAAAATAGTTCATTATCTAAGATTGTTCTAATTAGATACTATAAAGTTCCTTATAATATTACTTTTATATTAGCAGAAAAGTTAAATTTATCATTAGAAGAAATTAAAGATAAGATTTTGAAACCATTTTTAATTTATAAGGGTTATAACTCTGAAGATATTCTTGATGATAATGATATTAGAAAAATACTATATAAAAATCACTTAGAAGAGAATGGTAATGTAGAAATTGAACATCCTTTTTCTGAAAAGTTTTTTCCAGCACCTTTTCAACCTGCAATATTAAATTTAGAAAATTTGTTAGACAATTATTTAGATTTTTCAGATTTACCAAATCTAGGCTTAATGAATAACTCAATTAAATTAAATTTAGAAGACAATATGTATCAAAATTTATACAACTATATTTCAAAAGAATCAAATATTAGTAATCAAGAAAATGTAAATTTTAATTTTAAAATAGAAAAATCTGAAGATGCAAAGGTAGAGGAATATTTATTAATGCTACATTTTATAGTTGATAATTTTTTTAATGATATGGAATATTATAAATCGACTAATTTAACAAGATATACTTATAATTCAGTTCCTTCAATTTTTGATTTAGTAAATTTTATTGAAAAATCGGATACTAATGTTTTAAGAAAAAAATTTGATATGAAAATAAAGACAAATATACTTGATAAAGAATATTACTTTGATTCAATATTACATCATCTGATAATTACACCTTATTTGTTAGATTCAAATTATTTAGATGCATTAGATAATAAAGAGATGTTAAAGTTAATAA
>JACKZZ010012429.1_pt1 | contig 38873 bp, 59 predicted proteins | sample 8027871 | NCBI WGS metagenome assembly JACKZZ01 (sample SAMN15724774, study PRJNA655200) | protist metagenome | isolation source: fluorescence activated cell sorting (FACS) single amplified genomes of... | place: USA: West Boothbay Harbor, Gulf of Maine | collected 2000-07-19
CATAGCAACAACTCAATGGGTTTCCGTGTAAACAACGATGAGAAAATGGTCATCGACAGCAGCGGTAACCTGCTTGTGGGTAAGACGAGTGCAGTCGATTCCACTGATGGTATATGGATAGATGGAGGCGGCAGATTATTCTCTACAAATACAAGTGACTATACTGCACAGTTTAGAAGAAACGGAACTGATGGAATTGTGGTGTACTTTTTAAACGATGCAGCCCTCGCTGGTAATATAAGCGTTTCTGGATCAACAACAGCCTACAACACTTCATCAGATTATAGGCTAAAGACAGACGTACAATCTATGACAGGTGCAACAAATCGCCTTCAGCAGCTTAACCCAGTAAACTTTGAGTGGATTGCAGAAGGAACTAGGGTAGATGGCTTCTTAGCGCATGAAGTTCAAGACATTGTACCAGAGGCAATCATAGGTACACACAATGAAGTAGATGCGGATGGAAACCCTGTTTATCAGGGCATTGACCAAAGCAAACTGGTGCCATTGTTGGTTGCTACAATCAAAGAACTAGAGGCACGGATTACTGCCTTAGAAAACGCCTAAAGGAAAAACAACATGGCTGTAACTTACACTTGGACTATTCCAACCCTTGAGCGTCACACATCAGATGGTGGCGTCTATATTGCACATTGGCGCTGCACAGGCGTTGATGAAAATGACAACTCAGCAAGCTCATATGGCACTTGTGGTTTAACCTACGATGCCTCTGCGTCCGACTTTACACCCTATGCCGATATTACTGAGGCTCAAGCTCAAGGCTGGGTGTGGGGTCATGTATCCCAAGAGGATACCGAAGCTGCTATTGCTTCTAAGATTGATGCGATAGCTAATCCAACTACTGAGGCAGGAGTGCCTTGGTAAATGTCTGAAGATAGCTGGCACCTTAGCAAGTCTGTACCGATTACACTGATCTTTGGCTTACTTGTTCAAGGGGCAGCTATCGTATGGACAGTTAGTATGATGATGTCTGACATTCAAGATAATGCAGAAGACATCGTAGCAATAGAACAACGTATGGGCAGACTAGAAGACTCTGTACAAAGTCAAGCAGTAGCACTTGCCCGTATTGACGAAAACATAAAAGCAATAAGATCATCAGTAGAAAAGATGGCAGACAGAAATGAATAAAAAGGTTTGCCATAATGATAGAAGTATTAGCTTTAGCAGGTGCAGTTACTAAGATAGCTGGTGCAGTTAGCTCTGCAGTTAAAGCTGGTGGTGATGTAGCAGACTTACTGCCTCACTTTGGTAAGTTAGCTAAGTTAGAAGCTGACATTAGTATAGCTGAACAAGGTAGACACAAAGGCCCACTAGGTAGACTTACCTCATCTGAAGAAGAAGGCTTTGCAATTGCACAAGCTAAGATGAAACATAAAGAAGCACAGAATGAATTACGTGAAGTGTGCAGACTATATGGACCACCAGGGATGTGGGACTTAGTGGTAAAAGAACAAGCTGCAGCTAGGGTTAGACAGAAAGAGGCACTAGAGGCACAAGCTAAAGCAAGAGACAAGTTGTTTTGGGGTATATCATTAACAATAGGTGTGATATTATTCTTAGGCGGCACAGGTGCAATGATCTGGGGTCTTAACGAAGTAGTGAATGGATAATTAATATGGCAATACCAAAAGAAAATCCTGGTAACTGGCAGTGGGTATATAATTTATACTTAAATGATAGACCTCACATGCAACGTGGAGTTATGCAAAACTCTGTTACAGGCGAGAAGAAAATGACTCCTTATCGTGATATTCGTAATGATAAGGGTCAGATCCAAAAAAGCTTGCTTCACCCAGAAGGTAATGCCTTTCGTGCTAAGCTCAATGAAGAGAATGGATATACTGCTTGGGCTAAAGAGCAAGCTAGACTTAAGAAGATAGAACAAGACAGAGTAGCAGCAGAAGTTAAAGCTAAAGAGGCAGCAGCAGCTAAGGCAGCAGCTAAAGCTAAAGCTACAAAAAAAGCTAAAGAAAAAGCAGTGGCTCAAGCAGCAGCCGCTAAAGCTAAAAAAGAAGCAGAAGCAGCTAAGGCTGCAGCTAAATACAAAGCTGAAGAAGAGGCTAGGCTTGCTCAGATAGCTGAACAAAAACGTGTTCAAGAAGAGTATAACGCTAAGATAGCAGAAGAAAAAAGACTTCGTAAGGCTGCTGAGAAAGCTCAACGTGAAGCTGCTGAGAGACAACGTATTGAAGAAGAGAGACGTAGAGCTGAAGAAGCTCGTAAGGCAGCAGAAGCAGAAGCTGCTAGAATAGCTGCAGAGAAAGCTCGTCGTACTGCAGAAGCACAAAGAGTTGCTCAAGATAGAATGGAAGGTCGTGTAGGTGAAACTTACTCTCCATTTTCAGGGGAAAGTGCTTCCGTATACAACCCTCCAGGATATGAAGAAGGTAAAGCTGCTCCTTTATCTGGACCTACAACTGTAGCATCAGAGACTGCTGATGAAGAGTCTAAAGTATTTGCACCAGGATATATTGAAGGCGCTATACCACAGACAGTATCTCTACCTTCTCAAGAAACAACAGGGATAAGTCAGACAGTAATGTATTCAAATGAAAGAGGTCAGCAATTGCCAGTAACTGAAATTGATGGTAAGGCTGTAACTTACGTACCCCCAGGATTCTCTAAGATGACTATGGCAGAAGGTGGTGTAGTTGGTTATGCTGAAGGTGGCGACACTAACTTAGATGCTAAATACCAATTAGCTACAAAGTTCTTAGGTTATAAAGGACCAAAGACTATAGCTGGACTTACTGACTTTGCTAAGGCAAACCCTGGAGCAGGTGCTCGTATGGGTATGTATGAACAAGCTATGGCTCGTGGTGGTATGGTTCGTGGTCTTGCAGATGGTGGTGACAATATTAGTTATAAAGAAGATATTGTACCTATGTTTGGAGAAGCTGTAGAGCAAACTATGCAGCCTATGCAAGCTCCTGTAGAGTACATATCACCTACTGATGATCAGATAATTTCACCTACTGCTGGTCAAGTATACGGCACTGCACCTACTACTGAGGCTGCTACAGTAGGCCAAGTATCTCAAGCTCAGGCTCCTACTTATGTGCCAGCAAGCACTTATCAGGCAGGTACAATTACTCCTTTTGTACAAGCAGAGACAAGAAACCTTCAAGCTGCTGAAGGTGAAGTTAGTGAAGAAGCTCAGGTACAGGCTCAACAACAAGACAAGTCTGCTGTGTCAGATCTTGAAGCTGCTCAAGGTGTTGCATTTAAGATGCAGAATCCTGTACAACGTGAGCTGCAAGAAGGTGAACTAATTAGTGGTGCTGCAGACGCACAGAAGGCTGCTAAGTTCACTGAACAAGTACAAGCTGCTGAAGCTACCCCCTCAAGTAAAGCCACTGTACAAGGCCAACTAGAAGGCCTGATGCAAGACTTTGAAGGTGGTGCTACACCTACATGGGCTGCTGGTGCAATGCGTAATGCTACAGCTGCTATGGCTGCTCGTGGCTTAGGTGCAAGCAGTATGGCTGGACAAGCTTTAGTTCAAGCTGCTATGGAATCTGCTTTACCTATTGCTCAAGCTGATGCACAAACAGTTGCACAATTTGAAGCTCAGAACTTGTCAAACCGTCAACAACGTGCTATGCTTGCAGCACAACAACGTGCACAGTTTATGGGTCAAGAGTTTGATCAAGCATTCCAAGCTCGTGTTCAGAACTCAGCTCGTATTGGTGACATTGCTAATATGAACTTTACTGCAGAGCAGAATATAGCTCTTGAGAACTCTCGTGCAGTAAATACTATGAACCTTGCTAATCTAAGTAATAATCAAGCTATGGTTATGGCAGAAGCCAGTTCTTTAGCTAACTTAGATATGGCTAACCTGAACAACAGACAGCAAGCTGCAGTACAGAATGCTCAGAACTTCTTAGCTATGGATATGGCTAATCTAAATAATGAACAACAAACTGCTATATTCAGAACACAGCAAAATGTTCAGTCTTTGTTTACTGATCAAGCTGCTGAGAATGCTGCTGCACAATTTAATGCTGCTAATGAAAATCAAACAAGACAGTTTTTTTCGTCTTTGTCTGCACAGACCTCACAGTTTAATGCATCACAAACTAATGCAGTAAATCAGTTTAATGTAAATGCTACCAATGCTGTTCGTCAGTTTAACTCTAACTTACAACAACAAAGAGATACATTTAATGCTACGAATAGTCTAGTTGTAGCTCAAGCTAATGCACAGTGGAGACAGAATATAGCTACACTTAACACTGCTGCACAGAATGAAAGTAATGCGGAATTTGCGAAAACTATTAATGCTATGACCTCTAAGAATATTGATGCTGTGTGGCAACGTGAACGTGATCTTATGGATATGAACTTTAAGTCTACTGAAGATGCAAAAGATCGTGCCCTTCAAATACTCTTAGGGGATCAGACATTACAAGCCCTAAGAGAAAAAATAGGTTATGGAGAAGATCAGGCTAAATCCGAAATGGCCTTTAGGTTTATCTTTGGTAATTGGCTTTAAGTAGGGAAATATAAGAATGATTAGACGTGTAGAATACGAATCAGGCTATAATAATTTAGATAAAGAATCTAGAAGAAATTCTGAATTGCAGGAATCTAAACCTGCTATAGAAACAATTGGGTTGGCTTCTAGGCAAAAGCTTAGAAATGAAGCATTAAATTTAGATCCAGAGGCAGGTTTAGATCCACAGCAGGGTCTGACTCTTTTATCTAATAGGTTTAAAAAGTATAGGGAGTATTCTAATAATGCTTCTACAGCTAGAGAGGCAATGATAGCTAAAGCTAGAAAAGAAGAAAGTGCTTTATCTAGCAGTCCTGTAGAGGGTTTAATGTCTAAACAAGCTGGCGAAGAAAATATAGGTCAAAGACTTGTAGGGGATATATCAGACGCCTTAGGTTTAACGGATGTTCAAGCTGCAGGTATTGCAGGTAACTTTGATCATGAGACAGGGGGATTTAAGTTTATGCAGGAACTAAAACCTGTTGTCCCTGGATCTAAAGGTGGTCTTGGTTTTGCTCAATGGACTGGACCTCGAAGAAAAGCATTTGAATCTTGGGCTAAAGAAAATAACTTAGACACAAATACCTACGAAGCTAACTTTGGATTCTTTATACACGAAGTTCAGAATACTAACGAAGGTAGATTCTTAGAGGATTTACAAGAAGCTGAAACTGTTGAGGAGTCAACTCGAATAGTGTCTGAACAATACCTAAGGCCAGGAAAACCTATGATGAAAAGTAGGTTGACTAAAGCTAATACTTACCTTCCTGGAGGACAATAATGAGCGTTATATTTGCAGCACCTATTCCAGGTCAATCACTTACCTCTGAACCTAAGGCTAGACCTTTTGAGAGGCCTCCAGAGATAGTTGATCCTATTGATGCTTTGGATATGCATATCGAAAATATTACTAGGGTAGAAGCTCTAGAGGATGCTTTTCATTTTCTTGAGATGGGGCTAACCTTAACAGCATTGGTTGAGGGTGTACTTCGCAGTGCTGTGATGGAGGGTCTTCACAGCATTGATGTAAGCCTTATGATAGCTCCAGTTTTGCACGAGTATATTAAGGGCTTGGCACTTGAAGCTGATGTAAAGTTTGAAGAAGGTTTCAAGGATGAAGAAGATGATAAAGTCTTAGACTACAGCAGAGACCGTCAAAAGGCTTTACAGATGCTTGAAGAACTTCGTGAAAAAACTGGAGAGCCAGCTTTAGAAATGCCTAAAGAAAATATTACAGAACAAGAACCTGAAGAAGCTATGCAAGAGCCTATGCCTGAAGCTCCTCAGGGCTTAATGGCAAGGAGATAATACATGGCATTTAGTTTTGCAGGGGCCTTAAGTGGCATGGATAAAGTACAAGCTAGACGTGATCAAGAAGAAGAATTAGCTCAAGCTCGTGAGCAAAGTCTCTTTCAAATCTACCTAAATAAGCTTGAAAAACAAACTGCTTATAGAAGCAGTGATGCTTACTTAGAGGCAGCTCAAGCTTCTTTAGACCTACAAAAAATGGTAGATGATGCAGATATTGATGATGAAGAAGCACTATCATTTCTTAACAGTGCTATACAAGATCCCTTTGCTGCTCAAGACATACTAAAATTTCAAAGTACGTTAGAAAAAGATGGGCGATCTGTGCCCTTATCTCAGATACGTTCTATGATGATTATATCTCAAGCAAAAGCTCCTGTTCAAGACAAGATGGATTATATTAGTCAGATTACTGGTAAAGATTTTACGGATGAAAAAGAGTTCTACAGGATGGCTCAAGAATTATCTAAGATTACTACAACTCCAGGTCGTACCTTTACAGTGACTCCAAAACCTGGTGTCTTAACTGCTTATGAACCTCAAGAAAAACGTCAAAAAGCTATGGCAGAGATTGTTGTGCAGAATACAATACCTTTAGCTAAGGCTTATGTTAATGAACATTTAGACAGCCCTGATACAGTTAAAAAAGATAAAGCAAGAGAGTATGAACAACTTCTGATGAGTATAAGACGTGGTGGTGACCAGTCTGACAGAGCTGCACAACTTCTTATGGATGAATTTATGACACCTGCGGTGTTCCGAGAAAATCTTCTTGAGATGTTTCCTAGTAAGTTTGAAGGTCATGATAAAAACCCGTATCTACCACCACAGTTAAGGAATTTAAATACTGAACCTGAGTCTTTACCTGAAAGTCAAACTCTAACTCAAGAAGATATTAATAACAGCCCTAACTTACAAAGACTAAATGCCCAACCTGGTGATAAGATTATAAATGGAGTTTTACATGACGCAAACGGAAACCCAAAACAATAACGACCCCTTTGCTGATGTTACTCTTGGTGTTCAGGTAAATGATCCTTTTGCTAGTGTTACCTTAGACGCTGAACCTGAGAAGGTTGAACCTGCGTTACCTGAGGCTGGTACATACACTCAAAATGATTTAGCAGAGAATGACTATGCCTACTCTATAGCTGAAGGCTATATGCGTGATAGGTTTGGTGATGAAGAAGTAGATGGTAAATCTAGAGAAGATGTTATTGACAGCTTCTTAAACAATCGTCGTGGTGTTGTGTCAGGTAATACTGTTCGTGGCTTAGCTGAGATAGACTACATCAACGACATACAAGATGATGAAGCTAAGAAGACTAGAGCTGCTGCTGCATATAAGCTGTATGAAAACATGGCTGGCATCTTTAGTAAAGAAACAACAGTAGGTGAAAAAGCTGAAGGTGTGATGGACTTTGCTAGGAGTGTGCTTCTTGATCCAGCAAACCTTCTTGGGGGACTTATAGGTAAAGCTGCAGCTAATGGTTCTATTCGTGTAGGTACGTCAGTTGCAAAGAAAGCTGCTCTGCAGTCTATGCAGAAAGAAGGTACAAAAAAGACAGCTGAAAAAGTTGGCACTAAACTGTTTGCAGATGGAGTGCAAGCTTCACGTACAGCTACTAAAGCTAAGATAGGTTCTTATGTACAACAAACTTTAGGTAAAACTGCTGCTCAACGTCTAGCTACCAAGAAAGCTATTACAGAGATAGGTATTACCACTGGCATAGATGCTGCAATAGGTACAGGTATGGAGTACTTGTATCAAGATGGCTTAGTAGATGTAGATGCACAGGAAGACATTAACTACCTAGCTGTGGGAATAGCTGCTGCTGGTGGTATTATTATGGGTGGTGTTCAAGCTGGCTTGATTGCAAGACGTGGTATGTCAGATACAGCAGTACCTACAATGGAACTATCTACACCAGATGCTACAGGGTTTTTGTCGGAAGCTTCTCAAGCTATAGACAAATATGTAAAGCAAAAGAAAGTAGATGTTGGTCGAGATTGGAAGACAAAACTAGAGGGTGGCGCAGAGTTATCTAAAGGTAGCAAAGACTTTAGCCACGACTTTTTTAAAGTCCTAATACTAGGACATAACGAAGGTGATGAAGTTATCTTTAAGGGTATGACTCAGACTGCCTTTGAAAGGGGCTTTGTTTGGGCTAAACGTTTTGAAGATGATAAGTTTACTAACTGGATGGCTGATATTATTGCTGATGTTAGCGACAAGGAAGCTCAAGGGTTTATAAAAGCTATTGAGAAAGCTACGGGCAATAAGATTAAAGTTCGTGACAATGATGGCAACATCATCCCAAGATCTCAAGTTACTGGTAGGGATATAGGTGACATACTGTCATACAAGATGTCTGAAGCTGGTTCAACTCTTGGTCTTATGGGTCAGTCAGCTAAACAGCTAGGTCTTTCTATTACTGATATGGAACTAAAAGATCTATATGAGTCTGCCTTAGATGCTGGATTTATTCGTGGCGATATGGCTGTTAAAACAATAGAAGTTGGTGACAGAGTATCTTCGGTAGGTACAAAAAGAATTGGTGAAGTAAAAGAAATAGATGGAGATCTGGCAACAGTAGTCTATCGTAGCAGGAAAGGTAAAGTTACTACTAAGAAGTTACGACTGTCTATCCTAAAGGGTACTGAGCCTAAGGCTGCTAAAAAAGATACTGACCCAACTATAACTGGAATGACCTTAGAAGCTTTCCAGAAAAACCAAGACCGTTTAATTAGGTTGCTTGTTGCTCATCCTTCTACAAGTGCACTCAATGTAGTTGGTTGGGGTACTAATACTGCCCTGCAAAGTGCTACTGATATGTCTATAGCATTAGTAAATGCTGGATATGGCACACTACAAAAGTTAGCTGGTCAGGTAGAAAAAGGTGCTGAAACTCAGAGGTTAGCTAAGATTCTTATGGAATCTAATATGCAAAGGGTCAAGTTCCTACTCGATCCTGACATGACTTATACAGCTTTTGAATCTGCACTGCAAAGAAACTCTGAAGCACTTCAAAGATTAAACAGTGTACTTCCTGGTGGTGTAGAGGGTACCAATACCTTACTAACAGGCGGTAAGTTTAGCCCAGGTATGAAATTAGTTGGGTTAAAAACAGATAACTATATTGATATGGTGCAGAAGCTTACCTTGGTGCAAGCACAGGATGGATTTACTAAGTCGCAAGAATTTTTATTTCAGATGGATAAGAAACTTAGAGCTGCTACAGGTAAAGGTTGGAACGAATTTTATAGGTCTGAAAACATAGGTGGTATGTCCCTTCAAAAATATATGGGCAGTAAGGAGTATCGTACTATAGAAGCTAATGCTGTTGAGGATACCTTGGAGGCAATCTTTTCTAAATCTTATAAGGGTGAAGGTTTAGTAGGTACAATTGCAGGGGGTATAGAAAACGCTAGGAAGCTTCCTGTTATAGGTATGGCAGTTCCCTTTGGTAGATTCTTTAATGCCACAGTAGCATTCACAGGAAAGAATGCTCCTGGAGTAAACATGATTGCAAAGGGTATGGGTTTCTACGACAACATGACTATGAAGGAAGCATTTGCTAGGACTACGGTATCTGCTGGTGCTCTTTGGGTAGTATCAAATGAAGAAATTGATAACGTTAAAAAAGGTTTACCTTTGTATGCAACAGCTACTGCAGGTGGAGAAGTGATAAACCAACAGTTTGACTTTCCTATATCTGCATACAGAGCTGGGGGTAGAATCTGGGCGTTGATGCGGATGGGTGAAAAGCAACAAGCTATGGAAGCTTTTAAGCAGTTTAGGCTGGACTTTGGTTTAAGTGGTTTATTAAGAAATCTAGATAAAGCTCAAAGGGATACACTAGAGTCTATTACGCTTATGGTTGACCCTGAAAGACGTGATGTTGCTGCGGCTTTAAATATAGCTGGTAACACCTTGGCTAGTCAGTTTGCAAGTCCTGTATTCAGGGCTGCAGAACCTTTAAACATTGTCGCTGGTCTTGCTAGAGGTGAAGATGCTGCACCTATAGATAGGAAACAAAACAATAAGCTAGTCAATAATGCCTTTCGTTACATAGACAATATCATACCTTTGTTTATGGGAGAACCTTTAGCCGAAGCTAGACAGACTGCTGCAGGTGGTACAGCCGATATACAATCTACTAAGATGTTAGGTATTAGGAACATCAGGCTTACTGATACTCAACGTGTTATGAATAGGGTAGGTATACCAGACTATAAACTTGATAGTATGATTGGAGCCAGTAAGAAAGTTAAAGACCAAGCACCTCAAGCTGGTAATACTTTGAGCGGAATCTTCTTTGATATAATAGAGTCAGAGTCAAGCTTGCTGCTAGAGTCTAGTTGGTTTGATAACCTGACTCAAGAAGAAAAGTTACAGCATTGGAAGGGTGATGTTGTACCCAGAGCAAAAGATTTAGCTAAGACTTTCTTACGTATGCAATACTCTGGACCTGAAGATGTAACTGCGCTACAGTACGACATAACTAGCAAGTTCCCTAAGTCAGGTGTTCAGAAAGGCCTAAAGGAATTAAACTTAGGAGATCTAGAAGACTTAGAGCCGAACGAACTCTTCATACTCCAACGGTATCTAGAGACTGAAGAGTCTTTACGTAGTTTACGTATCTTTAAAAAGCAAACAGAATAAACTTAAGGGGGCCGCTTGAAGCCCCCTTTTGTTATTCATCATCATCCTCTAACATGAAGTCAGCCCAATCATATGACTCACGCTTTATATCTCCTTTGTGAACATGCCCTGGAGATCTTGACAACAACGCAGCCATCGCTTGACCAGCTAAGTACCTACGAGAAGTAAGTGCTTTGTTTTTAAGCGGTGGCTTTATCTTTTTCTGCCTGTAACTTTTGGCCTCTTCTTCAAGACTCTTTTTGTTTTTGTTCATTCAGCTTAACCCTTTCAAGGTTACGGAAGTAGGCTTTGTTAAAGCCCATCTCCCACTCCCTACCCTGCTTGGTATTTGGTCTATGAGGATTGCCTAAGTTGCCTTCCCTAAAGTCCTTTATACCTTCTTCGTATGGCCTCATTTGTGTTTTTCCTCCATTGCCTCTAGCATCTTGTTTAAATACCATTCTGCTTTCTCCATATCCTGAACAGGGTTACCCTTGTACATATACCTATGTTGGTACTTGATCATATTACCGTGGCAGTAACCTATGAACTGCTCAAGGGTTAGTACCTGTTTGATATAATCAATGCACTCTATGCCACCACTCAACTTGTAATGTGCTGGGCTGTTTACTGGGTCGTATTTCATTTAAACCTCTTTTGGAACTTCAAAACAATAGTATTTTACATCAGAGTTAGGTGAAGGTCTAGTGTCCATAAGTCTTTTTTTAAGTGGGGCTGCAAACTCATGACAAGCAACCTGACTTGGAAAGAACGTATGATGACCTTGGATCTTATACCTATCTTCAAAGAACATTATGAGCACTAGAACATACATTAGAACAACCCTGAAATTGTTTCTAATGCCACCGGAATAACAAGGTCTGCTACAATCACAGCACCTGCTAAGAACGTCATTACTTCAAACATATTTATCTCCTATGTTATGTCTACCATTTCACAAACATCACCTGTACAGGCCATTGTCTGCATTGAGACTGTGTTATCTTCCTTCTCGTAGTTAGCCAGCTCACTCCAAGCAATAGCAGATGGCATAGAAGAAAGCAAGTCTTTATACTGAGCCTTATCTACTTCTTGATAAGGTGCTTGTTGATAAGTGTGCTCGTTGTAAGGCAAGAAGGATACGCCCGACATCTCGTCAAAGTACTTGTACACAAAGGCACCTACTTCAAACCACTCATCCTTACGAACATTGATTGTCACTGAGGGTTTATGCTCACACCAATGTCGTTGATACATCAGCCAAGTATCAAGTTGTTCAATGGCTGTCATATCTTCAGTAACCACTGCCTTAGTCGGAGACTTCACAGGGAAACTAAATACTGTTGTTTGATCTGGCTTCATAACACAAGGCTCACTAGGTATACCTTGATCAGTCATGAACTGTGTTAGTGGATCTTTATTATCACCACGCACAGTACGGATATAATAGGGACTATGGCGAGCATGTATGCCACTGGCACTATCCACCAGTTGCGATACTGTCCCCGACGGTTTGACGCATGTAATTGCAGCAGCAACAGGTATACCAAGACGGTCAGCCCATTCAGCATTAGTAGAAACACAAATCCCACGAAGATGTTCAAGAGTCTTCTCCAAGCCTTTGTTCTTAATAGTCATCAAGGAGTTATCCATTATCCCTGTAAGTGACACACCCAACAGACGCTCTTCTTCTGTGTTCTTGTTCCACACCTTACGCAAGTATGGAAACTTGGTGTAGGTGGATTGTATGGTTCCCAGAATCGTAGCCAGTCTAACCTTACGCTCAAGATCTTCCATGCTGTCTGTCGCACGTACCACAACCTCAGTGAGATTGCAAAACTGATTCGGTCTAAGTATGATCTCACTGCACGGGTTAGTCCCGAACTCATAGTTAGGATCACGCCGACCATTCTTTTCAGCTTGCTTCTTACTTGCTTGACGATTGAATACACCACGCTCTCCACTTCCTGACTCTACCAGTGCCATCCACTCACGCATGAAGGATACAGCATCTGGCTTCTCTGTGTAGCTCACAGAGTTATTAGCTAAGGCACGTTGTGGATCATTCTCCCACCATGCACCTGACTTAGCATGACGCATACGATCATCACTGAGGTTACTCAAAGAGATCATAGCTGACCTACGTACACCACCTACTACAACTACCTCACCGATCTTACACATGATGTCGTGGCACTCAATGCTAGATAGCTTACGTCCCTGTGCATTCTTGAAGGTAGTGATAACGAAGTTGAACAACTCAACAAGAGGTGCTGGACCAGAGGCTCGACCACCAAAGGTCTTAAGCTTTGCACCTGCAGGACGTACTAGACCAATATCCCATTGAGGGATTTCACCAGCCCAGAGGAGAGCAAGAACTTGACGAAGAGCTTTAGCCCAACCTTCCTTACTGTCTTTGACAACGATAGTAGTCTCACTAACGAACAGCTCAGGGATCTCAGGGAGCTTACTGACAAACTGCCGCTCGACACTGAAGCCAACACCAGTACCACAGAGCAAGATAAACATAGCCTCATCGAAGGACTTAGGGTCATCTACGGGTAGGTAGCTACAGTTGTACATACAGGTGTTGTCACGAGTGGCAGCTGGACCTGCAGTCATCATGGCTCGCATAGAGGGCATGACTTCTAAACTAAAAATAGATTGAGATATTTCGTGTACAGTTTCTGTATCCACTTCAGGTAATTTACTCACAACATTTTCTATATACCGTTGTACTGTTTCGCCCCACGACTCTCGTCGCCCTTCTTCCTCAAGCCACCGTGCATACCGTGAAGTATGGATGAAGGATTGATAGTCTGTTGGTAGGTAGTTGCTCATCTATTATCTCCGCTTCCCTTTAGTACACCACGTTGCTCTCTGTCATCTAGCTTTGCCATGTTCATCTCCATAACCTTACGTAGGTTACCCCCGAAGATGTTTGCCAAGGCCACTGTATAGAACAACACATCACCTAACTCTTTCAGTATATCTTCATCCTTGAATCTATTCTTGTCACGAAAGAGCTTCTTCACTTTCTCAGATACCTCACCTGCTTCACCAGAGAGTCCAAGAGTATTTTCTATTAGACGATCACGCCCCTTAGTCAATATCTTGTCCTCTACAAACTGGCTATAGAAACGGACAGGATCTTCTTCATAGTCTGGACTATTCTGAAACATATCAAAATAACCAAACGCTTCTAGATCACTCCGATTGATCATCCTTAGCACCTTCCAATGACTGTTTCAATTCATTCGTTTTCATCTGCTGAACAGCACTGACACACTGACTGATGTGACTCAGTAGTGCTGAAGCATTGGAGCCTACATTCAAGATGTTTATAATCTCTTTCTGATCATCATTCATGTTATCAATTTCATACTCTTTATCGTCTAGAGTTAGCTTAGTCATACTTATTTACCTCACATTGGGTTACGGTTACATCATCTATGTCGTACAGAGCATCTTCTATTTTCTCTTTTAGTACTCCACAATTATCCCCAGAGATCTCCAGGAAATTCGCATCTTTATCTACGAGTATTGCTAGGTGGACTTCGTAGTTCATTTGGAAACCCCTAGTTATACAGATTCTTGACTGTCGGTCAAGCTATTTAATGTTACTAGCTCAGCTTCTTTGTACGGTATATGAAAGAACTTCTCACCCTTCATGATGTACCTACCCTTAGCTTCACGGATAGTGTCATCAGTCATCTGAGATCCTCGTATCTTCCAACAAGCAGTCAAGTCATTATTGAATACAAAGAAGTTCACGTTATGTTCATACTTCTTAAGCAGCCGTGTCTTACGTTCTGGGATTCTAATCTCAGTCCAATCCTCAGGCCAGTCTTCCTTCCAACCTCGCTTAACTTCTGCTTCGCTGTAGTAGGTAATACCCTTTCGGACTGACTCTACATCAGCGTAGAAGTTCTCCTTTACAGAAGAGATCTCGTGACCCTGATGCTGTAGTATCTCAATTAGTTTTACCTTAGCAGGATTATCAAAGCGATCATATAAGTGTGGTTCAAAAGGCTTTCTAACGGCCATGTTTATTCTCCTAGTGTTCTTCGTCTATTTCAAGCGGTTCGATACTGGTCCTAAAATGTTTCTGCCATTCTTGTATCTGCGCAAGGTCTTCAAACCAAAAGTTTACTTCTTCCATCTCACCATCTATCTCTGTTTTACAGACGACAAAATAATTACAACCTTCTGGGAAGTCTTCATCATCAGGCGCTTCGTCTGCTGATATTGGCCCTACTGATATATCCCATATTTTTACTGTCATGTTTTCCAATTCCTTAATAACTCTATATAGTGATCCAGACCCACCATTACTACCCAAGGTTTTCTGTCTGATCTAAAGAACACTACAGGCTCATGCTTTGAATGTCTAGAGGCTTGTTCCATAAAACGATAGACAGTTTTGAGTTCTGCCTTCCGCCTCTTCACCTCGACAGATAGAGGTAACTTCTTTCTAGCTGCAGGAGATAGCTGGATGTCAGCCCCTGATTCCCCCATCGTAGTAGACTTAATATCATCTGGCTCGAACTCGGGGAAGGCTTCAAGTAGCCTATCCCTAATCTCTTGCTGACCTAAGCGGCCTTTCTGCTTGGCCTGTCTAGTCATCTACTGTCTCCGCAACTCTTGGTTCTTTCTCAACATGGACAAGGAACTCTGGGCCATAGCTGTATACAAACTTACGCATGTTAGGCCAGCATAGCTTCTTGTATTCACAATAGCTGCAGCCCATAGACAGCTTCATGTTAGGGCTAGTCTTTGACTGAGGCACTGGCTTGACACGATCCTCAGGTATCTCACCCTTGACCATAGCCACAGCCTCTTTCATCTCTGCTTCTTTTGTTTTTAGTTCTTCAGTGAAATCATAAACATCCAAACAAATATGTCCATTCTGCTTATCAATAGCAAGAAAAGCACCATGAGTCTTGTCAGTAACAAGTGGGTCATCCTTACCTGCATAAACATAAGAACTAAGCTGAGATATATAACCAAACGGGTCATCATCACGTAGGTTTCCCTCTTTGAACTTCTTGAATGCATAGGAGCTACAAGACTTTACATCAACAGTCATACCGTCAATCACTGCATCCCTATGCCCCTTGATACCATGAACATCTAGCCTGTCCTGTGACCCCTTGAGGTCATGTCCAGCAGCTACCGTCATGCTTAGGATAAGCTCTTCAATCATGTCGCCATAGAAGAACTTGAGTAAGGTGTTGGACTCTAGCTGCTCACCTTCACCAGCTTTATTAACTTTGTACCATAGCTTACGCTTACAAGGAGTTCCAATAGAAGATAAAGATAGATAACCCCGTGGCTCCTGTGGTTTAGAAAACCTTTTGTTGGCAGTGTCAGCAACAGCATTACCCATCTGGGTACTAATGCTTTCTGTCCATCCGCCTTGGCCTTGTATCACTTGGTACAGATCGTCTACCAATGTCTGTATATTTTTCATAGTCACTCCTTAAGTTGGGGGTGGAAGGGAAAGGAAAGGAAACCAACCACCCCCTAAGTTACATCCTTAGAATAGTACTGAGTCTTCAGTAGCTGCTTCTACAGGCTTCTCTAAGGCAGGGGAAGTACCGCCATCGTCCTGTGGTGGGATGTATTCTACATGATCAAGGACAATAACCTTGTCAAGTCGTGTACCTACAATACTTTTCATTCGTGTATCGTAGACTGAGAGTAGTACCTCAACGGTAGAACCGTTACCAATAGTACCATCTGTATCGTAGTCCCAAAGTGTACCATCCTCTTTAGCAACTACGGGTGCACCACTGTCCCAATCACGGCCAGTGTTGTACTTACGCACAAGGCGTACCTTCTTACCCCGTCCTTCTGGGTCAGGTGTACCTCGTTTCATTGAACCTGTGGCTGTCAACTTAGCCATGTTCTCGTCATCCAAGATGACATCAATAGTGCAAGCACCATCACAGTCTTGATAAGCTCCATCAAAGCCTAGCAAGTCACGGTTCTGTGGGAATACTTTTGCCCACTCTGCAGTACCAGTTAGTTTTACTTTACGTGTAGCCATGTGGCCCTCCATATGTTTAGTGTACGTCACTATATCGTTGACCGTATTGTATGTCTATACCTAAGTCAACATTTAATTTAAGTTCTTTGTTAAGTTTTTCAATAGCCCAAGTCAAAGTTTCACTGTGAACATCTTGATCTCCTTCTTTCACCAGATTGATTGATTCGTCATGGAACTGCCCAATGATATTACCTCTACGTGTACGGTAGTAGGCAACCCACTTGTCAAAGCAGTAAGCACCAGTTGATTGGTTGAGTGTAGAGAACACATCTTTCTCGTAGCGTAGGCTGTGCCAGAACTTACTGACAGGATTCTGTACCCACATCTCACCATTTAGTTTACGTATGTGCTGAGACTCTGCAAACTTTTTGACTGACCAGTTGCGATCCCAATAAGCCTCAAGCAAAGCCTGACACTCATGAGCAGGTAGACCAGTAGTACGTGATAGTTTAGCAGCACCAACACCATAGGTAGCAGAGTAGTTGACTACCTTGTAGTTCTTACGCAAGGCTTTAAGCTCAGGCTTGTTGCCTTGATTGTAAGCGTCGATGTCATCTTGTGATACAGCACCAGCATGTTTAGCCAAGTCAAGGTGTGGGTCAAACCCATCCTGCGACATCTCAAACACATAAGCTGGATCGTAAGGGTGCATGTAGTGACGCTTGCATGTGTCCTCAAGAGAGGTCATGTCAGCACCACACAGTACGTAACCCTCAGGTGCAGTAAGGCACCCACGGATCTCCTTACCCCAAGGTCTGTCTACCCCAGGCAAGTTGACAAGAGGTTTCTTGTGCTTGAAGCGTAGTGTATTAGTGAGGCCATCAATCTCTGCCTTCACATAACCGTCACGCTCACACTCAACAAAACCTTTGAAGATACTTAGTCTGTGTTGGATTACAGTAAGTCCCTCAAGAACTTTGACTGACGGATTGTCATCTACAAGTAGACTAACTGAGTCAGTAAGCTCACCATCCTTACGCACTTGAGGTATGGTTCTTTCACTACCATCATCCTCTTTGACATACTTGAATGTGCAAGGTACCCAACCCAAAGAATACAACCAGTCTTTTACCTGAGTGCTAGAGTTAGGATTAGGCTCATCGTAACCCTTGAGAACAATTACACCATCGTCATGATGACTAGGCAAATTATTTTCACTAAGTAGGGCAAACCACTTCTCACCATGTGCAGATGGAGAACCATCTTGCTTGAAGCAGTTCTTAGGCTTACGCTTTACCTGAGTCTTAGCAACCCTTGGCATCACAGTCTTAAGCTCTGCAACCTTGTCTACCTGCTGTTGAGTCAAGTCATCAACACACTTAGTAGCCAAGTCTAGATCAAGCTTCCAACCAACAGACTCAGCTGTAGCTGCACACCTCATCTTGAACTCAAGGTAGCGGAAGAACTTGTCCAACAGCACCTTGTCCTTCTGATAGATGATCATGAATCGCTTGAGCAAGTCTTGCCAAAGCAACCAGTTGATCTTGACATCCTCAGTGCAACGGTGGGCATACTCTTCTTGAGTGAGATTAACCCAGTCATTGATCTTAGGTTTAGGTACACCAAAGTCTTCACCAAAAGCATCAAGGTTATGCTTATTACCTGCACGAGTATAGTTCAGCACCCAAGACATAGGTAGAGTGTCAAACAATCTAGCCTCAAGCTTGATGCCCAATATCTTCTCAAGTAACGGCGCATCATACCGCACAATGTTGTGACCAATCAAACCAGCTTGACTCATAACCAAGTCACGCATGTCGTTATAGTCAAACAAGGTGTCGTAATTAACCCCATCAGATGTGTAAGATAAACAATGTATTTTAGTAGCATCATCCAAGAGGTTGTCAGCTTCTACGTCAAATACAATCATGCTGCTAGGTCACTCCTTACAAATGGTGTTTCTTCACTAAGTATCGTAGTCTCTGGATCATAGTAGACTGAACCAGCATTACCCAACTTAGCAAATGGTCTGTTCTTGTCAACAACAAAGTTGGTGGTGTTCTGAAGAACCTCATCGTCTGTCTCAACATCACGCTCGATCTTAATACAGATGATTGCTTCTTCTTCAAGTGATGCAGCATACTTTGTTCTACCATCATCATTGACCTGTGATATAAAGATCACACCGATGTTCAACTCCTTAGCCAACTGTGCTGCACGAGAACCTAGTGTAGTCAGTGTGCTGGTAGCACCATCAACACCAGAGCTAGACAAGTAAGCTAGACGCTGAACGTGGTCAATGAAGATGAAGCCAGCACCATACACCGTAGCTGCAAGACGTATGTAGTCAAGCAACTTAAGTGGGTCATCGTGTGACATCATCTCAAAGATAATAGTACGCTCACCCTGAGTCATCTCCTTAGCTGCCTGAATCACAGCTGCCTCAGAGACACCATTCTCTCTAGCGTCATCCTTGGTTCGGACATTGACACCTAGCTGATAGGTAGCCATTGAACGGTAGGTGGTAGACTTCATCTCTTCCATGTGAAGCAAAGCCACACGGCTATCTTCATCACGTAGTAGACCAGTCTCAAAGTACCTGATCACCTCAGTCTTACCAGTACCCCTTGGGGCTTTGATAAAGGTGATACCACCCTTGACCATCCCACGGATCTTATCATCAAGACCAGTGTGACCTGTGGGAATATACTCGTAGGGATTCTCGTTTAGTATTGCATCTTCTACATCCTGATCAGAGCAGAAGAAGTTCTCTGGTGAATACCGTTGAGGTTTCTTTGCAGACCACATCAAGTCTTGACCATCACCTGCTTGCAAGAAGTCATTAGCATCCTTGTGCTTGGTCATAGGCACATACCAGAACTTCTCAGGGAAGGCTTGATACAACTTATCAGCAGCAGTACGTCCAGCTGCATCAAGCTCACCTGCGTAGATAATCTCTCTGAATGACGACAGATAAGCGTGATTGTGCTTAATAAACTTCTCGCCAATAGATGCAGAGGGCAGTGACTTCACAGGGAACGTCTTGCCAAGGATCTGATACAGACTGGCCGCATCAAACTCACCCTCAGTCAAGTAGATCCGCTGGCTTGTGCCGGCATTGAAGTCAGGGCCGAACAGGTGGTTCATACCCAGCCCACGATCCTTGACCCAAGACTTAGACTTGTCACTGTGCAGCCTGTACTTGACTGTGTGTGGATACTTGTACGCATAGCGCACAGGTTCACCACCTTCACCAGTCTGTAGCTGGATACCGTACAACTCACAGACATCAGCATCAATACCTCTGATGTTCTGATAGGTCATACCTGTCACAGGTATATCCATAGGTTTTCTCCTTTCTGGTAAAGGGTATTCAGCCTTCACCCAATCAAATGTTTCTGACATATCCCTAGATGGGTATGCGTTACCACAAGAATGACAGTGACCATAGCCATCATCATTCCAATTAAATGCATCGCTTGAACCACAATCTGTATATGGACAAGCTAAGTGTGGATTATCGGACATCTATCTTTCCTTTGATCTTTCACGCTCCTCTTTTGTCATAGGTCGGATGTAATGTAAATAGTTAATTACACGTCCCGTGTTCCACCTTGCAGCTTCTTCCTCTGCTCTCTCCTTGGTCTCAAAGACTCTTACCTTCGTGTCATAAGTCCAAGGGTTTTCTTTTCGTACTAGGGTGTATTCACCCTTCTCAACTTCAATCTCCACTGCGTACATCTTCACTCCTTTCTGATTCTAGGCCAGCCTTGACTAGGGTTACAAAGCCTACATTGAATATGGCCATAAAGGTTTCTGGATCACACTCTACTTGTAGTGTAGCACTGCCATCCTCGTGATCCTCTATGCTTATTATTTTAACCTCATCCGTTTTCATCCTTCACTCCTATACATGGTAGCAAGATAGACAGCTTGCAATACTTTGGGTAGTCATCGTATGTCATAGCTATCAACACAGGTGGCGCAGCTATAAGTAAAGCTACTATAGCTGACGCCTTGATTGCACCGTTGATATTACCTGCCATCTTTATATCCTGGTAGGTAAGGGTCATAGAGGCGCTTGGCATCACGCCAACCTATCTTTAAGCCAAGCATCATACCAATTATACCAGATAAAACTGCAATTCCAATTACTTCAACCATCATCTTTCTCCTTTGTTAAAGCTTCCCATGACACAGGGAATAGTTTTTCCATCTCCTCAGAGATAGCGTCAGCCACAAACCTTGTCTCAGCTTGTGTGTCAGGCTTACAGCGTAGGTTACACATATCAGCAAACGCATCCAAGCTACCTGACCAGTACCACTCAGTCATCATAGACTGTGGCAGTACCATACGGGCTTGCTCTGGGCATACACCTACGTCAATCATCTGTTGATACAACTCTAAACAATCTTCTGAGATACCCTCAATATTTTCTTTAATAGAGAACTCTGGATAATGGGCTTCATCTTCATATTCAATACCCATATCTGACCCAATAGTTTTATGCCACTCATCCTTGATGTGCTTACCGCTATATGAATCAAGCTTACTGAGTTGAATAATACCTTCACTACCCTGCTTCTTATCTTCACTACGTCCACGCCATTCTGTTGGCTGATAAAACTCAGGCTCACTGTCCACATACCTACGGCTAATCTCATTCCAGCGTAGGAACTTATGCTTCACTAGCTGACGTGCCACAAATACAGGTGCCTTGACGTGGAAGCTTGCAAAGCAATGCCCAAAGGGGCTGATGTGCTCATGCTTAGCAAGGTAGCGTATCAGCTTGGCATCCTTCTCCCTCAACTTGGGTGGACTCCAAGGGTCACTCCAATCCAGATCACTCTTCTTGCCAAAGCTTACCCGTGCTGCATTAGCAACGCTCAAGTCTTTGCCCATGTGATCTACGTGTGTTACTTCAATCATTTATCAACTCCAAATATGTCATCCCACTCGTCAGGTGTAACACCAGTCTTAATAAACTCACGTTCGTCAGGTGTCAAGTTAGGCATTGCATCTTGTATCAACTCACCCTTCTCCCATGAAGCTATCTGTCTAGCTGTCACATCAAGCTCAAGCGTTGTCTTCTTATTTGAAAACGGACTTACTCTAGTTATCTTCATGATCTTCTCCTAATGTATTGAGCCTTCATACCAAGCCCCACGATTCTTCTTCAACTCTTCATTGAACTCGGCATTGTTGGCAAGTAACTCAAGGATCTCACCAAGCTCGTCAGCATACTCGTCATCGAGCGTACCGTCAATGAAACAATTAGCCCAATGCCTGAATACCTCAGGGGGTATATCTCTTTTCCTTTTCATCGCTGTCTCCTTTCAAGTGCAGCTTTGGCTGTGTTCAAACTAAACTTATTGTACGGGTTAAGACTAGCCACGTTCTTATGCCCTGATACAGATTGAATTGCAAGGTGGTCAACCCCACCCTCAATCATCTCCACAATGGCAGTCTTCCTCAGGTCACCTACCTGCAGCTCGTCAGGTAGCCCAGCAATAGCCTTAACTTCTCTGAGCAGTGCTGTCATCTGAGAAACTGTTAGCGGCCTGTAGGCGCTGTCCTGTGGCCTGTGGTGAGGTACTACGTAGTCTTGGAAGTCCCAGTCCTCACGCTGTTGCTGTAGCATCTGCATCAGGTTGTCAGGCACAGGTAGCTCAACGGTAGCACCACGCTTGGACTGTGTGATCTTCACCACATCACCATCTATGTCAGTCCATTTGAGATTGCGTATGTCTACTGGACGTTGCCCCCACTCGTAGCACATCATGACAATCAGTCCGATGTTACGCCACTCAAACTTCGTGAAGGCTGTATCAAGGAATGATACAACTTGGTCATGAGTCCAGATCACAGAACGTGGTGTGCTTGTACGCTTCCTGACCCTAGCCATGCAGTTGTGTGGGATGAAGTCCATTGACACCAGATAGTTCATCAGCACAGAGAATACCCTGCTCTTGTGATTAGCATTGGAGGTAGAGGACTCAGCTTCCCATGTATCATACATCTCAGTGCATAGGATGGTTGTGAAGTTGGTGACCGTTACGTTACCAATGGTCTTACCAAGTAAGGACATGCGACAGAAAGACTTGAGGCAGGACTCATAGTTTTTCTGTGTTGCATACGACAAAGAATTGAACTGTCTGGTTCTCAAGTATTTTTCAACTGCTGTTTTAAATCTCATCAAGCCACCCTGTGGCATCATCATGTGGATCGTCCATGTTTTTCTCCTTGTACTTAAAGTACACTTAAAGCTTTTAATTACTTCTTAAAGAAGTTAGAAACTTTAAGTTATACTTTAAGTATATTTAAAATACACATTTATTTTTGATTGTCAAGCAACCGTGACAACGTGTCACACATAACGTCTTGCTGCATAGTTATCTAGGTAGGTGTAGTACTGGCTGTTATCCTCAATCTGACATTCTTCCATCAACGAGTATGGAGTGAAGCCATAAGCGTCAAGTAACTCAGCAACAGCACTGGGATAGTCTCGTACTAGAGTCGTCAAGTCACTGACGTTCTCACTGTCAATAGAGGTACGGTTACTACCGTATGGGTAGAGTCCATAGTCATCCTCAAAGACCGCAGGATCACGAGCAAACACCAACTTAGACCAGTCAGCTTGAACCAAGGCAATAGACAATAACTCTGCAAAATCAAGGTCTTGAGTCTCGTTGACACCATGCTGCCCATAGTAACCTACACTGATGTTGGTACACTCAGAGACCACACCTGAGTACTCATTGCTGTCTGTATATGAGCCACCCGTATCAGCTTCTAGTTGTGGTAAGTCTAGTGCTGTAGCGAAGGACTTAGCGAACTCATCGGAGGCAGTACGCATACCCATCTGGTGTGTGATCACAGAGTTGTCACCGTATCTGTCGAATGAGATCACTGCGTCAAGATGACTCAGCCAAGGTGGGTTGTCAGCTACCAATGCACGGCTACCCTTGCAACCAATCTCCTCTGCTGCATGGACTACATAGACACCCTCAATACCTGCCTCAATCATGTTGAGCATGAGCCAGACACCAGTGGTACAGTCAGCACCAAGGCAGTTGGAAGTCTTGCTGTCAGCTACAGACACCACGTCATTCATGACCACTAGCTTCTGATAACCAGACTGCTTGTGTACTGTGTCATGGTGTGACGCAAAGCATAGCCGTGGCTTGTCACCAATGATGTGGACATAGTTACCATGAATATCAGGTAACCCAAAGGTAGGTTCGAGGAACCGTAAACAAAATTCTTTCTGCGCTTTTGAAGCTTCTGGCCTCATGTAACGCAGCATCTCTATCAAACTATACATCTAATTCTCCTTGTACATTTTTCCATGTGCTATCTTCTTGTAATTCCCAGATACCATGGTGGTCATCTAGCTCAGACTTAGCTACATCACAACCATCGTCAAGCGTACACATCACGGTACGAGGATACCACTCGTCACTCCAATCGGAAAGGAAGTAATCGTCAAGACCATTGGGTGATACCCAGATGTCCTCAGACTCGATGTAGGTCACATCATCTACATCCCAATACTCGTCATCATCATCACAGTGAAGGAAGGTGTCACAACTCTGTATATAGTCACGAGACACTCTGAAATTAGTCTGATAACCACTCCTAGTGACTCTGTAGACCACGACACCATCATCCTCGTGGACATCCTCTTCTGCATATTCACAGTAGAAGTGGACGTTGTAGTAGCAACACTCACAGTAATGCTCATCGGTAGTCTCTGAGTAGAAGTACTGATCCTCATCGAGACCATCACCACAGCTAGTGCAGGTGGTGTGATGACCGTTGAGTATACCACCATAGTCAGTGGCATTGATCTCACCACCATGTGCAACCACTAGGTGTGTACCAGTGTCATCAAGTGCCTGAGGTACTAGGTCAAGGTATGGTGCAATGAAGGCAGTACCGTCAACCTCAACTCTGCGTAGCTTGGCACCTGTAAAGTCAGGGTCTCTGACCTCTACATTACGTAGTAACAGATGATCATACACAAAGTCAATAGCTTGCTCTGATACACCGTAGATAGGTGAAGCCTGTGGCTTGTCAGGGTGCTTGATATACACGTTAGTACGAGCAGCAATACGACCATGAGCATCAGTAGCATAGACAATCTCGAAGTCACCAGACGCATAGGCTTCTGCAGGATGCATAGCCAGATGGTCAAACTCATAGCGCATACAGCTGTGAGCTAGATGCTTACGAAACCAAGTAGTGTCGATGTTCTCGTTGTGAGACTGCTCATGCGAGTATGCACGTTTGAATGACTCAGCATCCTTAGCTTGGTGCAAGGTGAGATCACGGTCAGCAAACTCCTTGAGGTATTCATCAGTCATCATGATGATCTGCTTATGCTCGAACTCAGGGAACATGAAGCTGAATGCACGGCCAGGTTTCATAGCTATCTGCCTGTCGTTGTGCATGTCCTTGAGTGACTGATAGATAGACACCTTGCCCTCTGCAATCTGAGAGCGCATAGGCTGCATCGAGAGTAGCCGAAAGCGAGACTTGAAGGTATCGCTGTCAGCTGTGGTATTGAGTAGCCACGTAAGCACCCAATCGAACAGTGGCCTGTCCTTGCGGTCAAACACACTGACATCAGAGTAGTCACCCCATGCACGTAGCACGGGGTCAGTCTCATCAGCATCTTCGACATAGACACGCTTGACCACAAAGCCATTGGCATGTAGCTCAGGCTCAATGTAGTACGTTTCACCACTGTTGAGTGTGACATTGCCACCAATGAAGTAGCCACCCTCAGTGGTCTTAGCACTGACCACATCGTAAGGCTTGCCGATAGTAACGTCATCGACAAACATAAGCGGGATAAGTTCTTGACGAACTGGGATCACTTGATATTGCATATTACCTCCATTACTGTTCTAAGTTTAGGTTGGTTGATACAAGGCTGTGAGATGGTGTAGAAAACTCATCCTTGTGGTTATGCTCAGTGTCAAAGGCTTGGATAGCCAAGAACATGATCTTACTTGCTTGCTCACGGACATCAGTAGCATCCACGAACTTAGCTGTCTTGTCGTCGTAGACTGGTGTGATACCCTGCTCAACCTTCTCGATCAACGACATAAGAAGATTAGGTAGCTCTGATTGTATCTGTCTACGCTTACTGATAGAACGCTCAAGGTACTGACCATCATTGTTCTTGCGTAACTTAGCAAGCTTCTTGAACAAGCTCAAGCCTTGAGCCTTGGTGATCTTACCGCCCATGATAGCCATGACAAGACCTGCACGGATACCCTGATTGGTAATGCCACGAGTGTCAGAGCATATGTCATACAACTCCTGAGCAAGCTTGCCTAGCTTACCATTGAGGTATGGTTGCATGAATGTCAGGTTAGATGATGTACCACTGAAGTTACCCAATGCTCTGAACGGTACACGTACTGTGGTGATCACCTTGGCATGAATACCAGTGTGATCAGTGAGGTTACGCTTACGGCCCACATCAATCTTGTACTTTGAATCCACTGGTAGATTGAAGCAGACAAGCTGATCTTCTACGGTCACACCAGACTCAACGATAGCGGTGAGACGATTCTGACCATCCACAAGCGTACCCTCAGTGTCAAAGCCTATGCCCTGACATGTAGTCATCCACACATTACCAGTAAGCTCAGACTTGAGGTTCTTGACATGCACCTTAGAAACCTTGCGGTAATTCTTGGTGTTACTCTGCAACCAGATAGATGCAAGAGATGGTGTGATTGTCATAAATTCAGCTTTCAACTCAGTATTTGTCATGATTCTTTCCTTTCATAAGGTACTATCAACAGTACCACAAAGCGCACCTTTCAATGCGCTTACTGGTATTGTCATTTCATTTCTATAAGTTCACGGCAACTCTTTACAATTTGCTCAGTGCTTGCTAGTAAGTTGTCGAACATTTTTTGACGTTCTTTTGCAATATGCTCCCACTCAATCACCTCATCTTTTAGTTTTCTGGTCTCCATAAAATACTTCTCATAGAGACCCTTATAGTCTATCTTTTTAATAGTCTCCCTTAAGTTACCATAGTAGGTATACACCTCACCTAGATCCACTTCACCCTTTTCAACCATATCTTTTAAGTGTAACCTTGCATCTTTTTGGGTATAAAACTCAGCCCAAATTACCCCTCTCAGTCTATGGTACCTTTTAGCATAGTAAAACTTCTTTCTATCCTCAGTAGTAAACACACACCAAGAACCTTTAACTTTTTCAACTGTTCCGATTTTCATTATAAACCCTCCTGTCTTATCCATTGTGCCATAGACCATGCAGCCCTAGACACATCATAATCTGCTATCAGATAGCCGCCATCTAACTCCATATCTGTCTCACCAAAATCTGGATGTTCAAGCAGGGCTTTTCTGACGCAATCCTCTAGAGACCCGCCTATGTAATGCACAAAGCTCACACCATACTCGCACTCATACCACCCATTAAGAATGTAATAAGGTTTCTTAATGTGAGTACGTTTGACCATATTATATTTGGGATCACTCATCACACACCTCCACCCATTTTAGATCAAACACACTAGGGAAAAAGTTATTGACCCTACCTGTAGATGCCGCATGTCGGGGTGGCTCTGCGCTTGTGATCACAGATGCATTGCCACGAAAATCAACAATGCGGTCACCACCATAGACAGGCTCATGCTTTTCGTTCACAAGCTGCCACGTTACACCATTTAATACTTCAATCATGTCGCTTTCCTTTCTGTTAAAACGGTATTTCATCATAATCAATAGAGATAGGTAGAGGCTCAGGCTCTATCACCTTCCACCCACCATCGCATAATTCCATCACCCGATACTCAGGATACCAACTATCACCCCCATAGGCGTCAATTAGATTGCTCAAAATTCTTTCGGCCATTCCATAGGTTTTGTACACCATAGGGTGAGCTTGCACCCACCGCTCACCCACCACACGATCATAGCTATCATATAGCGATAGCAATTCCATAACTTTAAACATCACTTTTCCTTTTTGTTAAGTGGACACAGAAAAACACCCTATGCGCTAACATAGGGTGCTTTCGCAATGTTCACTCATTATGCGGCTTGGCGTGAAGCAGCTTGGATTGCAGCAATCAAGGCATCAGGATTGAACCCACGCTTGAGCAGATTGTTTGCAGCTTTGATATAATCTAACTCAGATTCACCGTCATCATCATCAGCTTTAAAAGCCTTAGCCCAATTTGTGCCACGCATTGACATACCCTCCGCAACCAATTGCTTAAGGCTAGTCACGGCGCTATTTGATAGGGTAGCGTCAGCAATCTTAATTGAAATACCCGTCTTAGTTTTAGTCACTTTCGCACCATCATAAATCGCTGCAAATGTTTGTCTGATTGCTCTTTCCGCTTGGCTATCTTTTTTCTTTTGAGCTGCATTGATTAGCTTTACAATTACCGTTGTATCACGTTTCGCAATCACGTGATCGATAGCATCAGCAAATAACTTGCCCATTGCAGCACCATTACCAAGTGAACGATTGAAGGCTGTTACGATTTCATTTGTCATTTCCCATATCCTTTTTGTTTGGGGTTTCTGGTTACAAGATAACCACCAATAGGCCAAAGCATTTAAGCAATGGCCTATGAATTGTTATCTCTAAGCGTTTATGCGTACCGTCTAAACCGTATTAATAGGAATAGACGAAACAGCCAATTGATATAAACCTGTCGTTCTATACCGCATCGCTGTTTAGCATCATTACTTTTTGTCGAGCTTTGCATTTGCCACCCGTCACCCGTCCCCTACTACTCTTTGTTTGCTGTCTAGCGTTATCAAGCAATTATCGCATGTATACTTGAAAATCTTTTTCCGCTTCTAGCATTTGAGCTGCAATAGCTTGCGCCATTGTCTCAACCATACCAAACAAAGAAAATCGGTTATCGGTGAAACCAGTTTGTCAGACTGATTGTCGGTTTACCGAATATGGATTGATCTACCCTGAAATTTTCACCGACTAGAAAATTCCAACTTGGTTTTATGGTGGCCGCATCTCAAAAGAGAATTGACCAAAAACCGTGGTAGATCAAAAATTTCAAATAGCGTTTGCGGCTACCGCTAAGGGCTGATCGTTCCGACTAATGACGGGCCGCTCGGAATCAATACCATATAGAGCCGCCTAAAACATGGCACAAAAAGGTAATTGTATATCCGAAAGTATTGGTTTTGGTGGGAAATAGGGATAGTTTAACAACCATAAAGCGAGCTGATTAGGTTTTAAATCAATTAGAGATAGTAATATTTTTTGACCATTTGGTAAAATATGAGTTGAAATGTTGGTGATTCGTTTATGCTTTGTTCCGTGTCTGTTCTCAATAAGAACAAAGATAGAACAAGAGATAGTTTAACGTTAAACTAATTTATGGTTTAGTATTAAACTATACGAAAGGATATGTGGTGTATATACTTTAGGATATAGAGCTATACGAAGGGATAGGGTATCGGCCCAAAGGGATAGGGGGTGGGTGTTTATATATAATGAATCATCCGATGGGATACATGAATCTATCCACTCGGATTTGTGATCACAAAATCGTATAGTCGAGGCTATACTTTCGGATATACTGAATGATCTATTGTATATTTCCCATAATAATAACAGATAGTTAGCCCAGCCAAAAAGATCATTGCGCTACCCGTAAGGATAGAGAGCCTATCCATAGGGGGGCATGGGCCATACGGGGGTACTACGCTACGTATACACCCATAATGACAGCGGGGGGTATTTTTAGCTTGTTAACCACAATGTAAATACATTAGATTTTTCTTAATATTTTCTTAAACCCCTTTAATTTTCTTTAATAGTAGTAACATAACGTTACAAACTGTAACAATACGTGATCAAAATGTAAACAAGCTGTGTAAGCCTCCAGGAATAGCCTAAACTTCTCTGGTAGCCTGACCCCTATCAACTTCTTTACCCCCACCCTGAACAGCCTTATATCGCCTCTCAGAGGCATCTGAGGTAAACTGGAGGCGTTACCCCGGCGCCTTTAAGCTCCCACTTCATTTATCAACGAAAAGATGATAAAAGTTTAAGTTCCTACTTGACAGATGAGCATGAAGTAGTATAACATATACATAAAGTATTACTTAAGGTAGCTTTAAGTACCTTTAAGTCTATTATCAACTATATTTATTAAGTTAAATATACTTAAAGACTACTTTAAGTAGGAACTTTAAGTACACTTAAGTCCTCTATCTCTAATATTAATAGTTATTAGAAGACTTTAAGTAGGAACTTTAAGTACGTACCAAAAATCTTTTGTCGTCCCAACTTAAAGTACTTGACACTCAGCACCAACTTAGGTATAACTAGCCATGTCAAAGCCAAAAATGTACATAAGCGATAATGTACTAGAAGAATTTTACTACGCACTAGCTTCAGAAGACGAAGGGAGGATGCGTAGAGTCCACATCCCAAGATCAGATGTGTTCTATATCAGAAATAAAATACTAGAAGACACAGGCGTTAAGTATTCCCTGGACAGAGTTGAAAGAGCTATGTACTTAGAGGGGCATCTTAAGGCTTCAGATGTGTTTGAACCTAAAAGAAAGAGGGATTGGGAATGACTATAGCAATGGAACGTATTCTAGCTTGGAAGATCATGCCAAGGCTGATGATGTTAGTGATGACTTGGATGTATATCGAGGTTCTCTTCTGGTTTATGTCTCTATCTCCTTCTGATATGACTTCACAAGCTACAGCACTCACTGCCACAGTAACTGGAGCTATGACTGGAGCCTTTGCTGTGTGGCTAGGAAACGAGAAGTAATATGATTGGTCAAATCTTAGGAGCAGTTGGAGGATTAGCTACCACTTACCTAGATGGTAAGGTAGCAGTACAGAAAGCTAACGCAGAGATCAAGGTTAAGCAAGCTACTGGTGAGATTGACTGGGATCTAGCAGCTATTCAAGCTACTCAGAACTCTTGGAAAGACGAATGGATTACTTTACTCTTTTCAATTCCACTGATTCTAGCATTTTGTGGTGATTGGGGTAATAGTATTGTTCAAGCTGGCTTTAGTGCACTTGAGACTATGCCAGCATGGTACCAATACTCACTAGGTGGGATTGTCAGTGCAAGTATCGGGATCAGATCCGTAAGTAAATTCTTTGGGAAGAAATAATGCATAAGAACTTTCAGAAATGTTTAGAGATGTTGCTACATCACGAGGGGGGCTTTGTGAATCACCCCCAAGATCCTGGTGGTATGACTAACCTTGGGGTGACTAAGGCTGTGTATGACAAGTGGATTGGACGTGAGTCTACTAAGTCTGAGATGATGGACTTAAAGCCTGATGATGTAGCACCTATTTACAAAAAGAATTATTGGGATAAGGTGCGTGGTGATGATCTTCCTAGCGGTGTTGACTGGTGCGCCTTTGACTGGGCCGTTAATAGTGGCTCTGGTCGTCCAGCTAAAGCTATACAACGTGCTGTGGGAGCAACAGCAGATGGGGCTATTGGCCCTATGACTCTGCAAGCTGTCATGAACAAAGAACCTCAGATGATTATCGAGAGTGTCTTTAGTCAACGTCAGAAGTTTTATGAATCTCTACGAACCTTTGAGACCTTTGGTCGTGGTTGGACTCGTCGCAATAAAGAAACACTAGACCAAGCTATATCAATGCTTTAATAAAAGGAAACTTAAAATGAAACGATATCAACCAGCACCAGGTAGTTCTAGAGGAAGTAAACCCTCTCCTAGTCCTAGAAGACGCCCAGCTAAAAGTGCAGCTCCTGCACCAGGGAGGGGTAGGGATCGGGGTAAACCTATGCCAATAGCTAGACAACCCCGACGTAAAGTTGGAAGTCCTATGCCAACTCGTGCGGGTCAAGTAGAACAAAAAAAGTTGACTCCTGCACAGTTAGCACGTAAAAGGCAGATTGCCGCTAAAAGACAAGCTGCTCAACTAGCAAGAGCACAAGCTCGACAACAGAGGGCTTTACGTAAAGCAACCCTTAAATCACAAAGAAATCAATCTTCTACTGCACCCACTCAAAAAGCAGTAAGGCGTACCCCAACCCCTGCACCAGGTCGTGGTAAAGATAGAGGTAAACCATTGCCGACTCTTGCGCCAGGTATGGGTAAAGGTAGGCGGTAATAAATGTCAATTCCTGAGCGAGTCAAAAACAAAATGAAAGACGTAGGGCTTAAAGGGGTAAACAAACCCCAACGCCTTAATGATAGTAGTGGTAAGTCTCACCACGTTATGGCTAGTGAAGATGGTAAGTATAAGTATATTAAGTTTGGTCAAAAGGGTGTTAAGACTAATCAGACTGTAGGACAACGAGAAGCCTTTAAATCTCGTCACGCTAAGAATATCAAGAAGGGTAAGATGTCTGCAGCTTACTGGGCCGACAAGGTTAAGTGGAGTAGTAGTAAAACTAAGTCCTCTTCTAAGAAGTGGGTTAAGGGTTCTTAATGTCTCTTATCTCTCACCTACCTCTACCAAGTATGCCATTCCAAACTCATGTCAATATTGTATTTGAAAATGGTGTAGGTGAACCTGTTGAGAAAGTTACAGACAAGAAAGAGCCTAATAAAATTACACCTGATACACCAGTGGAAGATCTTAAGATAGTCAATCAGATGTATGCTTATAATCCTAATCCAAACAAACTACGAACTCCTGATGGACAAATTGTAGACTTCATTATAGCTTAAAGGAAAGAACATGAAAAAGAAAATGAATCCAGGAATGGCAGCATTGAAGAAAGAAGCACCAGCAGTAGCAGCTAAGATGGGCTATAAGTATGGTGGCATGGCCAAGAAGAAAATGGCTTACAATAAAGGTGGCATGGCTAACTGCGGTGCCTCTATGAAACCTAACGGCAAAGCAAGGAGCTAACAATGGCTGTATCACTACGAACATACTTAAACAATCAACTTAAGACAAAGGGCATGACTGCTGCCCAAGCTAAAAAAAATGCAGGTAAGTACAAGAGTATCTCTGCTGCTAAGAAAGCTGGGTCACTTTACTATACCAATAAAGACGGTAAAGTAATGGCTGCTGTATTTGCAGAAGACCTTAAAAAACCAGTTGCTGCAATTAAACCTAAGAAAAAACCATTAGGTGCACCTAAGAAAAATAATATTATCACCAGCACAATTAGTGATACTAAAGGTGGACGTGGAGATGGCTTACGTGAAACAGCTCAACGTAAAGTAGACACCAAATCTCCTAGCGAATTAAAAGGTCAATCTGCTAAATTTAATGCTTTCTTTAACAAAAATAAAGCTAAGTTTAAAAATGAAAACAGCAAGGGCTACAATATGCGTGAGGCTATGAAAGCCTTTAATAAGCAAAAATAAATGGTAGCACTTCCTTATAATACCGCAACTGAAAGTGTTGCAGTTACAGCCACATCAGGTGGGGCAAGTAGTGATGTAGTGTATACTTGCCCTAATAACCATGATGCAGTACTTACATTTTTGCATATAAGTAATGGGGCAAATTCAACTGGTACTGTATCTATTCAATGGTATCATAAAGAAGATGATACCTATTACACTATAGTAGACACTAAATCTATTTCAGGTCAGGATGTATACAACATGATTACCTCTGATAGGTTGTACTTACATCAAGGTGACAAGATTACAGCTTTTAATGGCGGTGGCTCTATGGGCGTTACTGTATCTGCACAAGAGCATTACAATCCTAACAGGCGTTAATTGCATAACGGGGTTGCAATCTTATCTATAGTATGATATAACTATTTATGTAAAACTACTCCTGCACAAATAAAAGGAGTAGTGCTATGTTTAAGAATATTTTAAAAGCGATTCAAAAGAATCAACAACGACGAGCAAACTATTGGATACTCATGAACCTGAGTGACAAAGAGCTGCATGATATGGGGATCAGTAGAGGTGAAATCAGGCAAAAAGTCTACGGTTAATGCAGCGGGTAATTATACTAAGCCTAGTATGCGTAAGCGCCTTGTTGCTTCCGTTAAAGCTGGAGGCAAAGGTGGTAAGCCAGGACAATGGTCCGCCAGGAAAGCCCAGATGGTTGCAAAGCAATACAAAGCTAAAGGTGGAGGATATAAGTAATGAAAGTAGATGCACCTAAAGGCTACCATTGGATGAAACAAAAAGATGGTGGCTTGAAACTAATGAAACACAAAGATAAGTTTGTGCCTCATAAGGGTGCATCTCTTACTGCTAATTTCCCTGTACAAAAGAAACACGATGCCAAAAAGTAAAAGTCAAAAGAGTCTAACAGCTTGGACTAAGCAGAAGTGGAGAACCAAGAGTGGTAAACCATCAACGCAAGGTCCAAAGGCTACAGGCGAAAGGTATTTACCTGCAAAGGCTATTAAGTCTCTTAGTTCTTCTGAGTATGCCGCTACAACACAAGCAAAACGAAAAGGCACTAAGGCGGGTAAGCAGTTTGTGGCTCAACCTAAAAAAGTTAGAGCCAAAGTAAAACCGCATAGGAAAGTTACATGACAGAAAAGCAACAGAAGTTTCTTGATGCCTTGTTTGGTGAAGCCGAAGGCAACCCAGTTAAAGCACTTAAGATTGCAGGGTATGCTCAGGGAGAATCCTCTGCAAGAGTTATGGCTCCTTTAAAGGATGAGATAGCTAACCGTACCCGTGACTTTATTGCTACTAATGGTCCTCGTGCTGTTTGGTCTTTGATGAACGTCATGACTAACCCAACAGACTTAGGTAATAAAGAGAAGATGGCTGCTGCTAAAGACTTCTTAGACCGTGCTGGTTTTGTAAAGACCGACAAGGTAGAAGTCAAATCAGAAAGTCCACTGTTTATTTTACCCCCTAAAGAAAATGAAGCTTGATAAAACTTGGAAACTTCCAAAGCCTGACAAAACCGAAAGTGGCTATGTTTGGCACCCAGTAGTAAGAGTAGGTAGACAAGTACCATTTGGGTACTCACAAGATCCAGATGATAAAGATGTCATTATACCTATCCCAGAAGAACTAGAACTGTACGAACAAGCAAAGAAACACCTAAAGCAGTACAGTTACCGTGATGTAGCCAATTGGTTAAGTGATCAATCAGGCCGGCATATATCACATGTAGGACTATACAAGAGAGTTAAACTTGAGCAGAAGCGTAAGAGAGAAGCTGCAAACCAACGCTACCTTGCCGAGCGATACAAAGCGGCGCTCGATAAAGCGGAAAAAATCGAAGCCCAAATCCGTGGTGGTAGAGAAGAGTCCAGCCCAGCCGAAGCCTGAAGCTTTAGACTATGAGGAGATAGCTCGTGAAGTTATCTTTGAACCTAACGAAGGGCCACAGACAGACTTCCTAGCTTCTACAGAACAAGAAGTATTATACGGGGGATCAGCAGGTGGAGGTAAGTCCTACGCAATGATTGCCGATCCTGTGCGGTACTTGAACAATCCTAATGCTAGGATGCTTCTTGTACGTAGGAGTACAGAAGAACTTAGAGAACTTATCTCAGTATCCAAGCAGCTTTACCCTAAAGCTATTCCTGGAATTAAGTTCATGGAACGAGATAAGACTTGGGTAGCCCCTAGTGGTGCAACTCTCTGGATGTCTTACCTAGACCGTGACGATGACGTTATGAGATACCAAGGTCAGGCCTTTAACTGGATTGGCTTTGACGAACTTACACAGTGGCCTACTCCATACCCTTGGAACTACATGAGGTCACGACTTAGAACAACTAAAGCTAGTGGCTTACCCCTCTACATGAGGGCTACTAGCAACCCTGGAGGTCCAGGACATCAGTGGGTCAAGAAGACCTTTATTGATCCTAATACCCCCAGTGAAGCATTTTGGGCAACGGATACAGACAGTGGTGAAGTTATATGCTGGCCGAAGGGTCACACTAGAGAAGGTGAACCACTGTTTAAACGTAGGTTTATACCTGCTACCTTATTCGATAATCCTTACCTAGCAGATGATGGTATGTATGAGGCTAATCTTCTGTCGTTACCTGAGCATCAGCGAAGACAACTACTGGAAGGTGACTGGGATATTAATGAGGGTGCAGCCTTCCCAGAATTTAATCGTAAAGAACACGTAATAGAACCCTACGATATACCTAATAGCTGGGTAAAGTTTAGAGCTTGTGACTATGGTTATGGATCTGCTACAGGTGTACTTTGGTTTACTGTAACTCCTTCTGAGCAAGTAGTTGTTTATAGGGAAATGTATGTCTCTAAGGTTACTGCTACCGATCTAGCGGATATGATACTAGAAGCAGAAGATGGTGAAAAGATACGCTATGGTGTTTTGGATTCTAGTTTATGGCATAATCGTGGTGATACTGGGCCATCACTGGCTGAACAGATGATCATGAAGGGTTGCCGTTGGAGACCTTCAGACAGGTCTAGAGGCTCTCGTGTAGCTGGTAAAAACGAAATACATAGACGCCTACAAGTGGATGAGTTTACCGAAGAACCTAGAATGGTCTTTTTTAATAATTGCACTAATACTATTTCCCAAATACCTGCTATACCTTTGGATAAGAATAACCCTGAAGATGTAGATACACATGCAGAAGACCACTTGTATGATGCCTTAAGGTACGGTATAATGACTAGGCCACGAAGTAACTTATTTGATTTTGATATAAGTAGTCAAAGTACAGGGTTCCAAGCTTCAGACGCAACCTTTGGATATTAAGGATAAGACATGGAAGAAGATTTTGAAGACATGATCATGGACACGGAGGGAACTTCGTCTATTGATGATGTTAAAAAAGAAGATTACTCAGACCCAGCAGCAGGTCAAATTGTAACTTTTGTACGAGATAAATACTCAAAGGCTGAGACTGCACGTCAAGTTGATGAAGAGCGTTGGGTACAAGCTTACCGTAACTACCGTGGCATCTATGGCCCTGATGTACAGTTTACTTCCACTGAACGATCCAATATCTTTGTTAAGGTTACTAAGACTAAAGTACTAGCTGCTTATGGTCAGATTGCCGAAGTCTTGTTTGGTGGCAATAAGTTTCCTATTACTATTGATCCTTCTATACTACCAGACGGTGTAGAAGAAACAGTAAGCTTTGAAACTAATCCAGATCAGCGTAAGGCTCAAGAGTCACTACCTGATTTACTTCCTGGTGAAACAACTCAAGACCTTAAAGAACGTCTTGCAGGTATGGAAAAAAGTCTTGATCCAGTGATGGATTACCTAAAACCTGGTGCAGCTAAGACCCCTACTTCTCCTCAGTTTCACCCTGCAGATGAGTCTGCAAAGAAAATGGAAAAGAAGATCCACGATCAGTTAGAAGAGTCTCACGCAAAGAAGCACCTCCGTGCTGCAGCCTTTGAGTCAGCTTTGTTTGGTACTGGCATTATGAAGGGTCCATTTGCTGTAGATAAAGAGTATGCTAACTGGGATGAAGAAGGTAATTACTCTCCGATGTTTAAGACTGTTCCACAGACTAGCTCTGTATCTATATGGAACTTCTACCCTGACCCAGATGCTGCTACTATGGAAGAGGCAGAGTACGTTGTAGAACGTCACAAGATGTCTCGTTCACAAGTACGTGCCCTAAAGAACCGTCCATACTTCCGTGAGAATGCTATTAGCAATGCTCTAAAACTTGGTGAGTCCTACAACAAAGAGTGGTGGGAACAGGTTATGGAAGATAACGGAGAGCAGGAACAAGCAGAACGCTTTGAAGTTCTTGAGTTTTGGGGTTTTGTAGATACATCTATTCTAGAAGAGCAAGATGTAGATATTCCTAGTGAGCTTAAAGATGCAGAACAACTTAGTGTCAACATCTGGATTTGTAACGGACAAGTTCTACGTTTAGTGATGAATCCGTTTACTCCTTCTTATATTCCATACTTTGCTGCACCTTATGAAATGAACCCTTACAGCATCTTCGGTGTAGGTATTGCAGAGAATATGGATGACACCCAAACCCTAATGAATGGGTTTATGCGTATGGCAGTAGATAATGCTGCACTGTCGGGTAACCTACTTATTGAGGTTGACGAGACGAATCTCGTCCCAGGGCAAGACCTCTCCGTGTATCCAGGGAAGGTGTTTAGGAGACAGGGAGGGGCACCTGGTCAAGCCGTATTCGGCACCAAGTTCCCTAACGTATCTAACGAGAACATGCAGATGTTTGACAAGGCAAGGGTCTTAGCAGATGAGTCAACTGGATTCCCATCTTTCGCACATGGTCAGACAGGGGTGTCTGGTGTTGGTCGTACTGCTTCTGGTATCAGTATGCTTATGTCTGCTGCCAACGGCTCTATCCGTAACGTAGTTAAAAATATTGATGACTATTTACTTGGGCCACTGGGTAAAGCATTCTTCAACTTTAATATGCAGTTTAACTTTGACTCAGATATTAAAGGTGATCTTGAAGTAAAAGCTCGTGGTACTGAAAGCCTGATGGCTAATGAAGTACGTAGCCAACGCTTGATGCAGTTCTTGCAAGTTGTACAGAATCCTGCACTGGCACCATTTGCACGTATGGATTATATTGTACGTGAGATTGCTAAGTCTATGGATCTTGATCCTGACAAGGTTGGCAACAACATGGCACAAGCAGCAGTCCAAGCTGAGATCTTAAAAGAGTTCCAAGCAGCTAACCCGCCACCCGCACCAGAACCAGGGGTAGCACCTCCACAGGGCGCTCCTGCTGGCGCACAGGTACAGGATACTCAAGGTAGCGGCGGTGGTACCATAGGTACTGGTACAGCTCCTACACCAGGAGAACAGGGCTTCTCAGGTAACACTGGTCAACAACAGGTACAATGAAACTAGTCGTGAATAATACACTAAAGCCTTTTGTAAATAACCCAGAGTTATACACTCCGTTTATCGAAGAGATTGCTGAACGGATCGCCTTTACACATGTAACATTAGAACAGTCTAGGGAGATTGATGAGATCTACAGACTGCAAGGTGAGATACGTGCACTAAGATCACTATTACGTTTGAGGGACAAAATTAATGGCAGCTCCTAAAACTTCACTTAACCCTAAAGCTAGACCACGTACTAAGACTGAAGAGAAAACTTTACGTGGTAGACCTGTGTGGATTGATCATACAGGTGAAGTTACTGGTGAAAAAGGGGCTAAGTATTCCGAAGTAACTACAACTATCCCTTGGGGTACTGAGTGGATTACTGCACCTAGTATTGATGAGAATGGTAAAAGACTTAGTGATGACGAAGTTAAACAACGTCTATTAGAAACTAGAGGTAAAGACTTTATTACAGGGGAAGAGCTTCCTACATTTTCTAATCCAGAAAAAGCTTCTGAGTATGCTATGTGGAGATCAGACACTATGTTTGATCAAGAAGCTATTGAGCAAGGTTTTCCAGAAGAGTTTCCTATGGGTCCAGAACCTGAAAGAAAAGATTTTATAGATAGAAGCAT
>JACKZZ010024385.1_pt1 | contig 38769 bp, 28 predicted proteins | sample 8027871 | NCBI WGS metagenome assembly JACKZZ01 (sample SAMN15724774, study PRJNA655200) | protist metagenome | isolation source: fluorescence activated cell sorting (FACS) single amplified genomes of... | place: USA: West Boothbay Harbor, Gulf of Maine | collected 2000-07-19
CTGGGCGACAAAGTAAGCAAGAAAACAAGCAAGCAAGAAAGAAAGAGAGAAGCTCGGCTGGGCGTGTCGGCTCTAGGTGGACTGGGTGGACTGGAAGCATGTTGTCGTCGTACTCGAGGCCGGGAGTCAGCACCGGGAATGTGAAGAAGACGGCAGGGGGTGGCGAAAAGGTCAGCGCTGCCGCGCAGGAGCGTGCTTCCGCGACGAAAGAGTTCCTCGAAAATCGATACAAAGAGCTGGAGCGCGAACGGTCTGAGCGTAAGTTGCGACTGGAGCTGTTGGAAACCCAGATGAAGAACCTTGGTCTGGACGAAGTAGCCAAGGCAAAGCTGCGGCAGGACCTCAAGCGGGAGGAGATGAAAAAGGCGCGCAGCGTCCGCAAGCGCATGACCACGGACGATTTTATTCCCTTGCGCATTATTGGTAAGGGCGCATTTGGTCAAGTGCGGCTTGTGAAGAAAAAAGATACCGGGGAGGTCTACGCGATGAAGACCATGATCAAGCAAGCTATGGTCTTGAAGAATCAAGTGTCGCACGTGCGCGCAGAACGCAACATTCTAGCGCACGCATCGCCGACCGGCTCAGCTCAGCAATGGATGGTCGAGTTGCACTACTCGTTCCAGGATGAGCATAATCTCTACCTAGTGATGCATTTTTTGCCTGGTGGAGATTTGATGTCACTTCTCATGGAAGAAGACATCCTAAGCGAAGACGCGACGCGCTTTTACGCAGCAGAGGCTATTTTGGCAATCGAAGCTGTGCACCGGCTAGGTTATATCCACCGCGACCTTAAACCAGACAACCTGCTGCTTGATTGGCGCGGGCACCTAAAGCTAACAGATCTTGGGCTCTGCAAGAAGGTCGAAACTGAGTCCCTGCCTAAATTGGAGCGTCCCGTGGGTGGTGGGACCAGCGGGCGACCGGGCGCTCACTCGAGAGAAAATCCTTCAGGTTTCAAGACGACAAGTACAATGGGTCGAACAGGTGCGGCAGGATCTTCCGTTGCGATGTCGTCCCAGCATGTTGCAACATCTAACGTTGGTGCCACTGCCGGTTCTAATGGTGGAGACTACGACCCTTCCAACGCTCCGGCGGTCAAATACAAGCGTGATCGCAAACTCGCGTTTTCCACTGTAGGTACCCCCGACTATATCGCCCCAGAAGTTCTTTCTCAGAATGGATACGGCATGGGCTGCGATTGGTGGTCTCTAGGCGTGATATTGTTCGAGTGCATTTGTGGCTTTCCTCCATTTTATGCGGAGCAACCCATGGAGACGTGCCGCAAGATTATTCACTGGCGCAAGTCGCTGGTATTTCCTCGTGACGTGGTCCAACGCGTGAGTCCGACTAGTATAGATTTCGTTCGGAGACTTATTTGCGACCCTGAAAATCGCATTGGGATAAATGGCTCGGAGGAAATCCGTGCCCATCCGTGGTTTAGTCCGATCAATTATTCAACGATCCACGAGCTTCAGGCGCCACACGTTCCCGCATTCTCGGAAAATGTTGATAAGATTCTGGAGGAGCTAAAAACATTGCCTCACACCGAGCCTCGTTTTATGCAGCTGATCGACGAGATCACTGCCAATTTTGACAAATTTCCGGATGAGCCGCTCCCTGGCGCTCCAGAGGGAAAGATTGGCAAGAACGCGCGTGCTGGTCGCGGACCTCTCCGTGACCAGAAATTTGTTGGCTATACGTACACCAAGCACAAAATGAAGCAAGCTCACGAACTGGTCGAGTCCGTTGTGAATGAGACAATGAGCAACACTGGCGCTGCAGATATTAACACTGATGGTGGTGCATCGTCATCATCATCGCTCAAAATGGACTACCCGCCACCGGAGGCACCGGAGGTGCCTGGACTCCCGACCCAGCTTGATGCAATAGACGAGTCTTAGCATTCCTCGATATAGCAATCAATGTGGCAATCGACGGTGTAATAATCTCTTAATTAAAAACTCAAAGTATTCAAGATTGAATCATTTTTTGACTTTTAAAAAGAGATAGGTACAAAATTACACTAGCGAAGACCTGAACAGCTCGTCAGACGGTCTTCGCGGTTGATTGTCATTTTTCATGTTCAGTCCTAGGTATTGGGGAATATTTCAGTTTCAATGACGACCCTGCAAAGTAAACATGCAGAAGTAATTGGAGCGTGCCGCCGATAGTCCCTAGAAAATTTGGAACCCATACAGCTGGGTCAGGCTTGACCAAAGTCCCAAAGGCTTATATATTGAAAAAAAAAAAAGGTGATGAGTGAGTGAGTATTTTTGCTGAGACAAATCCAAGTGAATACAAAACCGTACCAAACCAGAGGCCACCATTTAAAAAGAGGATGATCGATGTTTTTATCGGCATCGATTCTGTCGACCGTGTTTTGATTACTGTGATGAGCGCGGCAAGAGGGGAAAATGCAAATAACACACTACCCCCAGCAGCAACGATTCCAAAGATTGTCCGCGCTGCGGACGGCTCCGCAAAAAACAGCACAGACCCCATCAAGAAAAGGAGACCCGCGCAAAAAAGGTACTGAAGCCACAAGCCTCGACGCTGCGTTGCGGCGGCATAAGTGTGGAAAACTACCGTATAAATTGAACCCAATACCATACCAGCAGAGTTGGGAATATAGATGGTCGCATTCTGGACCATAATACCATAACACAGCCAAATCATGCACTGTGTCGCCATCGACAAAAAAGGAAGTATTGGGGTATCGCGCGTCTCCTTCAACTTGTATATTTGCCACGCAGTCAACCCTGGCCTGCAAGAATGGAAAAATCGCACAACAGTTAGTTCTACCAAACTCGAGCATATTGTCTACGATGCGAAAGACAACTTAACATACATTAAAAAGCACCCCATACAAGTTACCATGGGCGCGACTGACAAGAAAACTCCTGCCGGCGAGTCAGGATCAACCAACGCCCCCGTGGCGTCCACCAAGACACTGCTACCGTCGGCCGCTCCTTGTTGCAGCGAGTGTTGGCCAAGGTTGGCTTGTTCGTGCGGTGCCACCCGCATATTTCTTGCAATAATACGAATGGAAAGGAAACAAACAAACACAAACACACAAACACACAAACACACGCACGCACGCACGCACGCACAAACAACGAAGTACACGGCCAAGCGCAACGACACGTCCCTAACCGCAACCCGCGGGGCAATCGACGAAAAGAAGAAGCCTTAGCACTTAGCTAAGTCTTAGCACTTAGCACTGTGTACACATGGAGCGCGTGGACACTCGAGACGAGACAACTTGCCAGACAAGAGATTGCTCAGGTTACCTGTCAGGTTGGTTCGGAGGAGGAGGCGGGTTCGGCGACGGCATGTTGAACCGCGCGGTGTTTCTGGCGGCACGGCTTGCTCTGCTGCTGGGCTTATGCGCGGCCTTTGCCAGCGCAAGCAGTCTTGTTGGGATCAAGTGGAGTAATCCCTCTGGCCAGGTACGTTTTTTGGTTTTGGATTTTAGTTTGAGGTTTGAGGTTTGAGGTTCGAGGTTTGCGTGTGGCGTCCTTGCAAGGGAGCTGCGAATATGTTTATTTGCATTGCGGTGGCTGCTACCCCGAGATTTGGTGACGTAGGCTCGTGCCTTTTGTGTGTGAATGGAATGAATCGTTGCTAACCGTCGGGCTGCTTTTGGTGTTCGTTCAACAGTTTTTCCTGACCTCAAACTTGACGCAAAGCAAACTCGCAACTGACGTGGCACTCCCTGCGGATGGCAACGCGGTTGTTGTTAGCCTTGCGCAGCAAGGCTCGATGCAGAGTCGACGGAATGGCGCCGACGGTTTTGAAAGCAATTTCAACGCCTCTTGCTCATCGCCCCTGGTTGGCTGGAAACTGAAACGAATTGGCCTCCCAGATGACTCAGCCAAAAGGTATCGAATCAGGGCTGAAAATGTCGGAGAGCGGAGTAGATTTCGCATCGGATTGACTCCGGCTACGGGACCGCTACCAGGCCTTCCATTTTACCGCGAGTGGATGGCCGACTCAGACGGCTGCTGGGTTGCAGCTGGTGTGCCTGATTTATTCGCGGAGATAGACGGAGACAAGTTTTGGGGGTCTTTTGGACAGGATGGATGGGGACCCACAAATTTGATAGATATGGACGTAGATTTGGATGACGGACATGTTGAGTTTTCCGGTAGAGATGCGACCTCTGAAAAGGCTTCGGAGCAAAGGTCAACAACAAGAAAAGTTTCCCCAAAGTTGCGCTTTTCACTCGACGGTTTTGTGCCATTATTACCGCAAGGTGGCGGTCGCGGAGCCAAAGAACGTCGCGAGTATACGACCATCAAGGAGTCATTGACTATCAACAAGGTTCACTTTGATTTTGAGGCTGCTAACTTTGGCCCAGACCTACCACTCGGCCAGACAATTCTTGCGAAGCTGGTACCTGCGGATCCTTTGAATGCATGCACGGGGAAAAAGTCGGGCTCCAAACAAGGAAAGTATTCTTATCGGGGAGCAATCATGTATGCGCAACGTGGGGAGTGCGATTTTTTGGACAAAGTCTTATACGCCCAAGCTGCTGGTGCCGCAGCAATCATAATAGGAGACAATGTCATGGAATCTTATAGCGGTGGGTCCAAAAAGCACGGTTCCAGCAAGAATGCACAGCCTGATTTGATCATTATGGATCAATTTGGACGCGATCAAGAGGCAAGTAAAGTGAAGATCCCTTCGGTATTCGTTTCATTTAAAGCACACAAGCATGTGACGGAGTTCCTCAACCGCGGCAAACAAGTTAGTGTCACTTTGCAGGGACCGGTATATACGCCTGCTCACCACGGCGTGCACTGGCGAGAGACGGGCTTGGTCCCCTCGCTTTGGCTTGCGCCTGGAACATCTGTTCGGATATCGTTGATTCCGTTTGAAGAAAATAAAGCGGTTGGGCCCAAATCTAATTTGGGTACGGAAACACTAGAAGCAAAAGGCCCCGCGAAGATAAGCACAAGCGGTGTTGATAGTGGGCCAGAAGGGGGGGGGGAGCAGTCATCAGCTGTGTGTAGGTCCATTTTCTACGTTCCTTTAGCGCTTTCAGAAAGAAAGGGTTGGTCAACGCCGTCCGGAGCAAGTACTCCTGGGAGCAGCAATGTCAAGGTTGCCCAGACCATCTCAACATGGTCCAAACGATTAGTTGCAAGTGGCCAGGTTTGCAACGAAGACAAGGTTGCTCACAGCATGGGCAATTTCGCTACCCAACCCCGCCTCGTATCATATATTTTACCTTGGGCTTCCGATTCATCAGAGCAGATAAGCCCACTCGTGCGTGACTTAAAACTTGAATAATTATTTGGTTGATTTTTTTATTGTGTGTGCTTTCAAGGATTCTTCTCACCAAGGAGATTCATCACTCTGGCTTACATGCTTATAATCGTGTTTCGATAATTTTAGCAAACGTACTGTGAGCACCCCCCCCACGCAAAAAGTCAAGCCAAGAAAGATGTGGTATAGCAACGCTATGTTGCTCAAAGCATCCTCGCTACTCTGTCCGTCAAGACTCGGATTTGTTCGCGATTGCTCCATCTCCTCGTCCTCGTCCTCATAATCGTCCTTGCCCTGGCCGTTTGGATCTTGCGTTTCATTCGCCCCTCCTTGTTTTGTGTCTTTTGTGAATCCTTGAAACATTATCGTCTCAGAGTACCAACGTGTTCGCCCAACAATTCTGTGGCCGTTGTTCTCCATATTCCAAGACGGAAGGGTTCTTGCATTTACTAAGTGAGACTGTGGAACAGTATTTGCAGGTACAGAATGGGTGTTCTGCGTCCGCCAAGCTTGGTCGACCGTTGCCACTGCAGTGACATTGAGAAGAATTGCATTCCGGGGGAGCAAGATTGTGGCTTGAAATGCTCCAATGTAAGGCCATAGCTCTCGGTCATCGATGTTATCTTGAGAAGAGAAATCTATGTCCTTTCCTGCTCGCGTTTTGGCATTCGCAGTGTTATTCCCCCCAGTGAATCGCCCCCCCCCGCTCCACCGCGTCTGGCCTTGAAATGCCAAGGAGCGACCTGTACGAGGAGAGTCAAATTCTTCACCGAGCTTATACACGTACTCGAGGTGGGTGCTGTCTACGAACATGGCACCGCCGACTTCCCAAGAGAGCGTCACTGCTGTCGTGGTGTTGCTGTCATCGCTGTCGCCGTTTGTTCGCTGGATCATCTCTACCCATTGGATGTAAGGCTGGACGATGTCTGCCATAAACAGTGCAAGACGAAGATTGCGGGGCACGTGGCCGTTACCTCTGCCGTTTTCGGGGCGCAATAGTTGGGCGGTTGAGCCCAGAGTTGTCTCGGACGGCTTTTTGGGCGATGAACATTCGATTAGAATATTGAATGCACGTAGCACAGCAGTGTTGTACTGTGTTTTCGCTGCCGCGTAGCCTCCAAAACTTGGCGGGTGGCAAGGTGAAGTGCCGTCTTTTAGCCACGATCCTGCATATGCCCAATCTTCCATTCCGCCTCTCACTGGGTAAACAATGTCATTCAAGCGGTTGTGTGGGTAGCGCCCTTCATTAAAGGCTCCCGCATATGCGCTCATGGAACTGCCCAGCTCTAGTTGAGCAAGGTCGTCTGGGCTGACAGCAGAATGGTGGTAGGTCTTGGTACCCCATTCGAACGCGATAGCTTGCATACCGCCGTGAAAAGTCAAGGACACCTGGAAAAGGTGCTCTCTCCACAGCTCGTTTATTGCGCGCGCTGCGATAGTCTTCATACACTCCGATGGCTTGTCGATAGGAAAGTCCCGGTTAGGATCCACGTAATTTTCTTCGCGTTTGTTCTGGTAATAGCCCAGTGCGTTGGCTGTTGGTACAAAGTAGATGCTTCGAGTATCCACAAGGCGTCGCAGCCAAGGGTTGTGGTCCTTTGTCCCGCGCTTGTATGCGCGCGTGAGCAGCTTGGCCATCTCGACAAGAGTCGTCGGACCAACTACCTCATTCCCGTGGAGCTCGCCACTGAAGAAAACTTCTGGTCGCTCGGGGTCTGGCAGAGTGCGCTCGTTAGTGATTCGGACAATATATTGACGGCAGGGCGTGGGGCCGCAGCTACCGGGCGACTTGAGGCCGTACCGGCTCTGTGCGTCAAACACTTGCACCAGGTGCGGGAAAGCTTTCTCCAAGGCCTTGATCTCGCGCACAATTGCGCTGTAGCTGTAGTACTTGAAGGCCCGAGCCTGATTCCCAGCAGCGCTCGGCGGCCTCTTCAAGTTCAGGCCCAGGTTTTCCAGCATGGGCAGCGTCAGGAAACCATTATCACCGTATCCTACTCTCCTATCCCCCGATGCGCCTGCTCCGTGCAACAAGCAGCAACCGACCAAGGCCACACACAGCGCAACAAAAGTCGCGCTTGGGGGCAGCATCATGCCAGCATGCTAAATAAAAAAAAAAACTCGAAAAAAAGGAAAACAAAAGAAACAGAATTTTTTTTTGGGAATTTCTTTTCTTCTTCATTTCATTTCACTGGTGGAGACTTGAGAGAGATAGATAGAGGAGAGAGAGAGGAGAGAGAGAGAGAGAGAGAGATTGCTCCTCCATGTGCAAGAGATGGTAAGTTCGCGAGCCTAACCCAGGCGAGTGTCACTTCGAGTGTTCGTCCGTTCGTTCGTTCGTTCGTGTATTCTTTCTCTTTTTTTTTATCTTTCACTATTTCATTCTTTCATTTCGTTTATTTGGTTGTTTGGTTGTTTGTTTGGTTGGTTGTTTGGTTGTTTGGCTGGTTGGTTGGTTGATCGAGTTTTGGTTTACATATCCCTTTACAGCCCGTTGTTGCTTTAGTATTTGACCCGACAAGCGATGCACGACTCAATATTTAGGGAAGAGTTTTGGCGTGGGATTCGTACCCCTGCGTCCGTAGGTAGGCATACCAGGACCTGAGCGATTAAGGGGGCAGTGTCCGCTAGGTGTCGAACGAAATTTTCATTCATCATCTTTTGACTGACTGACTGACTGACTGACTGGCTTTGCTTTGTCATTGTTGTTTCTTAGACTTGAGCAAACGCGTCGAAGCGTAGTATGGGCAAGCGTAAACTCTCCATCGACAATGATGTCGATACTGTGAAGGAAGCACCCGAGAAGAAGAAAAGCGGCAGCAAAAAGAGATCGAGGTCCTCCCGGGACCAAAAAAAAACGCAGTCTGCTGAAACAATAATAGCAACATCCACCCCCAAAGCCATAAAGAAACCAAAAAAGAGTGCGAACAAAAGCGCTGATGCTCGAAAGCCAAAGTTAAAACAGCTCTTTAATGGCAAACTTTTTGCCTGTACCACAAAAGGTGATGACGGCGACGCAGATTCCGACGATCAAAGGAAAGTGGATGGGCCGGCTGTCACTTATAGCCAAATTAAGGAGCTTGTTGAGGGCGCTGGTGGTAAAATCAGCTCACTGCTACATAAACGCGTGTTTGCTTTAATAGCGACTGATCGAGCAACCTGTCGGAGGACACAGCGCGTGCGAAAAGCACTGAAATACGATATTCCCATCGTTAGCACCGACTTTGTGACAAAAAGCCTCGCTGCCAAGCAGTGCCTCAATGTATCAGACTTTGTACTCGATGTAGCTCCAGAAACCGAAGCAGAATCTGCCAAACGAGTTGCCAAAGAACAAAGCGGGAAAGCGCGAGAGCTGCTGCTCAGCGCGTTACAGGATGCACCGCAAGCAAAGGTTGTAGACCTCGGTTGCTGTTGCTCATGTCATGATTCAGGTAAACTCGAATGCGATTGGTGCACCAAGCATCATGAAGCTGCATGATTTGTATTTATGAATATCTTTTGAATTTTTATAATGTTTAGCCTTTTTATTCTTCTAAATCCAAATCTAAATCTAAATCTAAATCTAAAAATACTGTACGCTCCAAGTGCACTCAGGCTGACGTGAGCGAGATAATCATGTGGCAAAACTCTGGGAAATCTAGCATGCGATCATCATCTAGGTCCCCAGTGCTTATAAAGGCCGATATCGTCACACGCGATGCCGAGGATGAGCCAAAGCCAGTTGGGAAGAGCTCTGGGTTTTCCTTGAGGCACTGGAAGAGCTCTCTGTGGCGCACTTTACCGCTGCCGTCCGAGTCAACAGCACTAAACAACTTTAGGAGGTAAAAGTATTCTTTGAACTCATCCAAGTTCATTTTGCCATTCTTGTCCTTGTCCAAATCGAGAAAAAATTGGTTAAATTCCAACGACCCAATATTTGGGCAAGCCTCCGTGAGGGCATTGTAGCGCCCTTCTTCGTCACTGTTAATCGCAGTGCAAAGCTCTGTGAGCGTGATGCCGCCATCATCGTCTGTATCTACCATGTCAAACAAGAGTTCCAGTGCGCTCTTTTCTTGAGCGACGCTCTCTGGCTCCTCGGTTTCTTTGCTTTCTTCCGATGACGGCTTGCGCTTGGCTACAACCACAAAGTCTTCCTCTTCCGCTACTGCATTGTTGCTGCCAGATGCGTCGGCAACCAACAAATCAGAGACATCGCAAAAGGCATTTGAAATTTTGCCACCCACGTATGAGCGTGGCGCAGGAGCACGGGCGTCTTCGCCGTCGTCTTCGCCGTCCTCTTTGGCTTCCGGGGCGTAGTTGCCATCCTGAGTCAGCCCATTGCTGAGATAGTATACGCCCTTGCCGATGGGCTGCCCGTCTGCGAATTGTCCGTGAAAGCTACTCATGTCGGGGAGAATCCACTTGCCACGAACGCACTCCCCTCCTTCCCATGATCCCACAAGTTGGCTCTTGGGTGATTTAAAAACATATGCGCCTTTGCCGTGCTTGACGTCGTTGCTCCACGTGCCAGAAAACACGTCTCCGTTAGCATATACAAAAGTGCCTTGGCCGTTTTTCTTACCATTTGCCCACATGCCTTCGTACTTGTCGCCGTTCGGGTAGCTAAAGGTTCCCAGGCCGGACTTTTCTCCTTTGCTCCAGTTTCCGTCATAGATTGCAGCAGCTCCTTGCTCTTCCTCGCTTTTGTTTGCATAGGTGTAGACTCCTTGCCCTTGGCGCTCACGAGCATCGCTCATATGCCCAACGTACGAGTCTCCGTTTGAAAACGCAACCGAGCAAACGCCCGCGCGGAGGCACCAGTCCGCTTGCTCGTGTTTTCCATCCTGGTACGTATATACCGCGGTACCGCTTGCTTCTCCTTCGTCACCCATTCTTCAATTCTTTGTGCGTCACACTTTGACCAGTAAACTGGATACAAAATCGACACCTGTAGACCTTGTACTCTCCTCCTCCTTCTCCTTCTCCTTCTCCCCCTCTTCTCCTCTCTCTCTCTCTCAACCGTGAGCAGTGAGTGACTCAGCGCAGTCAAATATTAGGTTCAATCTCTCCAAAACGGACATCTTGTAAAAAAATTCAGCTTTCAAGAATGTTTTATATTCTAGAACCTGTTATTCCAATTTTTTCACACGAACCAATCAAGCCACAAGAGAGAGAGAGAGAAGGAAGAGAGAGAGAGAGATCTAGGTGGGTTTGCTTGGCTGCTTGGCGCATTGATGTCCGGGCATGGCGAAGGTCTTGTGTTTGCGGAAGAGGATGATGTTCTGCGCTCGGATTCTCTAGAGGTGGGTGGTCGAGGGGCTAGCGGTAGCGGCGTTGTTTCTGATGAAGTCCCTGGAGTATCATCTTCATTTGTCACGCAAGAAGATTTGAAAGCTTGTTCTTCTTCTCCGGAAGATACTGAAGGTACTAGCGTTGTGAGGGCTGATCACGCGTGCAGGTACTGCGGCGTGGACGACCCGGCGAGCGTGGTACGGTGTCTAGAGAGCAACCAGTGGTTTTGCAATGGTTCGGGAATGACTACAGCGAGCCATATTATCCATCACTTGGTAAGGACGAAGAACAAAGAGGTTTGTCTCCACCCCGAAGGACCGCTCGAGGACACGGTGGTGGAGTGCTACAACTGCGGCATCCGCAATGCATTCACGATGGGATACTTGCCGGCAAAAGGCGAAACGATGGTAGTGCTGCTGTGCAGGCAGTGTCTGCGTAACCAGGACCTCAAGGAGCTCGGGTGGAGTATGGAAAAATGGACGCCCGTCATCCAGGACCGACAGTTTGTTCCGTGGCTGGTCAAAGAACCAGAAGAAACGCAAGAAATGATGCAGCTGACAACGGCCCAAATCAACCGGCTGGAGGATTTATGGAAAAAGGACCCAAAAGCCAATCTGCGCGACCTCGACCAGCTCGGCAACAACCCAGAAGCAGGCGTAGACGACGAGGTGCTGCCTGTAGAACGTACGTACGAAGATGGTTTCCACTACCAGGAAGTATTCAAACCGCTGGTTCAGATGGAGGCCGACTATGATAAGGAGATGAAAAGCAACATGCGCGAGGACAATGTGTCATTGCAGTGGAGAACCAGCGAAGTTAGCGGGCGCATCTCAGCGGTACTCCACTTTTCGCCTGCCATGAGCGAGTCTCTAAGAATCACGATCGGTGATGAGCTCAAGCTGACCTTGTCCAAGAATTTGATCCCTGACTCGACCGCACACAAAGAGCTCATGATTATGGCGCCCACTGCCAAGGGCGGCAAAGACGGCGGTGGCAAAGGAGGCGAAATCAAGGGCCGCGCCAACCTCGTGGCTGCGGGAGGCCGGAAGAAAGACTGGGAGGGCACCGGTACCGTCGTTCACTTGTCTGATGTGAGCAATGAAATCATCCTCGAGTTGCGAACCAAGGACCGCGCCCCAACCCACGTGACGAGCGGCTTTGAACTGCAGTTCGTGTGGAAGGCTATAACCTTCGAGCGCATGCAAAGTGCCCTGCAAAAGTTTGCGGTGGACGACAACAGCGTGTCTGGATACATGTACCACAGGCTCTTGGGGCACGAGGTAGAGGAGCAGCGCCTTGACACCAAGCTTCCCAAGACGTACAACGTCAGGGGCCTCCCTGACCTGAACGAATCGCAAGCTAAAGCCATCCAGGAGGTGCTGACACGGCCCTTGGCCCTGATACAAGGCCCACCTGGGACAGGCAAGACGGTAACAACTGCTTCCCTTGTGTATCACATGGTCACTTCGAACCAAAAAGAGCCGGTTTTGGTGTGCGCCCCTAGCAACGTGGCCGTCGACCACCTGACGGAAAAGATCCACCAGACCGGGCTCAGAGTAGTACGGCTAAGCGCAAAGAGCCGCGAGCACCTGGACAACAACATCGAGCATCTAACCCTGCACCACATGATTCAAAATCTCGAGGACCAGGGCGCGTCGGCAGAGGTCCGCCGGCTCCAGGAGAAGAAAGAGCGCAGCGGGAACCAGCTGAGCGCGACGGACATGAAGCGGCTGATGCGGCTCCGCCGCGAACTCGAGAGCGCGGTGCTCAAGGCCGCAGACGTGATCTGCTGCACCTGCAGCGGTGCCGGAGATCCTAGGCTGGCGAACCGCAAGTTTCGCCGGGTCTTGTTGGACGAAGCTACCCAAGCAACTGAGCCAGAGAGTCTCATCCCGCTCGTCATGGGTTGCAAGCAATTTGTTCTCGTTGGAGACCACTGCCAACTGGGCCCGGTGGTCATGTGCAAAAAGGCCGCTAACGCAGGGCTAAACTCGTCTCTGTTTGAGCGCCTCGTCACAGTTGGCCTTCGCCCCATCCGCCTCACGGTGCAATATCGCATGCACCCGGCGCTCTCCGAGTTCCCGAGCAACACCTTTTACGAAGGCTCTTTGCAGAACGGCGTCTCCGAGGCCGACCGTCAGGCACCGGATATCAAGTTTCCTTGGCCGGTCAAAGAAAAGCCCATGATGTTCTTCGCGTGCACAGGGGCTGAGGAGCTGGGCAACACCGGTACCTCTTACCTGAACCGCAGCGAAGCGAGCAGCTGCGAGAAGGTTGTCTCTGCGTTACTCAAAGGCGGCGCCCGGCCGGGGCAAATCGGTGTTGTGACCCCGTACGAGGGCCAGCGGGCGTATATTTCCACGCAGCTGAGTATCAACCTCAAGCAAGAGACGTGCCGCGAGATCGAGGTCTCGTCTGTGGACGCGTTTCAGGGCCGCGAAAAGGACTACATCATTTTATCTTGCGTCCGCAGTAACGAAAAGCAAGGCATTGGCTTTCTGAATGACCCGCGCCGCCTCAACGTGGCGTTGACACGCGCAAAGTTTGGGGTCGTGGTGCTCGGCAACCCTCGAGTACTTGCAAAACGCTCATTGTGGAACACGCTTCTGAACCACTTCCAGGATCTGGGGCTTCTCGTGGAAGGAACAATCAACAACTTGATACCATGCCAGATCAAGTTCCCCAAAGTGCAGAAATACTATCGTGACCGTCGCCAGCGGCTCTTTGACGAACACGCGGCCAAGCTATTTTCCGGGGACGTCAAGAATCCGTACGGGGACTCTCAACAGAATTTTCCAGACGGCGACAATAGGCTTTCGGCGTTAGATTCAAGACACGACGCAAAGTATGGAGGTGAAACTCATCGGCAGCAGCAGCACTACAATCAATTCGACTACCTAACAGGGCCGGCAATACGAATGCCGGACATTGCGATGCCCGCAAGTGCGCAGCCACCCAATTATGGCCAATACCAGCATAATCAACAGTATCAGCAGCAACCGTACCAGCAAACATTTCCAGGAATGCAGCAGCAGCAGCAATTGCAGCAAATGCCCAAGTACCGGGGCTATGGTGACTACGACTATCAATTTCGGAATGACAAGGGCACTCAAAACATGGACTCGCAGCTTGATGCCACTCAGGCCCCATCGGCAACAACAGCAGGAGGAAGAAGTCAGCAAACAGGTGACTTCACACAACCTGCTTTCACTCAGATGTCACAAACGCAGCAACCGTTCACTCAAACAGGGGGTTTAGCATCGCAGTCGCAACAATTTCTCACTACGCAGCAATCTCAATCGCAATCATTAACTCAGTCCAACACCCAAGCAGAGTATTCATTTCAAGATGAAGATGATTGAGTTTCTGGTGACACGTTTTTTTGTTTATTAGAACCCAATGGGAACTTGGTAGTTAATTAGATACACACAATCTTTAATTTAGTTTTCTTTCTTCTCTTTTTTCTCGTCGCTGCCGAACAAAAGTTTTGAAACCTGCTTGATCACTAAAGTTGCCCAGTATAGCTGCAGAACTGTTAAACCAAGCGCCGAAACCAAAATCACATATAAATCCGTTTTTCGTGCTTCCACTAGAGCCGAACCGCTATTGAAGCACTCAATGATATCGGGGGTCATCTTGACCAAGACAACGTATGGAAAGTACAAGGCTCGCACGCTCAAAAACAAAAGCACGAACGAAATACGAGCCACTTCGTTCAGAGCGGCCAGCCCTTTGCTGCTTTGCGTCAGCGCTGCCATCTTGTTAGGATGAAAAATGTCGACAATAGCAAGAGGGATAGAGGACAGTTCCGTAACGCCCATAAAAAATAAGTAATAATGAGAAGGTAAATGTGCAAATCCGATGTACGCGACCCAAGCCATAGCTACGTGGTGTCCGAACATCAAGGGGTCACGGAGACTCGGCACCAGAATAGTCCCACAGGGAATGTCCCACAAAACAAGCTCCCCAAAAGCGATAGCAGAAAGCCACCGAGAAGTCGAGTCTGGCTCAAAAATCCTTGCGAAAGCAGTGCTTGGGGGCGAATCTTGCCCAAACCAACGAGCCGAGCCCACGAAAAACATGACTACCATAAATACGAGCGCGATAACTTGGTGCGCTAAAAAACCAGGATCTTTGGCAACAACTTTTCCGCCAAAAGTTTTGAATAGGCCTGTCAAAACCAGCTGGACAGCGAGTGCGCCCCCGCCAGCAACGATGGCGACCATCATTGCCTCATCTCGAGACCCAGTCTCCAACTCGACCATTTTCTTCACGGCGCTCAGATCCCACGGTGGCCTGCTCAGGTGGAAGAAGAACCTGGGCTACAGCACTTTCGTTTCAAATTGATCAACGGTTGGCTTCAATTAGCTTTGAACAATTAGCTTTCAAGAAGAAGAAAGATTGAAATGGGGGATGCACCTGACAGCACGAGCGACAAAAGAAGAAAAAGAATTCAAGAAGAAAGCACCCAACAAACAACTTCACGCTGCATTTTTTTTCGTGAGCAAAATTTTTTTAAAAAAAACAAGCAATTGAAAACAAGTGTGATGGATGATGGATGATGGTGGCACTGCGAGCAAGATCTATCTGGGATCGCCCGAAGGCCTTGATTCATTAAAGATCATAGCCGGTTGGGTCAACCTGTCACTCCGACCAATCAGAGCCGGTGAGGACTAAATCCGACTAATCCAAAAAATAAGGCGCCGCGCGTGCTGAGGCTGTGCCAGAATCTGAACTGGGCCGTACGTCATGTGCTACACAAACAAATCGCACGGGCGCAGGAACTGAGGAACCATTTGAATAGCAGGGCACGCACGGCCCTCATGGCCTAAGTGAGCGCAGCTCTGCGGGGGAACTAGTCCGAAACTTGTACTCACGAGTGTAAGTGCTTTCGTCAAGCCTTTGGCAGTCAGGCCGTTTAGAGCCCGTGCCACGCACAATTATGTGTCGGGCATTGCGCCCAAACGCCGCAAACGTTATCCCTGTCTGGACTCAACAGGTACCAGCCGTCTCGGCGCTTCATCTCTACGATTCTCTAGAGAAGTAGAGAAGTGGATTTCCCCTCCACTCCACAAGCATATGAAAAGCATAGCGGAGCAACAGAGAAAGAAGCGGAGAATACAAGATTGGCCGGAGTTGCCAGATTTCTCTGAGACTCTGACTCTGAGTCTCTGACCCTATGCGCGCCCCTACGCAAACCTCTTCGCAACGCACTTCGCTTTCAAGAACCCACTCGACTCGACCCAGCACTTGTGTTTTTGGTCCATTTTTCACTCGCTCGTGCTGTCAGCAGTGTCAGACTCTTGAGTGTCAGATTCTTTCTATCTGAAAATTCTGCTTTTTTTTTTTTTTTAGAAGGAGTCAGGTGTGTGTGTGTGTGAGGTTTTTAAGCCTTCCTTCTCATCCAAACCTTTCTTTTGGTTGAAACAGATTGGACACAAAGAAAGAGCAAGCTCCCAACCCAGCTCTGATCACCCCTCAGCTCAGAGTGTCAGAGTGTCAGAGTGTCAGAGTGTCAGAGTGGACGGATATTTATCCCTCAAAGCCCAAACGCACGCTCTTTGCTTGGTAGTGTGTTGGTTTGTGCAGCTCTAGCTCTAGCTCTAGCTCTAGCTCTAGCAAGTGCTCAGAAAATGAAATTGGAGAAGCGTTTCCAGCAGCTTGAGCAAGTGCTCGAGGTGCTGCTCGAGGCTAAGCAAGGCTACTTGGACGAGAGTATTCCCATACGAGCAACTGCTTCTCCCATCCATCCAAGCTCCAACTGCTTTTATGTCCAGGCCGCCGAAACGCGTAAATTGCAGTTCGCCAAGGACGAGATGCGCGTTAAATATAACAATGTTGTGCGCAGTAAAATTTGGTGGTCGCCCAAACATGATCTCAAGATCGGTCTGGTAAGCCGAGCCATGTCTATGAAAACTCGTAGTGAAAGCGAAGAGTCAGACCAAAGCTTTCAACACGGGTTTCAAGGGCACTGGGTTTCGCTTCTCATGCGTGACGTCGCAGGAAAGGAACCCAACAAGGCTGTGGTGCGAAAGTACGTCCAAGAAGACGTCCCAGGTCTAGTTCAGTTTTGGAGCGCAATGGAGCGAGGTAGTAATAACAGTACGAAGAAAGAGAAGAAAAAAGCTGGCGTCGCCGCCGCCAAGGAACGACGGCCCTCTATTGCTGCAAGCGACTCGGAGAGCTCAGATTACTTTTATGCGTCTACTCCGAAAAACTTGAAGGCGCGCGGCTCAACACTTTCCGACCAGGACTTTATTGAGCTTGCCGATATTGATCTCCCGAGTGCTGACTTAACTCCGCTTGCTTCCCCTGACCATTCCCCTGACCAGCAACCCTACCGAAGAGTCCTGCGTAATGGGAAACGCGGTCCTCCAATCTATAAAGTCACAAAGCCTCTTGTTCAGAAGCCAAGGTTGCTTCCTAGTACCACACCAATATCTTCTCCCAAATTGGTAACTAACAATGACCTTGAGATCGCTCTGGAATGCATTATGGAAGAGGGGGAGAAAGATGGCGGTTCCCACAAGCTCGCCGCCCCGCGTGTGGAGGAGAGTGAAAAGGATGCTTGCACGGCCATGTTCGAGCTCTTTAAGCGCGCGTGCGATGTTCTTGACGAAGACGAGTTCCCTGTGTTTTATGAGCGGCACTGTGGCAAGTTATTCAACCAAGATATGGCCGAAGCAATCAAAAAATGCCTCGTGGAGAAAGACCCTCGGCTCTCACCGGATTTCCTTTTCCCTCCCGAGTCAGTTGGGCTTCGCCCCGAAAGATTAATTGCTTCCGGTATCTTCAAGGGCACTTACGCAAGTGGCTTTGAGCTGCTAAAGGCGAGTAAAGAGCTTGCTTGGTTCGTGGGTGCCGAGTCTGTGAAAAAGGTGCATTTGTACGAAAAAATCCTTGACAGCAAAATTCAAGATATGTTCTCGCACCTCGTCTGGAAGAAAAGGTATCCAACAGGTTTCCTTCCTAAAAGCTACATGTATCAAGCAATCGCTAGAGTCAAAGGCGAGCGTATTGTGCTGCGTGCCCATTGCTTTATTGACCATGCCACGCATGAAATGGAAATAAGAATGCAAGATTGTAGCGACTTGTACCCAGAATTGCTAGCACTACCCCCACTGCCATATTAAACAAGGGTTGATGATGTCAAAAGCTTCTGTATCCGTTGTATCCGATGTGTTTCGATGTAAGATAAATATATATATATACATACATTAAAATTCTAACGAGTGACTTGCAGCAGCAGCAGCTAACGGCTCGCACCCTGGCTAGCATTTAAGTTCTTGAATCGCGATTCAACTTGAAAAAAGAATTCGTGATGTCATTGGTACCAAGAGGATCGTTCCTTGTGTTGCTCGGCGGCTGCATACTCTTGTGGATTGGCTCGCGCAGCTCTCGCAAGACAGGGTCGAGAAGATTGAATCGTTGCCACTGCATTTGCTTGTAGTCTCGAAAGTAAAAATTGGACCTGTGCGGGACCTTGAGCACCGCCCATACGGTGTAGTCGAACATGCCCTCTTGCAGCTGAGGCTTTGGTTCTGCGACTGCTCCGAAAGGGAGAGTCATTGCTGATATGATCGCTTGCTGCTGGACCATGACCTGCTCCGTAGTCTTTGGCTTGGCGTTAGCTGCGGCAATAGCACGCAAAAGATATACGCGTACGAACCGGCTCACGGGGGTGGCATCGCCAGGCATGCCCCACTGATTCCAGCCCGTGTTGCTCGCAGGCTCAACGCCGTCCTTTGCCATGATGTCAGCAGTTGTGCTGGGAGGCTCGAACGGCAAGACCGCTTTGTACTGAGCCAGATTTTGGGTCATATACTCAAAGTTGGGGTCGTTCGTCAGGGTTCCTACGCTGTTGTTTGTAAATCGGAGCTCGCCGTTCAAATATTCAATCACAGCAGTCTCCCCAGAAGCATCCTCCACCGCAAAGTGCGTGTTGGGTGCAAACTTGCAAAGTAGGTCGTCGATGCCGGACCAAGTTTCACATGCCGTCACTGCTACAGAGTTTTGCAGCAAGCCGCGAAGTTCGGCCACAGACCGCACGTTACCAAGAGCCCAAGCGGGAAAGTCTAGAAAGGTCACCGACGTGTTTTTAGACTCCGCTGCCTCATATTGGCTCATCTTGAGTACAAGTGCGGATATCCCGAAACCGTACTCGTTCATGCCTTCGGAGGTGATAGCTTGGGACGAAGACGCGCATAAGCCAGGCGCAAAGCATGCCTTAGTCTGGTCTATAGCGACAAACGCGTATTGATTTGAGACCGTGCTAGTGTCATTAGAAGTGTTATTGGTGCCCTTGGGCTCCGAAATTGTATCCAAGGAGCCTTTTTCAAGCACGGGAGAGAATGCAGTACCTCTAGGGTAGTATGACAGATTAGTCAAAAGATCCAAGTCAGGCGAAGAAAACAGGCCCTGCTCAAACTCCATAGATCGAGCTACAACCACGTTACCGACGGCATCTTTTTGCGCAGTATAGGTGCAGCCCTCGGCAAGACCGCTAGCACCAAGGAAGACCAGCGCACTGACGGCTAGGCGCGCAAATGTGTCACCATCGACTTGGGCTAGTTTGACCATCTTTGGTCGATTTTTTTAGCTATAGATCTAAACGCTGACTAGATATTAATGTCAGTTGACAACTGTGGCACTTTTTGAGATTGTTCAAGTTTTCAATCAAGGTCTGCTTCGGAGTCGGACTTTGAAACTTCGTTGCCCAGGGCTCTGCTTTTTGAAATTGAACTCCTCACGAGCGTAGAATTAGTAATCTGAACCCCACTATTCTTGAATTATACGAGCCGAGCGGTGCTCCGGACCACGGCGTATTAGGTTCTCTTAACTTGTTTATCATCTCAAGAAACTGAAATCTGTCAGAAACCGCTCGCGGCGGGGTCCTGAACCGAATTGTCGGACCCGCCGGGCTCCTTGCCGAAGTTTCGAACCTTAACTCTTCCACAGTCCTTGTGTATGACACCAACTGGCTCCCGGACTTGGTTGTCGTTCTTCCTGGGAAGGTTGTGCGTGCGCGTATGTATACACGTATGCATTGCACATGTATTGTGTACATACACCGCCATATTATTAGTAAACAGTGGAACTGAAATGAGAACCACTGTACTAGAACAAATCTCACTGAATCCAGAATTTTTTTTCTGCGGATAAGAAACGGTTTCTGGCCGTTTTTTTTCCATTTCTTCGAAAGTTTTTCTCATTTCACACTGTGATTGCAGACGTGATTTTTGCCCTCTCCCTCTCGTCGTTGGTTTTTGTCACTTGCTCTCACTCAATCTCACTGTGAGTCACTCAGTGAGTCACTCCTCTTCTCACACCAATGTCTCCCGCGAACTCATCAGAGTCCACAGCGCTTCTCACTGAATATAGTGGTTCAAAGTGGTTCGAGTGCAACAGAGTCGCGAGTTACCACGGAACGGAGTCCGACTGACTGACGGTGAGGCCGCTCGCTCGCTGGGCGTAAAGGATTTCTGCATTGGTTTTTTGTTTTGTTTTCTTCAAACAGTTGGTTTACAAGTTCTTGTTTACAAGTTCAACAACAAGGAACTAACCTTGTTGACTTCCTTGGTTCTCTGGTTGGTGAGGTGAGCGCTAGTCAAGTCAACTTTGTTGATCGAGTGTAGTTTGCTTTTGCAGTTTGCTCGGTTAGTTTAGTTCCTCACGAGTGGTGCTGTATCGTGCGAGAAGAAAGATGGGGAGAGGAGGAGAAGGCCGTGCTGCAGGTCCCGCTGCCGTCGAAGCGACAGCGACTGCCAAAAGTGCACGCAAGGTGATACTGATTGAAGGTCAGCAGTATGACGTGACCAACTTTCACCATCCAGGTGGCAGTATTATCAAGTTTCTTACTACACCTGGCGGAGACCAAAGTGTTGACGCCACAAACGCATTCCGCGAGTTCCACCTACGAACTGGCGAGAAAGCAGAAAAGTACCTCAAGTCACTTCCAAAAGTTGACGGTCCTTACAAGTTGCGCTTTGATGACAAAGAGGCTGCCCGGCGCGATGCCATCACGCGTGACTACCAAGCTCTCAGGGAAGAGTTCCGGAAGGAAGGCCTTTTTGAGCCCAGCCTTGTGCACGTCATTTACCGCATCTCTGAGATCGTAGTCTTGTTTGCCGCAAGCTTTTACCTCTTATCTATGGACAACGTCGCTGCTCTAGTCGCCGGAGTTGTGCTCAATGGTATCTCTCAAGGACGCTGTGGATGGCTAATGCACGAGGCAGGACACATGAGTTTGACTACAGTTCCCTGGCTTGACATTCGCACTCAAGAAATCATTTATGGACTTGGTTGCGGGATGAGTGGTGGCTGGTGGCGAAGTCAGCACAATCGCCACCACGCGGCACCGCAAAAGCTCAAGCACGACGTTGACTTGGACACTTTGCCGCTCATGGCCTTCAATGACCGCGTGGCGACAAAGGTCAAGCCGGGATCTTTTCAAGCGCGATGGCTCAGCTTGCAAGCTTATGCGTTTGCACCCTTTAGCTGCCTTTTAGTCGGCCTGTTCTGGACATTATTCCTCCACCCAAGACATGTCATGAGGAAAAAATTGAAGATGGAAGCGCTCTGGATAGGATCGCGGTACGTTGCTTGGGCCGCTCTCACGTCCGCTATGGGCTACTCTGGGTATGATGCGTTCAAATTGTACCTAGCCTGCTTTGGATTTGGCTGCACCTACATTTTTACAAACTTTGCTGTCTCCCACACGCATTTGGATGTTACTGAGCCTGATGAGTACGTTCACTGGGTAGAGTACGCGTCTGATCACACGACCAATGTAAGCTGTGATAGCTGGTTCGTGACATGGTTCATGAGCTATTTGAATTTTCAGATAGAACATCATTGCATGCCATCTTGCCCGCAGGTTAATTTCCCCAAGATCCGTCCGCGCGTCAAGGCGTTTTTCAAAAAACACAACCTCAAGTATGACGAGCGCCCATATTTGACTGCGTTGAATGACACTTTTCAAAACCTTCATAGTGTTGGTGAAAACGCCGGCAAAGCAAAAACCATGTAAGCAACCGTGGTTCTATGTCTTGTACGCACCCCTGACCCCTAGCTTTTTTGTGTTAAAATTTTAAAAAGAAGTTACAGAACATTGCTCGGCACACTTTTTCTCGAACCAGACTTGTTATCCGCATCATATAGGATAAGAAGAAGGTACTGCACACCATGAATTAATTAATTAAAATCAATATGAGTTAATAAAAAATTGGTAGTGATAAAAATAAAAATAAAAGCCCTGGAACTTCAAGACGCGGCGGCTGCTGCTGCTGCTCACTTCTTGCACGAAGATTTCTCCTGATGCAACGTGTTTGATGGTGCCGGAAGCTGATTTTGCAGGTTTCCGGTTTTGTTTTGGGTCAATCTTAGCTGGGAAGATTTTGCGCTCCCTCGGACCCATGCGAATCCTCCTCTCAAGCTACAGTCGTCTGCCTTGGCTCCAGCTTTACGCCTAGGGCAGGCCATAAATCGTCGTCCCACATTATGTGAATGCAGGCCGGTTCGGCATTTGCGTTTGATGAGCGCGCAGCCGTGGACAGGACAACGGCGGCCTATTACAGTCGTACATCTCTCTGCGTTGCTGCTGCTAGAGGCGTTGCTGGTGGTTGTGGACCCCCATCGTACCTCCAGAGTCTTAATAGGCATTGCAACCGGGTTGGCGCAAGGATGCGAAATAATTCTTATTGTCCCAACTTTTTTTGCCTGGCCGCTACTTAGGGACTGATTTGCTGGTGCTGCCACATTTGAGCCTCGGAATCTTTTCGGAAATCGCGCCCTCGGTGATTTAAGCCGGGCTACCATCGAACCAGGGAGAGTAGAATGGTCACGGAGGCTAACCTGCACTGTTTCGCAAGCCATTATACTGTTCGGGCTCATCTTGTTAGCTTTGGCGCTTTTATAAATTCCTACTCGGTATTCCAATAACCCCTGCTGGCGCCCTTCGAAAATGAACAGTTCTCGCGCTATAGATTGCCGCTCCCCACTCCCTTTGAGTCTCAATCCCAACCCGAGTCTCTCACAAGGGAAGTTTCAAGAACAATCGAGTACAAACCAGCTCTCTCACTCTGCTGCGCTAGCCTGGCTCGCTTGGCGGGCCGCTAATGAATCCAACGCCCTGTCTATACTGTGTTTGCTAAAGCTTGTCTTCGATCTATAGCAAACAAAGGCCGGCCTCCGCTGCTTGCTTCATCTTGAGGAAATAATATCGTTTACAAAAAGACGGACAAGGTTGGTGCAACGGGACCCTTTGGTTTTGGTTTTTTGCGGGAGAGTCAAACAACCAACTATCAAAATAGACGTTGGGTTAGGTGACTGGCTGACTGGCTGGCTGGCAAATCGATCGAAAGCAATACGCCTGCCTCTCCAAGTGCGCGTGCACGTAGAGCAGTGACAAGCTACCTCAACTTTTGGAATGTCCTCAAGGTAACTAGTTGTTTTCTTTGGGTTGAAACATTTGGATTCAGTCTCTTTCGAGTAGAGTGGTCTGGAAGCCAGCAGCCTCGCTCACTTAGCAATTAAGCAAGAAAGAGGCAAGCAGTGATGTCTTGCAATTCGCAGAAAGCGACACAGCTGATGCGGGAGGCACAAGCAGCGATCCAAAGAAGCAAAGTAGCCGATAAAGGCGAAATGAATTGGCCTGCTCCAGGTGCAGCAACAGCTGCATTGTTCTGGGGGAAATCTGCAGCAGAGCTCTCCGAAAGACTACATGATAATAACCAACAAAGCGGTTCCGACGATGAATATCAAGAAGACTACGAACAAGACTACGAACAAGACTACGAACAAGACGATCAAGAAGAGACGCCATTTCCGTTGGTGAGCAAAATGACTTCACAGCAGCAGCAACAACAAAGCTTAGAGCAATTGGAGATCAAACCGCAAAAGATTGACGGTATTGACAATTTTTTGACTAGCAACGGGCCTAAAATAAATAGTTCAAAATGGGAAAAGAAAATTGGGCTTGATCGTATCAAAGCTGAGCAGAAGCAGCTTCGCAAGATAGAGAGCGGAATTGAGCCTGTTCAAAAAGGTGCAACTGCGATGCGAGCAGGTATCTCCACAAAACAATTGAGCAAGTCTGGTGCTATCGATATGAAATTAGTGGAGCAAGCTTTTAAATACTCAGAAACGGGTAGACTTGAGTATAAGGTGAATACACAGGCGTTATTGGGCAGCAGTGATAAAGGTTCCTCGTCCAAAACAGATGCATTACGTGAACAATTCATGTTAGCCCAGCAACAGCAAGAGCAGCGTGAGTATGAGCGCAATGAGCTGCAGCGGTTTCCCCCTATTATGCAACAGCAACAAGGTCCACGCAATGTGCTAAAACGGTCTGGCTCAAGTAGTTCTTCACTGTCGTACGCGCGTCATCCGAAAAAAGGGACATATTCGTCAAAAGCAAAAACCAAAAGAAAAACCAGCACCACAAAAAGATCTCAAAAGAGTCGTCCGGGAGCGACTCGGCAGACACTAAGCTCTGTATATGATATTCGCAGCTCCACACCGGAGAGGGGGAGCTTCAGCGGTGGCAGCAGTTTCGGTGATACGAGATGCAAGCAAGATCAAGGTAGAAATAAAAGATCATCGAGCAAAAATCTTGATGTAGACAGTCTTGTCGCTAATTTTACAAGTGGGGCAACACTTAAAACGCTTCGCAAGCAGCTTGAGACATCCAAACGAAGCCTGAATAATAGTGATCAATTCCTGAAAAGTGCTTCTCGTCAATGGTTTAGTGTCGCGTAAGAAGGAATGAATTAATTGCAAGCAAGCAAGCAAGGAAAAGGGAGAAAAAACAAGAAAAAACAACTAACAGATCTAGCAAAAAATGTATATAAACAAAGTCGTCATTATTCTGATATCAGTGCTGCCTCAGGTGATTCTATTTTTTGGCTGTACATCAAATGAGCAGCTTCTTCCAGCGAGCTGTATGAAGCGACCGCGACGAGTACAAGGCTAAGCAATAGGAGCGCATGGTTCTTGAGTTTTTGCGAACGCGTAAGCTTGCGACTGAAAAGTTTGAGGTAAAAGACCAGTGGAAAAATAAGGACTAGAAACCCGGCGCACAAAGATCCAACCAGCGACTGAAACAGTCCAAAAAAGGGAATGCAGATAGCGAGGACAATGGTTAATGCCACCAAGCTACTTCGAATGAGGATGGACCGCTCCATCTGCGCATTGACCTCTAATTCTACGGCGACTGGCTCCAACGGCAAGGCGTAAGTGAGCCATTTTTTGAGCGTCACTGCGAGGGTGATCATTGTTTTAAGTCCTGTGAATGGCAGATTGAGCGAAATCTGGTCGGTAGTATGCTGTGCGAAGAGGTAGTACCCCGTTGCGCCGACAAGAAACTTGAGCCCGTAGCCTGTAAGGTAAACCTGGTCAAAAAGGGCAGCAGCATCGTTCGGGGTACGCATATCCCGGTAAATGGTCAGTAACGTTCCGTGCATGGCGAACGCAAATATCATGTTGCCCACTGCTTGCCATCGAAAACGCACCAAGTGGTACTCGTTGTTTTCCAGCGACTCAGGAGCGGCCATGACAACCGCATAAATCACAGTAGCGACCAGGAGGAGCATGATATAGCTACCAAGCGCAGAAAGGAACGTTAACTTTTGAAGCTTGAGCCACACGGTTGGCAAAAGAGAAACGCCGCTCACAATGATCCACCCGTGAGGACTCAAGTAGCCAGGAAATAAGTCGCACAGATTGGTGGCGATGAAAACTAAGAACAAGGCACTGCTCGCGACGAGGTCAATGTATAGAATGTAGTTTACGAACGTCCGTCCTTGCCGCCCAAAGGCTGCCTCGCCTATGTCTGGGTACGTGTTTAAAACGCGGACTAAACCGCGACCAGCTTCTTCTTCAGGGACATAGTCGATACAAATGCACAACAGCTTGGCAGTGTAAGAGCTTAACCAAGCCAAGAGCCCGAGCAGTATGAGCCCTGCCCACCCAAGTTCTTTCAACACGTACGGGATAGTCAAAGTCCCGAGGCCTAGGACGAGGGTCATGCAGTGCCAAAATGCCTGTCTCGTCGTCAGCATATCTCCGTAGCTCCACTTGCGTGGCCGGTTGCCCTTTGCCTTATTGTCCTTGGGCCACAGATCTCCTCCTGTTGTTTCATTTGAGTTTTTGCTCTGCAAGCCAGGGGAGCTTCCTACGTTTTTCATACCTACGCTGCCACTGCTACTGCTGCTGCCACTGCTGCTGCTTGAAGCCTGCCCTCCCATGAGGCTGGTCAATAAACTACCAGATGACTGGCCCTTGACAGGACTACCGGTTGCCGACAAGCCACCGCCCAGCAACGCATCCTTTTTAGGGAAGGCGCTGAACAGCGACTGCGCCGACACCATTGGAGACCAAGTGCTAAAACAGCCAGCTCCACAACCCACCAAAACCCAAAGAGGCAAGCAAGCAAGCAAGCAAGCAAGCAAGCAGGCAAACAACCCTAGCTCGATCTCTTGATGATCTCTTATCTGGGCAGCTGTTGGTCAACCGCTCGCTCGATGCTCTCTCTTGAGCTTTTCTCTCTCTCTCTCTCTCTCTCTCTCTCTCTTTGCTTGTTGTTGGAGACGATTCGATTGTAAAAAAATCCGAAGTTTTACAAATGTTCGGTTTTTTCTCCGAGAGAGAGAGAGAAAAGAGGCAGAGGCGTTAAAAGGGGTGGGACTGGTGGCTTGGTCTCCGTTTTTGGGTGGTCCACTCGCGCTCGTCGATCGCGGGGAGGAGTGCGCCTAAAGCGTGCTTGCCTACTTGCTTGAAACAAGTTCAAGGTAATCAGTTTGGTCGAGACAGGTGCAAAGAGAAAGGGAAAAAAAGCAGGCATGCCAGGCGTCAGCGCTGTCAACCAGGCTGGGGGACCCGCGCCGGCCGTTTGCGCCCGCGGTCCTGATAAGTTGAAAAGGTTTGAGGCGTTGGGCTACACAGCGGAAGAGCTGCATGCGTGGGATCAACGCTTAACCAAACAGCCTCCCCCGTATAGGTTTGGTTTTGCCGCACAACGTCGGGGACTCGACATTGGTGACCCTCTGTTCGATGAGCTCCCCCTCAACATGTTGGCTTGTCATGGTAAGCGGGCAGGCCAGGTACCCCAAGACCCCGAGCCAGAGTGGGTTGATTGGGCGCGAATCCGTCGCGGGCAAGAACTTTGGTTGTATCACCTGAGTCGTGCGTTTGCTGGCCTCGGCTTGAGCTTGCTCTCCGGGTTTTCCATCACACGCTTTGCCGAGGTATTGTATAGAAATGGGTACGCTGTCAACGGCGAAACAGCGATGAGACGCTATTCAGCCACAGCGTATGCGATTCTTGATTTTTTTTCTCACGACTTGTCAGACCCTGCGTCTCGCGCACGGCAAAGTCTTTACACCGTCCGCGCGATGCACGCGTTTGCACGGCGAAAGTCCAAGGATCTCTTTGACAAAGAAAATGGGGAGGGTGTGCCACTCTCACAAATGGATATGGCTGAAGTCCAACTAGGGTTTTCGGGCATTTGCTTGACCTTTATCGAAAACGAGACTGGATACGGTCCAATCCATCGCGAAGAGGCTCGCGACATGGTATTTCTATGGCGGTATCTTGGTTGGCACTTGGGCATCATGGACGAGTACAATTGCTGCACGAGCCTTGATACGCTAGATGCATGCACTGCAGACTACATGGCCTGGACCCCACGGCGCATGGAAACCGTCACTTTTGCCACACAAGAACTCCGGCGCACGGCCATCGAGGGTTTTGCCATGCAAACCGGGCTGGGAGAGAATTTCTGGCATGCGGCCTTCGATTTAGTGCTACGCAATCCCCGCGTGGATTTGAGGCACTTGGAACAACCGGAGAAAAAGTATTACAAGGGCATTGACTTTGTGGCCAAGTACACGCTCAAAGCGCTGGCAGTCGACGCCATCAGTGACATTTCGAGAAAGCTTTTGATTGCGCACCGTGAAAACAAGCTGGATGACCCAAAGCGCGCCGAGTGGAAGGAGGCTGTTTTGCGTCGAATGGCCACTCTTCACGATAAGGTGATTTGGAGGCTTGTCTCGTTTTTGTTCGTTTTCAGACACGTGTTCGCCTTTTGGGCTGCCTGGAAGATGATGCGCTATGGACAGAACGTTTCCAAACGTTTGCACTTGCGCTGATGAAAAACTTGTGCAAGGCAAGAACGCGAATCTTGATTTCGTTTAATTAATTAAAATACAAAGTACTATATTTGGTCAGTTGGTTGTGTCCACCTTGGATCAAGTGCTCAGTCAGTCTTCCTGCCAGCCCCCTTGCTGTTTGAATTGAGTCACGCCTACGAGGTACTCTTCCTCGTGAGTCGCTAAAAAGTGGTCCAAGTCCCATTCATCGTACAAAAGATGCTTGGCTTCCTCTTTCCAAACGTACACGAATGCATCTTGCTTGCTCTGCGCGTTTTGTTTCAACTCAACAGTGAGCCGCTCTTTGGTGTAATCCTCATCTTCGAAGGCATCAAACACGTCGAGTTCTGGCTCGGTGAGCCCTGTGAGCAGTAATCCTTGCACTGACACATTCTCGGCAGGCGCGGCAGCCCCACTCTGAACGACGCTCTCTGCAGAAGCAGCGCTTACAATCGCAGGGAACACGCAGTCTTTGATGGCGAACCTCCGATACCCGTGCAGCACTGCCGGCACCATTCGCCCGTTGCCGAGCGTCGGGGCACGGCTTCCCAGAAGCACCTGGAGCACCTTGGCACTCTGGAGCGTGCCATAAACGAACACGGACACCATTTAAATCAATTCTCCACTGTTTTGAAAAAAACACGGAGACGTGTGGTTGGGTTGGGTGGGTAGGTGGTTGGACGTGTTAGGTGTTGGTTGTGTGGGTGGATGGGCAAAACAGTGGAGTCCTGGCCTCGCGCCACCCCTATTCTCTTCAACTCAATCAACTGAGAGTCTGAGAGAGAGAGTTTTTCATTTTTGCCAATTTTTTGGACAAAGTGACAGTCTGACAGAGTGACTCGACACGATGACTCGAATTTCTCGAAAGCCTTTATAACAGGAAGGAGGAGCTCGAAGCAGCTCTGCCGCTGCAGGAGGAGGAGGAGGAGGAGGACCAGTGAGTGTCCTTCTAGAGTTGAATTTGGTGGCAACACCTAAGGTGGGATGCCTTGGGTTGCGCAAAACAACCGCCACGCGGACGTCAGACGTGTCGGGCTTAGCGTAATCGCGCTTGAAGATTGGCAACTCGGACGGCAAGAGCCGCAAGAGAAAGAGCAAGCACGGGAAGGCGGGAAGGACGCTCACGGCCAGCGAGAAAAGAGGATTGATGGCTGTGAGGCGCTGCAGTACGCCTTAGTGGATGGCGCATCCATACTGGCGTGGATTTCTGAGGACGGTATGCAACAAGAAACAGCCAACACAATTGACTTGTATGTCAGGACTCATGCACAAGTTGTTGTGAGTTGCAAGCTTGACTTTAGCGGACAAGTGCCGGCTGGGAGTATCGTTTTGAATCAAGCGCAAAGACTCAATTGTGAAGTAACTGTCGGGCCTGAAAAGTTTCCATGGGCGGCCTACAGTCCGATGCACCCAAACCCTGAGCTGGCTTGGTTCTCTGTGGAAGTTCGCCCTCGGTTTTATTATGGTAACGATCTAGTAGTGAACCGAGACGAGCTTCGAAAAATTGTAGCAAAATCACTATGGGGGCTCAAAATCTCGCTGCATGAGCGATTTATTATTAAGCTGCAAGAGAGGCACTTTTTGATCCGTGTCACGGCCATGGACAGTTTCGAAGACCTCGACGAAGAAGAAGACTGCGGCGGCGGCGGCGGTGGTGATAGTGATCAGTCGGCGTCCGCGGCCTACTTGAGCAAAAAGCGGGGTTTGGTAGTGCAAGATATAGACCGCGGGATTGTAGCTGCGCGCACCAAGGTCTTTTTAGAGCAGGCAACCTGGGCGAAGGGCGCAGTATTTGATATGCGGGGCGGCCCGGAACCTAGTCGGCCGACCAAGAAACAAACAAACATGATCGATATCTATTGTAATGACCAGGAGTGGTTTCCTGTTAAAAAACGTCTTTTGCAACCATGCCTTGTTCTGGCAAAACACGTCTTATCTGAGAGCTCTGAGCGTGAATCAGTCAACGTTGACCTCGATTGCTGCTCTTTCGACAAGGTTTTGCGTTACTTGGAAGCCGAGGCCCTCGAAGAGGATTTTGACTTTGAGTTACACGAGACGGACCAGCTGCTGCACGCGGCAAAAACGCTCAAACTTGTCGGACTCCAGCGACTGTGCGAAAAGGCAGTGGGCGAGTATCGCTCGTCCATCCGTAGCTCCATCCCTTGGGAGGAGGTCGTGGCGCGCAACGCGGCGGGCGAAATGTTGCTTGTGATTGATGGTTGCGTTTGCAATGTTAGCACGTGGCTTGAGCATCATCCAGGAGGGAACACGATTATCCCCGAACAAGCTATCAACGTAGATGCCACTGTTTTGTTTGAACTTTACCATGCTAGCCGCGAAAGCTTTGTGTTCCTTCAGCAGCTCTACATTGGGCGTTTGAGCGTGCAAGATGTTGCCAAAGTGCCGCCGCCTACGGCCCATCGCTTCGCCCAAACCCGCCCATCAGAATCATTCTTAGAGCAATTGCGCACCTATTTAGGTACTATTAAATTGTTCAAAAGTTTCTAACCGAACAAAAAAAGAAAGGGGAATCATTCATACATGTGAAATAAAGATAAATTCATTCATACATTCTGGGTAGAGCTTGACTGGGATAAAGAAAAGGGAGAGAGGAGGCATTTTTGGGAAAGTAATATTGATCAGCGACGACTCGCTAGCCATTCTCGCACAATGGCTTGGCACGTTTGAATATTGACGCAGCCATTCATTTGCAGCCATGGAGCCGAGAGAAGAACTTCCACCGTGACCCGGTCCTTTGGCTCCTTTTGAAGGCAGCATTGGACAAATTCAACAAACTGCGGGCTGACTTGGTTCTGGCCCGGAATTGGAGGCGGCGACTCGAGAATTGTCTGGACCATGTCGATATATGTTTTACACTCAGGGTATGGGTACCTGTTAGTGACACATTCCAGCAATACCAGGCCGAGGCTCCAAATATCGCTTGCGTAAGAATATGGGACGCTCCTGATTCTCTCCGGGCTCATGTACTTAAAGGTGCCGACAAAAGTCTGGCACAAGCCGATGCTGTTCTCCAGCTCTTTGCTTATGCCAAAGTCGGTCAGCTTGACCTCGCCATTGCTATTGAGTAAGATGTTTTGCGGCTTGATATCTCTGTGCACTCGCTTAGCGTGCTTGAGATATCCGAGGCCCCAAAGGGCCTGGAAAGTGATGGCAGCGAGGGCGCGCTCGGGCACCGGGCCAAAGTGCTCTAAGACGGACCCGAGGCAACCCTGGTCCATGTACTCGAGCGCGATCGTGATGCTGCCTTCGTGGAAAAACGCGCCGTAAAATCCCACTAACGTTGGGCAGTCGGCGTCAAACAGTGCTTCGATTTCTTGCATGATTTGGTCCCGCTTACTCTTTTCATACATGTTGATCACTTTGAGCGCCATGCGTGTGCCGTTCGTGTGTTCCGCGAGGCTCACTTGGCTCGAAGTACCACGACCCAACACGCCCAGAATAGTGAGATCATGCGGGGAAAGACCTTGGTACGAGTGCGCCCGATCCGAACGAGCCACGCCGTTGCCAGAAATCTGAATATTGTGTTTTTGGAAACCCTCCTCGGTCACCATAAAGCTGTTTTCCATCGCATCATTGTCAGTGTCATTCAAGTTGAGCTGCGGCCTTGGTCTTCCGCGACTCATATTGCTTGAAAGAAGCTTTTTTGTTTGTTCGAACACAAGAATGTCCGCTCACTCATCCACCAGCAACTCCACCTTGACAAGTCGCAACAACGCAAAAACCAACCTAAACAACAAAACAGCTGGGGTGTGCGAAGGAAAGAAACAACCCCAGCCCACCGAAAGAGCTGGGAGCAGCAGCACTGAGCAGCAGCAACAGCCTCGTTATGAGAATTTTTTTGATCCGAGGCTCCTTCACTCCTTCCCTTCCTTCTTCCCTTGTTGAATCCCTTGAATCCCTTCACTTCTCACTTCTCTCTCTCTCTCTCTCTCTACTAAGTAAGATGGAAAACTTTTCAAGTGTAAGTTGAATGAATGGAGGAATGAATCAATAAATGAAGGCATAAATGAATCAATGAATCAATGTCTGATGCCGGTGAACTGAAGGCATCGAGGAATAGATATTAAAATACCTGGGCGGAACTCTTGAAAAGGCTTTCTAGGCTTTAGCTAGACTCGCCTGGTCGTCCATAGGTGCTCACTGACATGGAGAGCCCTGTATTCAATAATTCAAATCAAAATCAAAATCAAATGTGTACGTACGTACTACACTACACGTAGTACGTGCATGCATGCATGCATGCATTCATTTGTAAACTCCTCGCCCATCAGTCTGAGATCAGTCAATCAGTGCTGGCCGCGGTATTTGATTTTTTTGATTTTTTGGATTTTTTTGGATTTTTTTTGGATTTTCAATCATTTTTGGATTTTTTGGATTTTTTGGATTTTTCTCACTTGCACACTTGAAGGGCTTTTGGACACTGAAAAAAACCTGACTTGACCTGACTGACTGACTGACTAAAAAAGCCTTCTGCGTAACAGAAGTTAAAAAGTGTGCTGTGCGAGGGATTTGTTTTATATAAATAAATACATTTGATTCAATTCAGTTGTTGTTTTGGTTCGTCGTTTCTTTCGTTCTTTCACAACATGAGCTGCACCTGGCCGGAAAACACGGACGATACCGTCAGTAATGTTATGAGCCACGACAACAACGACGTGGACTTCGTCGTGTTCTCGATGGTCAAGGAGGGCAAGGCATTCTCCATGACAGTTGAGGACGACCACGTCGGTAAGGGAGGCCGCGCAAAGGTCGAGGAAATCCTACAGGCGAACTCGGACAAGGTGCAGGTTGGGGTTTTCCTTGTGACTGGCGTGGACGACAGAGATACGACCGTGTCCTACCGCCGCAAGTTTGTTTACTTCGTCTGCGTAGGAGAAAACGTGAGCCCTATGGTGCGGGGCGCTGTCAACTCGCTCTCGGGCGACATGAAGAGCAAGTTTTCCGGCTCCCACCTCTCCCTCTCGCTTAACGAAGGCGACTTTGAGCCTTTGACCGAGGCGAGCATCGAGGAGAAGTTGCTGAGCGCCGGCGGCGCTCACAAGCCCAAAAAGTTCGACTTTACTAACGAATGCTTGACAAGCGCCTAAGGCCCCCTGTCAAAAGAGAGCGATTGGTTCGTGGGCGCTGGGGTGAAGAACGCATCAGGCGTGTTTCACTGCCCACTTACTCTGCTCACTCTTACAAAACCCGTTGAATAAACCTAAAAATAAATAAAAGCGCTCTCGATTCCGTCACGGTTGTTTTGAAACAACTGATTTACTTGACTCTATCCAACAAATTATTTAAGTGTCTAGCAGCTAGCGATTGCACATGAACCCGCGGGTGAGATTGATAAAGCGCAACAGACTTTTCTGGAAAGCAGTGCGGGCCTTGCGGTCCAGTGTGAGATCAAGGTTGCCGTCTTGCAGCAACGATGAGAACGCTTGCCCCAAGCGCTGCTGGCGCTCTGCAGGCTCTTGGGCAAGCACGATCTTGTTGATGAGAGCAGGGTACGCCTGTCGTTCGCAAACTAATAGAGCTAGCATGGCATTAGCAGACGGACCGAGCAAGCTCGAGTCAAAGGTCTCAAACACCACGAACGAGATGACAAACTCGAGCAGTCGCAAGAACAAGGAGTTACTATCATTGATGTTGGCTCCCAGCCCGGGTAAACCCCGCGCCTTTTCAGTCGCGTGAAACTCGGCGAGCGTTCGTAGCGCCTCGAATGACTTGCGAGCAATGTGGGGCCTTGGATCGTTCATCCCAAATTCGAGCGCGGCGATGATCGGAGCAAACGCGTTGGGCGGGAGGCCCGCCGCTTGCTTTGGGTACGTGTTGACCAAATTCGTGAGGACTTGGAAAAACTGCTCGGCAAGCTTTTCGTACTGCAGCAGGGTTTTGGTCACGAGTGGGAAGACAAGGCTCACCCCTTGTACAACAACTTGCGCAGCGCTGATTTCGGGTGCACCGCCGGCAGCGGCGTCCGTGCTTGTGGCCAAAGCAGAGTCACCGAATGGGTCCTCCTCGGAGAAATCAATCATATCACGGTCGGCAAAAGCTCCAAACATGCAGAGGAGAGATAAAATGTCGTTGGACAAAAGCTCTTCGTCCTCTGGCGAGCCGGGATTCCGAGCTGTGCCATCAGTGCCTATAAAAAGCTGCTGGTACACTCGGACCAACCGGTCTCCGGCCTGCCAAACAGCCAAGACTTGCGAGGAAGGCGTGGCTATCAATTGCTCGCAGGCGAAGCAGGACACGAACTCAAGCACGCGTGACAAAGTGCGGCGCGCGCTCTCGCGCGATGCGCTGCCGCGAGGAAGCGCACCTGGCCTGCAATATAGCACAGCTGCTGTCGCCAAGTCGACCCATTCCGCGTTGAGAGATGCTAGCATCACGTCACGGCACCACTTTGCCAACGGCCCACTGTCCGCGGCGCGGCCAAGGCTCCGGTACATCCAAAAGACGCGCTCAAAGTCTTGCATCCACTGCGGGTCGTCGAATACAATCTGCGAGTTCTTGCCGCCCGAGTCGCTGCTACTCTTGGCGCCTTGGACGAGCACGGCGGTGAGCGACTTTAGGCGTAGCGCCACGGGCTCCACCACGAGGTTGAAGGTGGCACGGCAGCGCTCCATGCCCTTCATTCCGCCGTGCGCAGTAGAGAGGCTCTTGAGAATCACTTGGAGCAGCGTCCCCTGATTCTCTGGTATGAGACCGGCTAGCGGCTGCCAGTTTGGATCACGTGCGGACCGGGCCTGAGCGTCGCAGAGCTCGGACCAACTTGCCAGTTGCAGCAAGGCGCTCCGGGACCCGCTCGACTCGTTCGCAGCGACCACCGTGCGCAGCAGGCCAAGCGCCTCGTTGCTCATGGCATTCTGCGTTCCCCAGTGGGACAAGAACATGCTCGAGCCTTTGATCAAAAAGTCCATGACCTTCATCCCGCTCTCGTTGGGACCAAAGCTGAGCGACAGCGAGGCGGGGAGACCCTGTTGGATACGGGCGTGTGGCCCAAGATAAAACCCACTCTCCGGTAAAAGATAAGAGCTGCTCCACCTAGACAAGGCAGCCAGCAGCTTTTCCACGAGAAAAGGGCTGGAGCGCTCGTCTTGCCCTCTACTGGCAGCGACTCGCTCGGATTCAAATTGCGCGAGCTGCAGCAATGCGAACGAGAGGTTGACGGTTACGTCGTGCAAGCGCGCATCCGCGGTCGAGTTGACCGGTTTATGCGCGCAGACCGCTTGGGAGTGAAGCAGCACGGCGTAAGGGATCATCGGCCTCTCCCCAAGGCTCAAGTCGGCCAGCACGTACGCAGATAGGGAAACGACCCAAAAAAGCTGTTCGGAAACCAGGTGCGACTCTCGCACGGCCATGGCGTTATCGATGTCATTGTTAGTCTGCTTTGCACAACGTTCTAGATTGGCCAGGCAGCGCTGCATAGACCCGAGTAGTGCATCTGCGGCCCGTGCTACGTCCACGCGGGCGATCAGAGACAAGCACTGCAAATGGTCTTCCATCAAGCTTGGGTCTTCGAGAATTTCCTCGTCGAAGGTCTCGCCTTCTTCGTATTCGGCGCTAGCCCGGGCTATCACAAGCCGTTTTTCGATATAAAATACAAATAGTTCGCCGGCGGACTTTTGAACGAGCGAAATGTTGTGAACAACCTGCTGGTCGTACGCCGCGCTTTGACTGTGGGTCGGGCTTGCTCCTTGGGCGAGCTCGACCCAGACTTGTAATAGGTGTCCGAACCCTTCCATGAGCCATGAATTATCAACTTCCAGCTCGTCATCGTGCTGACCGCGCGCCCCAGTAGTGCTAGTTGTACGGGCGTAGGTTGCCGCGCCTTCCAGCAATCCCGTGGAAATCCCCAGCAGCATTTCCAAAATGCGAGAAAAATCGGGGATTTGCAGGCATACTTGGACGCCAAAGTTGCGGAAAAGCTTGGCCAAGAAAGCACACATGCCCAAATACTCGGCGCCGCCGGCGTTGCAGAGGGCTTCGTGTGCATCGCGGTCGGCAGCGGATGCGTGCGTCGCTGACGCAAGCCCAGCGGCGGTTTGAAGGTCGACGAGTGGATTAGAAAACACCGTGAGTCCGGAGAGCAAAAGCTTGTTTGCGAATGCGGCGCGTTCGCCATCATTCGCAAAGAGGTCGTCTCCGTTAAGAGATGCCAGCAAGCCCAGCAGCTGTCTAGTGAGATGCGCGGCATCTTCTGAAATACCCGCAGCTGCGTTTGCCACTGCGGCAGACCGCAAATCTATGTACAGCTTGAATAAGATATCGATCAGGTTGGACTCCAAAAGTCCCTCACGCCAACTGCTCCCAGGTAAAATCTTGTCAGCGCTTTTACTGCTGCCGCTATTACTACCGCTAGCGTTGGACTCAAGAGCAAACGTTTGTTGCTCCTTTCGGCTAGGATTCGAGTCTCTGGACTCTCGACGACACAAAAATTCCCATCCGAGACAATTTTCGAGCAATAAGAGGCAGCTCTTAACAACCTCTGCGCTCAGCTGTGGATTCAAGCTAGACAGCTCAACACTGCGCTCGGAAAGCTGGGATAGCAGCTTTAATGCCAGCATGAACGATTCACGTAGCCCCGCAGTTTCAAAACTTTCGTGGCATCTTCTATGAAATGCGAATGGTTGCTGAATAGCCGACGCCGTGGCCGAGGAAAAGTCTTCCACGAGCGCGCAAAGAATTCGCAAGGCCACAACGTGCTGAATAGATAGTGGTACGTTGCTACCATCCGCGGCCCTCAATTCCATACTACTAGCTAAAAATTCAAATAATTCTTTCTTGATCCCCTCGCTTCCTGCTTGGAGCCAATCGAGCTTGTATGCTACGGCCGTCGTGGCAACCAGTTGCATCCAAACGACGCGGTCAAGCGAGTTGGCGTCTCGAACGAGCATTCGGAGCACCTCACCGCGAAGATCCGATCTCTCGGTGATGCTCAGTGCCTCCCATTGGTTCACCAACGCGTGACGGAGGAGCTGCCCGGCTTGGAACTTGATCACTTGCTGCAGCTGTCCTTGGTTGTCAGCCTTGAGAAGATGGATAGCCAGCACAAGTCCCTCCCGGGAATTGCGTAGGGCAACAAGCGTGCGCTCCGCGGCATCTGTTTGTCGCCCGCAAGCAATTTGCTCGCATGCCACAATGAAAGCCGCCTCAGCCATCAGCCGCCGCCTTTCCTTCACCTCTCTCTCTTTCTGCTGCTGCTGAAGTTTCAACTTGAAACGTTTTTTATGAAAATCGATCGCAGCTTTAAAAAGCACGACAAAGTATAATACCATTGGATTGAGTCGATTAGGTACGTATGTAGGTAGTCTAGTAATTCACAAAGATCTTTTGGCGATTGTTCAAGTCGTAAGATTGAAAGAAAAAATAGTTTCAGAGGTGTTGATTGGAAAAATTAGAGGAAGCTCGTCATCCATAGCTGCGGTGCTTTCTTGGACAGCGCGTCATAGACCTTCTTTTGGGACTCTGGAGAATCGCAGATCGCAAACATGAGGCCGCCGCGACCAGTGCCGCTCATCTTTGCTCCCAGTGCGCCGGCCTCCTTAGCACAAGTCACCAGGTCATCCAGTTCTTTACAACTTACACCTAGCTCGCTCATGACAACATGGCATTCGTCACACAGCTCTGCAAGCGCCTGGGGCAAATCATCGGCCTTTTCCGCGATAGCCTTCTCGGCACGGTTGTATACGCTCATGTACCGCTCTTGGAGCGCATCAAACCAAGCTGGGTCAGCCTCTTTCTTCTTACGAACGTCCCCAACAACCTCGGTGGTCGAACTGGTGATTCCTGTGCTGGCGTACACGATAAGCACTTCTTTCTTGAGGTTGCGTGTCTCAAAAATAGGGTCTCCATCAGTCCGCTGGAATTTTAACACGCCACCATAAGTGGAGGCCGTGTTGTCAATCCCGGAAGGAGTTCCGTGGTAAGCTTTTTCCCCTTCATAGCCGGCACGATTAATCTCCTCCTGGTTGAGGTCTTGGCCCAGCTGTTCGGCGAGGGCGCGCGCGACACTGACGCAGTTAGCTGCGCTCGCACCGATACCACTCACGGGGGCGAGGTCCCCGGCGAGAGTCACCTTGGCCCCGCGTTTGTTAAGGTCCACGCCTAGATGCTTGAAAACTAGTCGGGTACTCTCGAGCATTTCGCCGGCCTTTTTATCCTTATATCCTGGTATAGCGGGCCGCTTGTCGACGACTGTCAACCCTGTGCTCCATTCATCAGCGGGGCACAGCTCCACCTGTGCGCTCGTAAACGCCTTGACAGCTCCTACTAGAGCCGGCAATTTGTACACGACAAAGTGCTCACCGAAGAGGATAAGTTTGCCATAGCCAACGTGCTTATTTTCGTCGCTCGTGCCCTTTGCGCGCTTGGTCATTGGTTCGCCCTCATGACCCATTGCTCTTCTTGGGTGGTTCTCCTCCTCTTCTCTATTTCTTTTTAATAATATTAATACTAATACTAGTACTGCTGCTGCTGCTGCTGGCTTTCAATGATAGGTATGTGCGATGGCGTATAGGGAGAACGAATGAACGAACGAAAGCAAGCAAGGAAGAAAGAGAGAGAGAGAGAGAGAGAGAAAGGGCAGAAAAAGCGATGGATGACGCAGCTCTCTCTCTCTTCTCTTAGTGTCACTGACTCTGAAAAGTCTGACGCCCTCTTCCCTTAGAGATCGAGATGAAAACCTTTTCAAACATTGTGTTCTTAAATACAAAAAGAGAATCACACCAAAATTCGCAATTGAGTGATCGCGCGAACAGAAAGAAAACCAAAGAAAATCACATTCGAATTTTTCTCCCCTGCGTTCAACATTGTGCGTCTTGATTGATTGAAAGAGTGTCTTGAAAGTCCCGACAAAGTAATTACTTATTGATAAATCGACCAATCAATCAAACAATTTGAAACAAACAAACAGACTTGAGATTCGCAAGTGGGGAATTATTTATGCTTAAACCGTGCTTCCAGTAAATCGGGGATGGGTGGCACATAGTATTGCGAACGCTGGAATTTTTGCTGCAGCGACTCTTGGCGTAAGAAGGCAGAGAGCGAATGCGACTCGGACTCTTTGCCTTCG
>JACKZZ010017255.1_pt1 | contig 38762 bp, 46 predicted proteins | sample 8027871 | NCBI WGS metagenome assembly JACKZZ01 (sample SAMN15724774, study PRJNA655200) | protist metagenome | isolation source: fluorescence activated cell sorting (FACS) single amplified genomes of... | place: USA: West Boothbay Harbor, Gulf of Maine | collected 2000-07-19
ATGAAACTCAAGGAAAAACATCCTCAGTTTAAAGAATGTATAGACTTCCTTGGTGAAGATACTATAGATGCATCTACAGAAGAACGTAGAAAAAGAAAACTTCTTGAGAGAGAAATAGAACTCGAAAAAGAAAATGAACTCGGTAAGGCAAAGAAACTAGAAAAACTCTTCAAGTACAAACTAGAGACTTTCGAAATACCCGAAATAAAATCCACAACAAATCGTAAACTCAAATCAAAACTTCGTAGGTCAAAGTCTATACCCGAAGTCAATCTTTATGCTATGATGATACTCCAAGAAAGTCTGGAAGATGAATAAGGGATTTGTTGTTGTTGCATCAAGAAAAAACAACTTCTACATATATGCCATTAATCTCATAGAGTCAATCAAAGACTTCTATCCCGACGCGCATGTCACTCTTGTTACGGAAGAAAGATTTATAGATGGACGAGAAGACATTGCCGACAATATTATATTTTGTAATGACCACTATCGCGCAAAGTTATGGGGTATGGCAAACTCACCTTATGATGTAACAATGTATGTTGATGCCGATATGGAATGTGAACACGAAGATATAATGACTGTATGGGATAATCTAGATGACAACGATATGGTGTTTCATGAACTTACAGAAGAGAGGTCTAAATATTATACAATAAGACATTTTGATATTGAGAATAAAGAGAAAGAGGGTTGGTTCAGTCTATGCGGTGGTGTGTGCCTGTATAGAAGTTCCAATCCTCTTGTCAAGGAGTTTATGAATGAGTGGTATGAGTTATATGATTTACAACATAGTAATTTATGGAGACCCGATTGTTTCACTAATGACGAGCAATGGAATAGTCTAAAGAAGTTTGACCAGACTACTCTTTGGTATATGGTAAACAGAATGGATAAGTACAAAGACCTCAAGATAGGTTTCTTTCACGATGACATTCGTTGGAACTACTTCACACAATATCAATATGAGAACCTAAAATCTATTGAAAATAAACCTGTCATACTCAGACACTATTCAGGTTGTCTTGAAAAAGATGTTGCTTTGATATGAGAGATATACCTATAAATAATCCATATGTCAAGGAAGCATTAAACAACTTTCTTTGGTATTACAAGAACAAAGACCTTGTAATGAAAACAATAAGACCCGATGGAGAAGAAAATAAAAGAAAAGACTTTACATCAAAGGAATATTGTGATAAGATAGTTTCTATGGGTAAAGCACATAATGGATATCCAGAGAGTATACATACATATCCTCTTAAAGGAGATAAACTAGAATCAAATATAAAGGACAATACATATGCGGCAGAGTTCATTAAAAGATACAGTGATTATAATACGGAGTTATGTTCTATTCTTTGTACTAAGAATAATGCTTTAACAACACTATATCCACCTAATGGGTTTATTGGATGGCATAACAATGCGAACGCAAGTGCTTACAATCTTATATTCTCTTGGAGTGAAACAGGTGATGGACACTTTCAATATATAGATGGAGAGACTGGTGAAACGATTGTAATAAAAGATAAAAAAGGATGGCAATGTAAAGCAGGATACTTTGGTTCATACGAAGAACATCAAAGTAAACTAGTTTATCATTCTGCTGAAACTGATTGTTGGAGAATGACTATATCGTATATGTTTAATCGTACTGAAATGAGTTCTAATATACAGGAAGAGACCATAGAGGAGATAATGTATATTTAACCCTCCCCAGTATTCTTAAAGTTTTACCTATATGTAGTACTACTTATACAAATGAAGATTTACAGAATTATTATGTGTATATCCAACCTTCCCTAAAGAGTACTTTAAGTATACCATACTTTTATACTTTTGTCAAGCATAAAATATATTTTTATTTCACTCATTTAGGTTTTTAAAAACATATAAATAGATGTAATGATTAAACAAAACGGAATTAGAAAATGGCACTAGTATCACACGAAGATATTGTAATAAACCAAGGCACAGATGTCGCGATAGAAATACATCTCGTTCACGACAGTGGTAGTGTTTATGACTTAACAAACAGAACAGTTACCTCAAAAATGAAAAGAAGATATGCTGACTCCGCAGGAGACCCTGCTACAGTATCTTTCAACTCAGTTATTGCGACACCCCCAACAGATGGTATTGTAACATTATCCTTAACTAACACAGTTACAGATGCTCTTGAAACAAGAGGTCGTTATGTGTATGACGTAGAACTTTCCTATACAGATAGTGATAGTAATACAATTATAGAAAGAATACTTCAAGGAGAAGTAGAAGTTTCACCCTCAGTAACAAGATAGATTAAATATGCCTTCAGTTATATACCGAGACCCAAAGATTAAAATAAATGCTGTTGTCTATAAGGACACCACAGTTAGAGTAAAGAAACTCAAAGTAGGAACTCCTGTAAAGAGAGTTACTGCAGGTTCTTTTGATATCACTAACTTGGGCGGTGTTGACCCCGCAGGAAAAACTGCAGGTTCTATACTCGCGTACAATGCATCAACAACTAAATGGTCTACCACAAACTTTGCGACAGGTAATAACATTTCTATTGCTTTCGATAGTGCCGCAAACACATTTACCTTTGGTACGAATGCCGCATTAACAGATGTTACTTCACTTGACGCAACCACTACGAGTACAGTACGCGGTGTATTGTCGGCAAGTGGTGACTTGGCATATAACTCCTCAACAGGTCAGTTCTCTATAGATGTCGAGAATGTATATACAAAGGCAAACTTTGATAGTGACCTTGGACTTGCAAATACAGGACAACTCCCCGAAGGAAGTAATCTATATTACACAGACGCAAGGTCAAGAGGTTCTATATCCGTAACAGATGCAGGAGGAGATGGTTCTCTTGCTTACAATAATAGTACAGGTGTAGTAACATATACTGGACCAAGCGCGAGTGAAGCACGCGCACATGTTTCTGCTGTTGATGCAGGGGGCGATGGGTCATTTACATACAACTCAGGGACAGGGGCATTTACTTATACTGGACCAAGTGCCGCAGAAGTTCGCGCACACATAACGGCAAACAAAGGACTATCGATAAGTAGTGGTGAGTTGAATATTGACTCTGCTAATGTAAAGGGTATGTTCTCAGGGGGAACAGGAGTAACTTATAATGACGGTGTAATATCAATAGGACAACCTGTTGCGACCACTTCGGACGTTACATTTAATGATGTTATTATATCAGGTGACCTTACTGTATCAGGAACACAAACTACCGTCAATACCGAAACAATACTTCTTGCAGATAATGTAATTGTTGTTAACTCAAATGCTACAGGTAGTGCCACCGAAAATGGTGGTATAGAAGTTGAACGCGGAGATGACGCAAATAAAACTCTTATATGGAACGAGACTGACGACAAGTGGACAGTAGGTTCAGAAACATTCGTGGCAGAAAGATTTGAGGGTGATGTAGATGGAGCATTATTGGTCGATGTCTATAACAATACAGGAAGTACATTAAGTAAAGGTGATGCGGTATATCTGACAGGTTCTAATAATGGAGACAATCCTCATGTAGCACTAGCAGATGCAGATGACGCAAGTAAGATGCCCGCATTAGGTATCGTAAAGAATAATATTGGTAATAATAGTGTCGGACAAGTTGCTACTTCAGGTGTAATAAACGACGCGCATCATGGATATACATTAGGTTCTGACCTTTATATAAGTTCAACGGCAGGTCAACTTACAACAACGAAACCAACAGGTGAAGCAAACCTAATACAGAAGATTGGTAAGGTAGTAAGTTCAAATCATATTATCGTTCAGGGTGCGTTTAGAACGAACCAAACACCTAATCTGAATGATGGTAAAATATTTATTGGTAATGGTTCTAATCAATCTGTCACATCTACTTTAGATACAAGTATTGTACCAGAAAATAGTAATCTCTATCATACTACTGCTCGCGCAAGGGGTGCTGTATCCGTAACAGACGCAGGAGGTGATGGTTCACTTTCATATAATACTAGTACAGGTGTTATTACATATACAGGTGCAAGTGCGGCAGAGGTTCGTGCGCATCTTACGGCAAACAAAGGTTTATCCGTAACAGATGGTGAGTTTAATATTGACTCCGCAAATGTTCGTGGTATGTTTAGTGCGAGTGGAGACTTATCCTATAACTCAGGAACAGGACAGTTTTCTGTTGATGTAGAAAATGTATATACCAAGGCAAACTTTGATAGTGATTTGGGTCTCGCAAATACAGGTCAACTTCCAGAAGGTAGTAATCTATACTATACAGATGTTAGAGCAGACGCTAGGATAACTGCCGCATTGATAGATGAAGATGATATGACATCTAACTCTGCAACTCGTTTACCTTCACAACAATCTGTAAAGGCATATGTTGATTCACAGGTACAAAGTAAGGATGCTTTGAGTGAACTCAGTGGAACTACTGATGATGTAACTGAAGGTTCAACTAATCTGTATCATACAGACGCTAGGGTAGATGCCAGAATAACAACTGCTTCAGTGACCGCTACAGGGGCATTGATGGACAGTGAGTTGACTGATTTAGCAGGTGTCAAAGGTGTCACTATATCCACTCTACAACCTAAACCCTCGGAAGGTGCGTTCGCGAACGGGGATAAAACTAAACTTGATGGTATTGAATCAGGGGCGACTGCAGACCAAACAGATGCAGAGATTAAGACCGCATACGAAAATAACTCAAACACAAATGCTTTTACTGATGCAGACCATACTAAGTTAGATGGTATTGAGACAGCGGCAACAGCAGACCAGACAGACGCAGAGATAAGAACTGCAGTAGAATCCGCAACTGACTCTAATGTGTTTACAGATGCAGACCATAGTAAACTTAATGCTATAGAAGCATCCGCTACTGCAGACCAGACTGACTCTGAAATAAAAACTGCGTATGAAAATAACTCAGACACAAACGCATTTACAGATGCAGAGAAAACAAAACTTACCAATATAGAAACATCCGCTGACGTTACCGATACTGCGAACGTAACCTCTGCGGGTGCGTTAATGGATTCAGAAGTCACTAATCTTGCACAAGTAAAGGCATTCGATACTTCTGATTATGCAACTTCCGCGCAGGGTACAAAGGCAGACTCCGCATTACAAAATGTGGTAGAGGACACTTCGCCTCAGTTGGGTGGCAACCTTTCCTCTAATGGTAATAACATTGTTTTTGCAGACAGCGACATGTCCATCTTCGGTGATAGTAATGACCTACAGATTTATCATGGTGATGGTGACAGTTTCATAAAAAATTCTACGGGCAAACTAAGAATTTTTGGAGACCAAAATAAAGGTGCTATAACTGTCGAATCAGGATATGGAAATACAGTAAGTTTACATTATGATGGGTCTACTAAATTACAAACATCCTCAAGTGGCGTTTACCTGCCATATGGCGCAGTATTTACTCGAGACGCAGTAGTCCAAAACACCCACAATGCGGAAAGTGAAAGTCAATATGCTACTATTCAGTATTTTCAAGCAAAGCAAACATTTCAAAACGGACTTACTGACGGTTCTAACTTTGGAGGTATGGAATTTTACAACAATAAAACTGGTACTACTAGAGGCGCCACAGGATATGTAAGAGGTATTGCCAACGGAACTGCTGGTAACATGAATTTAGAGATTCAAACGGGAACTGCAGGCGCTCTAACAACAAAGATTTTAGTGAAAGATGCAGGGATAGATGTAACTGGAAACATCGCAGTAACAGGTACAGTAGATGGCAGAGATGTTGCCACAGATGGTACTAAACTTGATGGTATTGAAACAAGTGCTGATGTAACCGATACTGCTAACGTGACTGCGGCAGGTGCTTTGATGGATAGTGAAGTAGATGCTGATATCAAAACATTATCACTTCCTGCTAACACAACAATATCTGCATTCGGTAAAACTCTAGTAGATGATGCTGATGCCGCTACCGCAAGAACAACATTAGGTATTGATGCTTCTGGAACAGATAACTCAACGAACGTTACTCTAGCAGGTTCACTTGATTACATAACTATATCAGGACAAGAAATAACTAGAAATGCTATTAACTTATCTACAGATGTAACAGGAACATTACCTGTTGGTAATATGGCGGCAACAGCATTAACAACTGTTCAGACTGCCGCTAATGAATCCGCGCATTTAGCATTAACATCACAAGAGGGTGACGTTGTAGTAAGGTCAGACCAAAATAAAACATATATGCATAATGGTGGTACTGCAGGTACAATGGACGACTATACATTATTGGCAACTCCAACTGATGCTGTAACAAGTGTTAATGGTAATACTGGTGTTGTGACCGTAACAGAAAACGTTACTACAAACTTATCTATTACAGGCACAGATGCCGCAAGAACAATAGTTTCTTCAGATGGTACAGACGCAGTAATCCCTGTTGCTACAGATAGTGTATCAGGGGTAATGTCTGCGGCAGACCATACTAAGTTAACAGGAATAGAAACATCTGCCGATGTAACTGATACTGCTAATGTAACCTCTGCAGGTGCGTTAATGGACTCGGAGTTAACATCTATTGCTGATGTAAAAGCACTTGACCAATCCGTAGTATCAGGTGCGTCACCAACCTTTGCGACTACTAATATGACTGATGCCTCTAACAAAAGGTTCATGTCAGACGCACAAGAAAGTAAACTCGATGGTATTGAAGCATCTGCTACTGCAGACCAAACTGCCGCAGAAATACTTACTGCTATTAAGACAGTAGACGGAGCAAGTTCAGGGTTAGATGCTGACTTACTTGATGGAGTAGAAGGTTCTTCATATCTTAGAAGTGATACCAATGATACCTTTACAGGTACTCTAAATGTGGCGGGTAAAGTTGCTATTGGTGATGCAAATGCTGTTGCTGACCGTGAGTTACAGATTCAAAGTACTACACCAACCATAAGACTAGAAGAGACAAACTCCAACCGAAGATTTGATATTACACAAAACGGTAATGACACCATACTTGATTATGAAAATAATATGTTGTTTAAGAGAGCAGATAACACAGAAATAGTAAGAATTGATGATGCGGGTCTAGATGTAACAGGTGAGGTGACTATTACAAGTCACCTTGATATGCCAGATAATGCTATCATTAAACTTGGTACAGGAGATGATTTAAACATATCACATAATGGTACAAACAGTATTATCACAAATAGCACTGGATTTCTTGATATAAGGTCAGATGCAGTACACATTGACAATGCCGCAAACAATGAAAAGATGGCACAGTTTACTGCTAACGGTTCTGTCGATTTATACTATGACAATGTTAAGAAGTTAGAAACAACAACAGGTGGTGTAGATGTAACAGGTACTCTTCAAGTTGAAGGTGCTACAGGCGAAACTATACGATTACACAGAAGTGACACTACAGTAACAGGTGGCAATTTAATAGGACAAATTGCATTTTCACACGATGATGATACTAATAGTGGGGATGGTGTACTTATAAAAGGTATTGCCAATGGCGATACAGGTAATACTACCTTACAAATCCATACAGGAACTCCAGGCAGTTTAACTGAAAGGGTTGGAATTACTGATAGTGGTATAGATGTAACAGGTAAAATAGGCATAAATAACTCAAGTCCAGATTCAAATTTACACATAAAAGGTACTGGTAATAACGGTGGTATTTTCGTTGAAGATAATAGTGCTAGTAGCAGTGCTCCATTAGTAAAGGTACAAGGTACTAGGTCAGATGGTAATGAGTCACAGAGTTTTACAGGTGCGTTAGCATTATCTTCATTACAAAGTAATGCTTTAGCAAATGATGGAAAACACATAGGAACCGTTTATTTTGGTGCTAATCACACAGATGGCACTGCCGCAAATATTGCTTACTCCGCAAGTATTGCGGCAAAACTATCAGGTGACGCAAACTCCGCGTCAGATATGCCTACGGATTTAGTTTTCTATACAGGAAGTACAGGTCGTGCTTTAGGAACTGCCAATGTAACTTATGGTACAGAAGGTATGCGTATTGATGCTTCGGGTGATGTTAGTATACCATCAGGCAACCTAGAAGTAACAGGAACAACAAAAACTAATGGAACTGGTTACAACCCTACTAATACAGGTTGGGCAACAAATGCGGCACTTATTACAACTGGTTCATATGGTGGTGGTCTAACATTTGTAGATGGAAGTGCGGGTTATTCTCTTCGTGTAGAAAACTCAGGCGCAGATTTTGTTATTGGACAGGGTGCTACGAGTGGTGCATTAACACAAAAAGTAAAAATAACAAGTTCAGGTGTAGATGTAACAGGTACAGTAGAGTTTGATGGTTTGTCTGGTACAGGTGCTGTTACAGTAACTGACATTCTTGACCAAGATGATATGTCAAGTAATAGTGCCACTGCGTTAGCAACACAACAATCCATCAAGGCATATGTTGATGCTAATGCGGGAAGTATGTCAAATGCACAAGTAAGGGCGGCAGTAGAAGCGGCAACCGACTCTAATGTATTTACTGATGCAGACCACTCTAAACTAAACGGAATAGAGGCGAGTGCTACCGCAGACCAAACTGCGGCACAAATACTTACTGCTATAAAAACTGTTGATGGTTCAGGTTCTGGATTAGATGCTGACTTACTCGATGGAGTACAAGGTGCTTCTTATCTTAGAAGTGATGCAGACGATGCAGTTAATGCATATACAACTCAAATAACTTTCCCTTCAAACACTACTGGTGCAACTGCGAGTGGTGACCAATCATCACTACAAGTATACCAAGGAACCGCAAACTCCGATGCGTTTATGACATTCCATGTGTCGGGAGACTTCGCGACATATTTCGGAATAGATGGCACAACTAATGATTTATTTGTTGGTGGTTGGTCGAATGGAACAAACAAATATAAAATCTGGCATCAGAATAATGATGGTTCTGGTTCAGGTTTAGATGCCGATACATTAGATGGAGTACAAGGTGCTTCATACCTTAGAAGTGATGCTAATGATACTTATACAGGTGATTTGACAGTAACAGGCACAATCGCATTATCAAGTCACCTTGATATGCCAGATGACGCAAATATAAAATTAGGTACAGGCGACGATTTACAACTTTATCACGATGGTAGTAACTCCTATATTACAGAAGGTGGTACAGGAGTATTGTTTCTTCGTTCAAATCAATTACAGATACAAAGTGATGATGGATTAGAAACCTATGCGACTTTTACGGATAATGGCGCAGTAACATTATATCATAATAATGCGGCAAAACTCGCTACAACATCATCAGGTATAGATGTGACGGGCACAGGTGAGTTTGATTCTATGATTGTGCAAAGCGCGGGTGGTTATGGTAATATAGAGATTGGTGGTCCAAGTGGGGCATATATCGACCTCAAGAAACCATTCTCTGATGACTATGATTTCCGTATAATGTACGATGATACTGCCAAACTTCAAACAACAGGTAACTATGTATCTGTAACTACTGCTTCTGGTTATGTTCATATTGGACCACAGAATACAGGTAACTGTCACATCACAACAGACAGGGCGCAGTTCTACATAAATAAAAAGTTACAAGTTGATGAAGGTATTATTTCATCATACAACGAAGACTTGCAACTCAGAAGGACTGTGGGAGACACTACTAACCAACTAACTATTGCTAGTGGATTGGCAACATTCGGAACTCAGGTTTCGATGCCTACTCTTAGAATAACAGGCACAGGCGACGCATCAAACTCAAGTACGACACATGGATTTCAAGTTGGTTCAACAAGTAGTACTAATATTATTATTGATGGTAATGAAATAATCGCGCGGAATAATGGTGCTGACTCTACTTTAAATGTTCAACTTGAAGGTGGAACCACAACGTTTGGTGGTGAATTAGTAATACCAAATAAAATTATGCATTCAGGTGATGGAGATAATTATATACAGTTCCATGCGGCAGACGAATTTAGAGTTGTTTGTGCTGGTAATGAAAGGTTTGAAGTAACTAACACTAATGTAACTATTCCTGTTGATATGACTATTGCAGACCAGATTATACATCAAGGTGATACAAACACTTATCTACAGTTCCATGCGGCAGACCAATTTAGAGTTGTGACAGGTGGTGTTGAAAGACTTGAAGTTAATAATACTCAAACCACAGTTAATCAAGACCTAGATGTTAATGGTACGATTGATTTAAGAGCAGATGGTAACACCACTACGGCAAGATATGTGCATATACCAAGAGGTGGTGGTGTAACCTTTTATGGTGATGCAAGCGTGAACCACTCTATTACTTCTCGTAACATTAGCGGCACTGCCTCAGACGATATACACATAGCATCATATGGTTCTGTTCTCCTAAAACTTGATTCTAATAATAATAATTCATCAGGTGCCGACTTCAAAATTTATGCTAATGGTACATCAACTTTACAATTTACTGTGAGTGGAGAGGATGGAGATGTTACTGCGGCAGGTGATGTTACCGCATTCTCAGACGTAAGACTAAAAGAAAATATTAAAGTAATACCAAACGCTCTTGAAAAGGTATCACAAATAAGAGGTGTTACATTTACCAGAAATGATAAGAATGATAAAGAAAAAGTATACACTGGTGTTATTGCTCAAGAAGTTGAAAAGGTATTACCCGAAGTTGTTAGTACAAGTGATGAAGATGTTAAGACAGTTGCTTATGGTAACATGGTAGGTCTATTGATTGAAGCAGTAAAAGAACAGCAAGAACAGATTAATCAACTCAAGAAACAGATTGAGGAGATGAAGTAATGGCACTCCAAAGTTCAGGTGCAATATCGTTAGGTAATATCCAAACTGAGTTTGGAGGGAGTAACCCTATTGGTCTGAACGAATACCAGAGTACTGTAGGACAATCGAGTGGAAATGCTATTTCTATATCAGATTTTTATGGATTGAGTTCCTCAATACACGGGACTGCCATATCTGCGGCATATGTCGATGGTCAGTACTTCGACCAAAGTGGATATAGAGAAAGTTTTATTGGAAGTATAACCGATGACACCATTGATTCGTTTCAGAGTAGTACTGTCTGTAAAATTACACAAGTAGAAAACTTAGCAGGAACATTAAACTTTACTATCAGTATAACTTCAGGTTCAAAAACCTTTAACAATAGTGGTTTTACAACACTTAACTTATATCTCGGACAAACAACTAATAGCGGAAGTCCCGATGTAGCATTAGCAAGAACTTCTGCTACTTTTTCTAATGGAACCAACTTTGGGCGATGGGCATGGGATGTAGCAACTTTGGGTGGAAACAGTAGTCCTACTTTCGTTAATGGTATATTTGGTACTTCTACAACTAACAACTTTGTGGAAATGGTGTAATGACGTTTACCTATTCACATATCACAAGAGACTCAATACCTCTAACTACTATGACTGATTCAGATGGTAGATTGGTTGAAGTTCCTTCTAAGTTAAATGCCGACAATAGTGTTAACGAAACTCTTTCTAAAAAGTTAGCAGAAACTGCTTACTATGAGTTGGGGACTATACAGACACAAGTAAATCATATCTCTTCAATCAACGCAACTCAAGTAAAAGATACGACATACTTGAATGGTAGTGCGACAAGAACAGACTATGCGGTGGGGACTACTCAGGGGCAAGCAATCGTTACGAAACTAAATAATGATTTTTCAGGGGAAGTCTCTTCTTTTGATAACAACACAAACAACCTTGTCGGAGAATATACTGCGCAGAGACCACCTTATAATATCAACAACAATATCTCGTTCTATAACTTTGATGTACCAACCGATACTATTAAGAATAGTTTTGGAGCAACCTATAACGAATATAAAAAATGGTATGGATTAAAGTTTGATACGGTGACGAATGATGTACTCGCAAAGTTTGTGATACCCGAAACAGAAATGAAGAGAGTTGATGTCGATACCTATAATGAAATAAATGCATTGTTACCTATACATTGTTATCAGTTCTATGCCAGAATACACGACAAGTCAAGTAATATAAATGAGAATGTAGATGTATATTTTCAGGCAGACCCTAGTGTTATGAAGTCTTGGTGTACCACAAACTCGTACACCTTTCCTTATGATACAACTGATTCTACGATTGAACCTTTATTGTTTATATGGGGATGCGTCTACAATACAACATCGGAGACTATAACGCATGTCAAAGCATACGCAAGAACAACAGTATAATAAAGAGATATTCGAGGAAGTCGATAAGAAGTTCTGGGAAAAGAATGAAAAAGAAAACCAATATTCAGAGTGTATTTTTGATATAAATAAGAGTAGAAAGTAAACTAAAGAGAAATAAAATGGCAATAACAAAAACAAGTGCGTTAAGTGAAGTGGTGGTAACACCCGCAATAGATTCATCTGCGGCAGATACTGCGAATGATAAACACCCTACAATAATGGTACACATTTTTGATACCTATTCTGAAACTGGTGTAGAGGATGTTAGTAAACTTGTAAGAAAAGAATTTAAAAAGTTTGTTGAGGATGGAGGTGCCGCTACTGATGTAAGTGGTGAAGATGCTCTCGTTCAAACAATAGCAACTGCTATTTGGAGTTAAGAAATGGCGAAACCACAGTCAAGGAACCAACTGATAGATTACTGCCTTCGTAGGTTAGGTCACCCTGTCATCGAGATTAATATTGATGACGAACAGATAGAAGACCGACTTGACGATGCGTTACAGATGTTCATGGAATACAATAGTGAAGGTAGTTCAAGGATTGCTCAGTTTGTAGAGATAACTTCTACAATGATAAGTAACGGATACATAGATTTGAACACGGCATTTGGTGGTGCATACAACGACAGAATACTCAGTGTCAATCGTGTATTTCCTATTAACAGTGCAACATCGTCTGTAAACTTCTTTGATATAAAATATCAAATGAGATTGAATGACTTGACAGACCTACACACAGGTATCGGAGACCTTGCCTATCTTGAACAGATGGAACAGTATCTTTCTACAATTGATTTGAAACTCACAGGTCATCCTCAAATAAACTTCAATCGTATTGATGCAAAACTTTATATTCAAGGCGACCTTGGTTCAGGGGGAGAACTCATAGCAGGAAATAAGATTATGGTAGAGATGTTTGTATCTACCGCAACTTCTCTTGCAAATGTATATAACAATATGTTTGTAAAAGAATATACAACTGCATTACTGAAACTACAATGGGGCGAGAACCTTGTCAAGTTTGATGGTATTACACTTCCTGGAGGCGTTACATTGAATGGTAGACAGATTGTGGAAGACGCAAAACAAGAAATAGAACTTATAAGACAAAGACTATATAACGAGTATGACACACCAGTAGATTTCTTCGTAGGATAGACAATGGCAACGAGTAAGTATTTCAAGCATAATGTTAGGTCAGAACAGTCCCTCGTAGAAAGTCTAGTGGTTGAGTCACTTCAGTTCTATGGACAAGACCTATATTATTTACCAAGAGAGATAGTCAACAAGGACAAAGTATTCCTTGATGATGTTCCTTCACGATTTGGTGAAGCATACAAGATTGAGATGTATCTTGATGGTAATCAGTTTGAAGGAGAGGGTCAACTCTTCCAGAAGTTTGGTATTGAAATAAGAGATACCGCAACCTTTGTTGTTTCCATAAAAAGATGGAAAGAACTGATTGGTCGTAAACTCACAGAGAATAACTTCAGACCTCGTGAAGGTGACTTGATATATCTTCCGATGTCCAACTCTATATTTGAGATAATGAAGTGTAACAACTATGACCCATTCTTCCAACTAGGTCAACTCCCAACATACAAACTTACTTGTGAGTTGTTCGAGTACAACGACGAAGACTTCGATACTAACATTGCAAACATTGACAATATAGAAGCAGATGGTGCGTTCCAATATAAGTTAACATTAGACTCAGGTTCAGGTTTCATATTAGGTGAAACAGTAACACAGGTATTCAGCACATACTCTATGAAGGGTGAGATTACTCGTTGGAGTGACTCCGACAATGTTATGCATGTTGCTCATGCAGGTTCAACTGACGGAACATTCAAAGAGTTTGGTACGACTAAACTTGTGACAGGGGCAACAAGTAACAAGTCTGCAACACCTACTCTCGTTGAAGAACTACAGAAAATACAGAACGATTCCCAGAATAAAATCTTTGATGACTTTGAATCAGACTTCTTGGACTTCTCAGAGAGTAACCCATTCGGAGATATGCAATAATGTTTGGTGGTCATTTTTATCATAAGAGAGTTAGAACTGCGGTTTCCGTATTCGGTTCTCTGTTTAATAATCTAAAAGTGATTAGAACGAATGCTTCTAATCAAGTTATATCTCAGGTAAAGGTTCCTCTGTCATATGCACCTAAGAGAAACTTCCTTGCTCGTATAGAAGATATGGCAAACGGAGAAGGTGCGGAACGTAAAGTCGCAATCAAGTTACCTCGTATGTCATTTGAGATTACGAATATGGTATACGACGCAACTCGTCAGTTACCCAAGATGAATACCTTGTCAACTGCGATTACAAATAGTGTTGTAACAAGACAGAAACTCTATGCCGCAACGCCTTATACAATATCTTTTCAGTTGAATGTATATGCAAAGAACCAAGATGATGCATTACAGATTGTAGAACAGATACTACCTTACTTCACACCACAATATACTGTGACCGTAAAACCCTTTGCCGATATACCAACATTACTAGAAGATGTTCCTATCAGTCTTGGTAGTGTTGTGATGCAAGATAACTTTGAGGGTGCGTTGGGAGACAGAAGAACAATCGTTTATTCACTTGACTTTGAGATGAAAATATTGTTACACGGTCCACTTTCCGATGATGGACAGAAAATCATTCGTGATGTTCGTACAAACTATTTCTTACAAGGTGCTGACTCAGACGAATACCTACATACTACTAAGTTAGTTGCATCACCTAATGGAGTGAGTGCGGATAGTGACTACGGATTTACATTAACCTATTTGGATAGTGATGAAAGATAATGAGCGAAGAAAAAACGATTAAAGCGGATTACGAATATTCGCGTGATACATATTATGAGTTGATAGAAAAAGGTCGGGAGTCATTAGACTTGATGATTGAAGTTGCGCGTGAGAGTGAACACCCTCGTGCGTTCGAAGTACTATCAAACATGATAAAAGGTATCGCAGATGTAAATGACAAGTTGATGGACTTGAACAAGAAGAACAAAGACATCAATAAGGAAGAAGTTATAAAAGATGCTACGAATGTGACTAACAATCTTTTTGTAGGAACAACAACAGACCTACAAAGACTGATACAGAATGAAAGTAAAGTGATAGATGTTGAACCAGAGAAGTGACACATATCTCGGTAACATAAACGTTAAACGAGATGGTGTCCAACATAATTTTACAGAAGAAGAAGTAAAGGAATACGTTAGGTGTTCTAAAGACCCTGTTTACTTCTGTAAGAAATATCTCAAAGTAATATCCCTTGATGAAGGACTAGTCCCGTTTGACTTGTATCCATACCAAGAGAAGATGTTCGAACACTTCAATAACAATCGTTTCTCTATCATACTTGCCTGTAGACAGAGTGGTAAGTCAATCAGTTCGGTTGGATATATATTATGGTATGCTTGTTTTCATAGTGAGAAAACTATTGCGGTACTCGCAAATAAGGGGCAGACGGCAAGAGAGATGTTATCTCGCGTAACTCTTATGTTAGAGAACCTACCTTTCTTTCTTCAACCTGGATGCAAAGCACTCAACAAGGGTTCAATAGAGTTCAGTAATAACTCTCGTATTATTGCGAGTGCTACAAGTGGTAGTTCGATTCGTGGTATGTCCGTGAACTTATTGTTCCTAGACGAATTTGCGTTTGTGGAAAGAGCAAACGAGTTCTATACTTCTACCTATCCTGTTATCTCTGCGGGTAAGGATACTAAGGTGATTGTAACGTCTACCGCAAATGGTATCGGTAATACCTACCATAAGATATGGGAAGGTGCGGTACAAAAGACAAATGAGTTTATTCCGTTTACCGTAAACTGGTACGATGTTCCAGGAAGAGATGAGGAATGGAAACGACAAACAATCGCAAACACATCCAAACTTCAGTTTGACCAAGAGTTTGGTAACACCTTCTTTGGTACAGGTGATACTCTCATCAATGCCGAGACATTGTTGTCATTCCGCGCAAAACCACCCGAACGATATGCCGAAGGTGGCGACCTATTGGTCTATGAAGAACCTATCAAGGGTCACGAATATATCATGACCGTTGATGTGGCGAAAGGAAGGGGTCAGGACTTTTCTACCTTTACGGTAATCGACATTAGCAAAAGACCTTTTTCTCAGGTTGCTGTTTATCGCAATAATAATATATCTCCGTTTCTCTTCCCTACACTTATATATAAGTATGGTAAACTCTACAATGACGCATACATAATCGTAGAATCAAATGACCAAGGTACAGTAGTTTGTAATGGTTTATATCAGGATATGGAATACGATAACATTCATATGGAAAGTGTTATCAAGGCAGACCGTATCGGGATTGAGATGAACCGTAAAGTAAAACGACTTGGGTGTACCGCAATCAAAGATATTCTTGAACATAAGAAACTAGAGATTGTAGATGAACATACGATACTAGAGATATCTACATTTACTTCTAGGAAGAGTTCATATGCCGCGTCAGATGGCAACCACGATGACTTGATGATGAACCTTGTGATGTTTGGTTACTTTGTATCAACTCAATACTTCTCAGATATGACAGATATAAATCTAAAAGATATGATGTTTCGGAAAAGAATGAAAGAGATTGAAGACGATGTTCCCCCTGTTGGATATATTGATGATGGACTTGATGATACGCCTCCTGTAGAACAAGAGTTTTATAGGAAAAGTATTTGGGAACCCGTAGAAGAATGGTAGTAATCTGTAATATATTGTTTGTATAAATAGAAGTATTGAAACAAAAAACGTATTATGATTAACTTATAATTAGATAACTATAAAGGAAAAGTAATGGCACTTTTTACACCCTCTGCTTCCCCTGCTGTAACTGTTAAAGAAATTGACCTAACGGGAACTGTCCCAAATGTTCAAACTTCAACAGGTGCATTTGTCGGGAATTTCGGATGGGGACCAGTTGGACAGGCAACACTCGTTTCAGATGAAACAGGTCTTGTGACTGCATTTTCTGCACCCACCGACGATAATGCTGTAGATTTTCATTCTGCCGCATATTTCCTACGATATTCTAACTCACTTCAAGTTGTTCGCGAACAAGATAGTGATGCAAAGAATGCCGTAGCAAACCACAGTACATTAGGTACTCTCACAACTCAAGCAATAAACACTTTAGATGCCTTTGAAGGCGCAACGATTGACTCCTCAGATGGTGTCTTCCTTGCGAAATATCCTGGCGTCATTGGTAACTCATTAAAAGTTTCTATGGTCGGCAGTCACTTAGACAGTAGTACAAAAGCATTTGATGCATGGGCATATAAGTCAAACTTCGACGCAAAACCTGCAACTTCATCTTTCGTATCCGCATTAGGTGGTAAGAATGACGAAGTTCATATCGCAGTTATTGACGAAGATGGTCTTATTTCAGGAACTGCTAACACAGTACTAGAAACATTCCCATTCGTATCAGTTGCAAAGAACGCAAAGAACTCAGAAGGCGCATCAATATACTTTAAAGATGTATTGAAGAATCAGTCTCAGTGGGTTTACGCAGGTGTTGGACATAGAATTGGTAGTGCATCTGTTGATTCATCAGACTTCATTGGCGCACAATGGGGCAATAATGCCACAACAGGCGCAGAAGACTTTGCCGCATCGTTCCCTGCAGAACTTGCACAATCTGATTGGTCGTTCAAAGGTGGTGTAACATCATCTTCATTAGGAACAGACGATGTTCTTCGTGGATACGACAAGTTCGAAGATGTAGACAATATAGAAGTAGACTTCTTGATTGCTCCACAATCTGTATCAACAGCAGACGCAACAACAGTCGTAAATGACTTGATTGCTTCGGCAGAAGCACGTAAAGATTGTGTTGCAGTTGCATCACCTTCACGTACTGCAGTTGTAACAACAGGTACAAATGCCGCAGTTCTCGCATGTAACAATACTTACACTAAGTCAACTTACTTCGTACAAGACAATAACTTCTTAAAAGTATATGACAAGTATAACGATAAGTATATCAAGATACCTGCTGCTTCATCAACGGCAGGACTTATGGCGGCAACAGACTTAGTTGCGGCACGTTGGTTCTCTCCAGCGGGGTCAAGACGCGGTAGATATCTTGGAATAACAGATATCGTTCTTTCTCCTACAAAGGCAGAGAGAGATGCGTTATACAAAGTAGGTATCAACCCAATAGCAAATATTCCTGCAGAAGGAGTTATGTTATTCGGTGATAAAACAAACTCATCTAGACCATCTGCGTTTGATAGAATAAACGTTCGTAGATTGTTCTTGGGTATAGAACGCGCAATAGGTGCGGCAGGAAGAAACTTAATGTTTGAATTCAATGACGAGTTTACTCGTGCAGAGTTCGTGAACATTGTGGAACCATTCCTACGTGAGATTAAAGGTCGTCGCGGTATAACGGATTTCCGTGTATTGTGTGACGCAACCAACAATCCTCCTAGCGTCGTTGAAGCAAACAAATTTGTAGCAAGTATCTTCGTCAAACCTGCACACTCAATCAACTATGTAACACTTAACTTTGTTGCTGTTAGAACAGGTGTAGAGTTTGAAGAAGTCGTTGGTACGGTTTAAGGAGATATAGACAATGGCAATATTAGGCGTAGATGACTTCAAGTCCAAACTCAGAGGTGGGGGCGCACGTCCCAATCTCTTCAAAGCAACTGTTAACTTTCCTGCATATGCAGGTGGTGATGTAGAACTCACTTCCTTCTTATGTAAGTCTGCTCAACTTCCTGCTTCAACAATGGCGGCACTTGCTGTTCCATTCCGTGGTAGAACACTGCAGATGGCAGGAGACCGAACATTTGAACCTTGGTCACCAACTATCATTAACGATACAGATTTCTCAATCCGTAACGCAATGGAAAGATGGATGAATGGTATGAATGGTCACTCTGCTAACACAGGTATCACAAACCCTGTTGATTATCAAGCAGACCTTATCGTTGAACAGTTAGACCGTGACGGTTCTACTTTGAAGACATACAACTTCAGAGGTTGTTTCCCAACAAGTATATCAGCAATCGACCTTTCGTATGAAACGAATGACGCGATTGAAGAGTTCACTGTTGAATTCCAAATCCAGTATTGGGAATCAGGAACAACTTCGTAATTAGTTATAGTTAATCTGATTATAAGTATATGAATAGGGACGGGGTTATTCCCCGTCTCTTATACCGAAGGGAACTTAGAAATAGGAAAATATAATGGCAGACGACAATAGTATTTTAAAACTATTTGGATTTGAACTCAAAAGAGCAAAATCAAGTTCAGAAAATGACAAAGATAAGAAACTAGAAAAACTCCGTTCTGTAGTTGCACCCGTAGATGACGATGGTGCAGGTTACATAACAGCGTCTGGTTCACATTACGGTCAATACATTGACATGGATGGTGGACAGGCAAAAGACAATCATCAGTTAGTGATGAAGTATAGAGGTGTTGCAACTCACCCAGAAGTAGATGCCGCGATAGAAGATATCGTGAACGAATCAATAGTAGGTAGTGAACTTGAGTCTCCTGTATCACTGAACCTAGACAAGATAGAAATATCTGATAAGATTAAAGAAGATATGAATGAAGAGTTCATGAACATATGTTCTATGTTAAAGTTCAATGATTTAGGACACGACATATTCCGTTCATTTTATGTAGATGGTCGTTCTTACTTCCACCTTATTGTAGATGAAAAAAATATCAGATTAGGTATACAAGAGATAAGACCTATCGACTCATCAAAGATAAGAAAAGTAAAAGAAGTAACATATAAGAAAGACCCTGCCACAGATGCAAAGGTTATTGATAAGATAAAAGAATTTTATATCTTCCAAGAACGTTCAGGGGGAACATCAGGGGTAAGACTTTCACCCGACTCAATATCTTATGTGACATCAGGATTACTTGACCCAAGTAAGAGGCAAGTTGTATCTTATTTACATAAAGCACTCAAACCCATAAATCAACTCCGTATGTTAGAAGATAGTCTTGTTATCTATCGTCTTGCAAGAGCACCCGAAAGACGCATATTCTATATTGACGTGGGTAACATGCCACGCAACAAATCAGAAGCATATATGAAAGACATCATGTCTCGTTATAGAAACAAGTTAGTCTATGATGCGAACACAGGTAATCTGAAAGATGACCGAAAGCATATGTCTATGCTAGAAGACTTCTGGTTACCAAGACGTGAAGGTGGTAGAGGTACAGAGATTACTACTCTTCCTGGCGGAGAGAACCTCGGACAGATTGATGACATCGTATACTTCCAGAAGAGAATGTATAGGTCATTGAATGTTCCACTAAACAGACTAGAGCAAGAGAGTCAGTTCTCCCTTGGTAGGTCTACAGAGATTAATCGTGATGAAGTCAAGTTCCAAAAGTTTATTGACAGATTGCGTAAGAGATTTTCAATGTTGTTCACAGGTATACTAAGAAAACAACTTATTCTTAAAGGTATCATAACAGAACAAGATTGGGAGAATTGGAAGAATAATATTCAGGTTGACTTCCAAAGAGATAACCATTTCACTGAACTAAAGAATGCTGAAGTATTACAAAACCGCATAGGTGTTCTTGACCAAGTGTCACAATATGTTGGAGAGTACTTCTCACGTGAATGGGTTATGAAGAATGTCATGATGATGAGTGATGACGATATTAAAGAAATGAAAGACCAAGTCGAAGGCGAGAATGCCGTAAAAGACGAAGATGAGGAATAAAAATGAGTAATGAAGCATTAGCACAACTAATAGACCATATAGGTGATGGTGAACTAAATAAGGCACAAGATATGTTCAGTTCTATATTACAGGACAAACAATCAAGTGCATTAGAGTCACAAAGAATATCTGTTGCAGGACAAATATTCAATGGAGAGACTCCAGATGCCGATATGGAGATATCTGACGAAGAAATAGTCGCAGAAATAGAATAAAATAGTTAATTCTAAAGAAATAAATATGTATAAATAGAAGTATGAAAACTTATAAAAACCTCATAACAGAACTTGCGGGTCGTAAACCAGAAGGAAAGGTTGTCTTCAAAAAGACAATCAAGAAGATTCCTGTACTTGTGACTCAAGGTAAAGATGGTTTTGTTGCGTATGTTGATGGTGACCATTTAGACCACTATGATACTTTGAACGACGCAAAGAAGGCAATCGATAAAGTCATAAAGGAATTGACCTAATGAAGTTAATTACAGAATTTACAGAGAACGATACACTAAAGTGTCTCGTAGAGAAAAGAGAAGATGGCGAAAAGAAATACGTTATAGAAGGCGTTTTCGCACAAGCAGATAAAAAGAATAGAAACGGACGAGTTTACCCTAAACCGATTATGGAAAAGGCAGTAAAAAAGTACGTTACAGAACAAGTTGAAAAGAAAAGGGCAGTCGGAGAGTTAAATCACCCCGAAGGTCCAACTGTCAACTTGGATAAAGTTTCTCACTTAATCACCGAACTCAAGTTAGAGGGAATTGATGTAGTAGGAAAGGCACAAATATTGGATACTCCAATGGGTAAGATTGTGAAAGGTCTTCTCGATGGTGGTGTGCAACTAGGTGTGTCAACTCGTGGTATGGGTAGTCTTGAGAACAGGAATGGCGCAATGGTCGTGAAAGACGACTTTATTCTTAGTACGGTTGACATCGTACAAGACCCATCAGCACCAGATGCTTTTGTTAATGGTATAATGGAAGGTGTTGATTGGATTTGGGATAACGGTGTTCTGAAACCTCAAGTAATTGAACAAATGGAGATTGAAATTAAGAATGCTCCGAAGACAGTCTTATATGAGACTAGTGTTCGAGAGTTTAAGAATTTCCTCTCGTTACTAAAATCTAATATGTAAAGGAGTCATTATGACTGAAAAACATGAAGACCTCGACGATGTAGTAACAGACGAAATCGTTGAACAAACTCTCGAAGAAATGGATGGTAAAGCATCTGCTCCTAAAGAAGACCCCGAAGCAACTTCTCCCGAAGATGCAGTCGCGTCTGTCGATAAGGTAGTAAAAGATGCTCCTCCCCAAATCAAGAAAGTCCACCCAAAAACAAAAGCGGGTATGATTAGTGCGATGACTGACAAAATGTTGAAAATGTCCAAAACGGATATGCAAGGCATGTATGCCAGTTATCATGAATCAGTAGATATGGAAGATAGTGAAGTTGTTGTTGAAACAACTGTAGATACTTCTGCTGAGTTAGAAGCACTAGTTGAGTCTGAAGCAACTCTTTCCGAAGAGTTTAAGCAAAAAACCGCAATACTTTTTGAGTCTGCTCTAAAATCAAAACTTTCAGAAGAAGTTGATAGATTAGAAGCACAATACAAAGAAGAGTTAGCAGAAGAAGTATCTTCAACTAAATCTGACCTTGTAGAGAAAGTGGACAACTACCTCAACTATGTAGTTGAAACTTGGATGGAAGACAACAAACTTGCTGTGCAGAATGGTCTGCGTACTGAGATTGCTGAAACTTTCATGGAGAAAATGAAAGACCTCTTCACAGAGTCTTACATTGATGTTCCAGAATCTAAAGTTGACCTAGTTGATGAACTTGCTGAGTCCGTTGATGAGTTGGAAACAAAACTCAACGAACAAACACAGAAAGTAATCGACACTACAGTAGAACTAGAAGGATACAAGAGAAACACGATTATTCGTGAAGCATCTCGTGACCTTGCAGAGACTCAAGTTGAAAAACTAAAATCACTCGTTGAAGACGTAGACTTTGGAAGCGAAGAATCCTTCGTTGAAAAAGTAAACACAATCAAAGAGTCATACTTTAGTAAAACTATCAAAGAAGAAATACAAGAAGAAATTGCAGAAGAAGCAGACCAAACGGTTGAAGTTTCTGATGTAATGGCATCTTATCTTTCTACAATTCGTAAAACAGCATTAAAATAAGGAAGTATCACAATGCAACAATCATACGACACATTAATGGAAAAGTGGGCACCAGTCCTAGACGAAGGTGTGGCAATCAAAGACCACCACAGACGTCAAGTTACTGCCGCTATCCTAGAAAACCAAGAGCGTGCTTTACAAGAAGAGCGTTCAGCACTTAGCGGATTCTTAACAGAGAATGCCGCGGCACCAGGAAACTCTACATCAGGTGTTTCTAACTTTGACCCAGTATTAATCTCATTAGTACGACGTTCAATGCCAAACCTAATCGCATACGACGTATGTGGTGTTCAACCAATGAACGGACCAACTGGTCTTATCTTTGCTATGAAAGCAAGATATGGTAAAGGTGCAACATCTTCAAGAGAAGCATTATTCAACGAAGCAGAAACACGCTTCGGTGGTGACTCAGGTGGTACACATGACTCAGATAACGCATCTGGTTGGAATGGTATCGACTCAGAAGGCGCACGTCTAACTGCACTAGGTGCAGGCGGTATGCCAACTGCTGATGCTGAAGCATTAGGTGCAACTGGCGGTTCTGCTTTCAACGAAATGGGTTTCACCATTGAGAAGCAAACTGTTACTGCTAAGTCACGTGCATTAAAGGCAGAGTATTCATTAGAACTTGCTCAAGACCTTAAAGCAATCCACGGTCTAGATGCTGAAACAGAGTTAGCAAACATATTGTCAACTGAAATCCTCGCTGAAATCAACCGCGAAGTTATCAGAACAATTAACTCACAAGCAAAAACAGGCGCACAACAGTCAAACGTAACTGCTAAAGGTATATTCAATATGTCTGCAGATACAGATGGACGTTGGAGTGCAGAGAAGTTCAAAGGTCTCGGAGTACACATCGACAGAGAAGCAAACACTATTGCTAAAGAAACTCGTCGTGGTAAAGGTAACGTAGTAATCTGTTCATCAGATGTTGCTACTGCTCTTGCCGCTGCTGGAACTCTTGACTACTCACCTGCTATCGCATCAAACCTACAGGTAGATGACACAGGTAACACTTTTGCTGGTCTATTAAACGGACGTATCAAAGTATACATCGACCCATATGCAAGCACAGACTACATCACTGTAGGTTATAAGGGTTCAAACCCATATGACTCAGGCGTATTCTATTGCCCATATGTACCGTTACAAATGGTTAAAGCAGTTTCTGAAAACTCATTTGCTCCAAAAATCGGTTTCAAAACTCGTTACGGCATGGCGTCTAACCCATTCGTAGGTGCAACACCTTCAGATGGTTTGGCAACAGTCAAAACTAACCAGTACTACAGAATCTCAAAAGTGACTAACATCCTTACATAGATTACTGTAAAAAAAATGAGAGTTGGGTTAACCAACCAGTTTTTGGGGAGACTTTCGGGTCTCTCTTTTTTTTGTCTAAAAATAAATGAAAAAAAGTAAAAAAAGTACTTGACATTCTCTGTTTCATATGGTACTGTAAGACATAATAAGAAAGGAAATATTATGAAAGTAAATAGAAAAGATATCGAGAAGTACAAAACAACAAGAGAGTTTGTTGATTATGTTCTTAGTTTCTATGGTAAAGGTTGTATATATGACTTCGGTGTCAAGAAAAATGATGTGGTCACTGCAACTGTGATTTACCTTAACAAAGTTTTGGCAGATAAGACTGAAACATATACTTGGGGTGATGGTGATAGTCTTGACCGCGAAAGAGTTCGTGACATCTTGTTAGACCAAATGGGTTACGAGTGGAAAGAGACTGCAAAACTTCGCTTAGACTTAACAAAATAAATGAAAAAAGTACTTGACATTCCCTGTTAAGTATGGTATGGTAACACATAATAGAGAAAAGGAAAAATATATTATGGAATACGAAACTTACGAATATGACGAAAAAGAGTTCCAAGCGAGCATTGAGGCATCAGTCAAAGAAGGAATAACATTAGGACTTTTCAAAGACCTTGATGGTGACCCTACTTTCGAAAAGGTCAGGGCAAAAGTTCAGAAAATAGAAGATGCCGTTGACGAAGATGAAGCAATGCTTGCAAGTCTTCTTTTTGCAGGAGGTGCGTAACAATGGCATTAGTATTAGGATACACTAAAGATAAAGAGTTCGTGCAAGAATGTTTCAATACTCGTATAGAGTTCGAAAACAGATACGAAGAACTTATTTGTATATTTGATGGATTTGACTTTGAGTTTCTAAAGGAATATGAAGTCAGTGGTTACAACTCAAAACTTATAAAAGACATGAATATAGAAATGCAAATCAGAAAGGAAAATGTATAATGAAAGCATATGAAGTAAAACTAAAGTTGAACACAAGGAACGAGGATTGGAAACGATTTGCAACCGCAAAGGAAGCAGTCAAGTTTATCCTGGACGAGAGACACACCGAAGGGTTCACGGTCTCTGGACGTACCTATGATGAAAAGTTCGAAGAGTTAGAGTGGATTGAGAAAGGTCGCATTGTAAATGTGTGACTTATTCTCTCCCTATATAATTATAAATGGAGTTGATAATGTTTGAGTTTTTTCTAGGATTAATGATAGGTGGTTTTGGAACTGTCCTATTTGTTTTTATAACAAGTGTCGATATAGATTGTGGTGGGTATACATCGATGACACTTGAAGAGGAAGAAGAAGAGAGACAAATGTATCTAAGGGGTGAAGACTAATGGGAACTAAGGCAGGAAAGATTTGGGGAAACACAGAACTGATACATGCTAATGGTGTATTAGAGTTTCATCGTATCAACTACAAAAAGGGATACAAGTGTTCCGAGCATTTACATAAACATAAATGGAATGGTTTCTTTGTTGAGAGTGGTACTATGATTGTACGAGTCTGGCAAGACGGAGAACAGGATGGTCTTGTTGATGAAACAATACTAAACGCAGGAGACTTCTGTCAAGTAAAACCTGGAAAGATACATCAGTTTGAAGGTGTCAGAGATGGTGTTGCGTTTGAACTTTATTGGGCAGAGTTTGCTCACGATGACATTGAGAGAAGAACTATAGGTTCTCCTATTTAATCTCAAACTGAGAAAATGCAAAGGAAGCACTGAAAGTTAGATACGACGCATCACCCGATGTAGAGTTAAATGTTATTGCACCTAAGTCAGTAGGAATACAATCTCTATATGTGATTTGTCTTACTGAGTTGTTATGACTTGAAAGGATAGACAAGGTTATATCAGAATATGTTGGTATCGCAGTTCTTCTTTGTTCTGCTGAAACTTGACCTTGGTTCACACCGCGTTGCATCCAATCAAACATTTCTCTGTAAGATGTCATATCTTCATCGAGGAGAATACTAAACTCAACAGAACTGAAAGTAATTTTATCGCCAACTATAGGAACAGAAGTCAATCGTTTTACAGAAAGAGGAACAGCATTAACACTCATAGAAGGGTGAGATACCTCTTGAACGAAATATTCTAGATTGGGATATCGTGTTCTATCAATACTAATACGGAAACCCGTAGGTTGTAGGTAGTTCACATTAGATGTAAGTTCTACATCTTTTAGTTGTGTTTTAAGTGTTGCGGTATTCTGTGGCATTTTTAGTTCCTATATCTTCTACTTCTATTTATATAAAATAAACACACAAAAATAAAATAAAAATAATGCTTGACTTATGATGTCAAGTATGATATTATATAAGTTATGATAGATTTAGAATCAATATTGGCAGAATGGAAAGAGGACTCCCTTATAAAAGAGGGTCAACTTGATAAGAATAGTATGGACACTCCTAAAATGCATGCCAAGTATCTTGAGTATCTATCCCTAACTAAATTACGATTAAAGAAGGCAGAGTTTTCTCAGAAGTCTTTGTTGAAAGATAAGTGGTTATGGTACAATGGGAAGATGGACGAAGAGACTATGAAGTCAAAGAACTGGTCACCCGACCCGTTCAATGGACTCAAAGTATTGAAGGGCGACCTAGAAAAATACTACTACGATGCCGACCAAGAGATACAAGAGAGTGAAATACGCATTCAGTATCTAAAGACTATTGTCGAAACTCTCGAAAGTATCATGAACAATCTCAACTGGAGACACACCACAATTGGTAACATCATCAAGATAAGACAACTTGAGGCAGGATACTAATGAGTGTAGAAAATGACGCAAAGGCATTCGCAGAAGAACGAGTTAACTTCCTTATAGATAATAACTACATTGATAAAAATCGACGTGAAGAAGTATTCGAAACGTTGAGATATAAGTTTATAGAAGAAGATGCCAGAGACAGAGAATACATTACCGAATACAATAACCGTAGGACTCAAAAATCATAGTATGATGTTGGTTGATGCGGAGGCGCATCAGATACCAGAACTACGAGAATACTTTTCTTTCTTTGTACCCAACTACAGATATGTGCCTGCCTACAAGAACAAAAAATGGGATGGCAAAATCAAGTTGTTCAATCAGGTTACTCGCGAACTCAATGTGGGTTTGTATGAACACTTGCGTAAGTTTTGTAGTGACCGAATGTATCCCCTACGATTACAGGAGACTGACTATGGACATCCTGCTCAGAAAAATAAAGTAGACCACCAAACCCTTGTGAAGTTTCAAGAGAGTTTAGGGTTACCTTTCCCCCTACGCGATTATCAATACGAAGCAGTCTCTCACGGCATCGAGAAAAAACGCGCAATTTTATTGTCCCCTACAGGTTCGGGTAAATCTTTTATCTGTTATAATCTGATACAATGGTATATGGATAACTATGGCGATAAACAGATACTTATCGTTGTTCCTACAACAAGTCTGGTCGAACAACTTTATAAAGACTTTGATGAGTATGGATTTGATGTAGAAGAGAACGTACATCGTATCTATAGTGGTAAGGATAAGAATACCGACAAACCTATTATCATATCGACGTGGCAATCTATATACAAGTTCAGTCGAGAATGGTACGAGAACTTTGGATGCGTAGTAGGTGATGAGGTTCATCTATTTAAAGCAAAGTCTCTTTCTGGTATTATGAATAAGTGTGTCAATGCCGAATATAGATTTGGTATGACAGGTACACTTGACGGAACCGCAACAAACAAACTTGTACTTGAAGGATTATTTGGTCCAACTAAAAGAGTAACGATGACCAGAGACCTACAAGAAAAAGGTACACTCGCAAAGTTAGATATCTCTATTCTGTTATTGCGGTATCACAATGATGTATGTCACTGGATGAAGGGTAAGACCTATCAAGAAGAAATAGAATATATTGTCACAAACGAGAAACGTAATAGATTGATTACTAATCTAGCGGCAGACCAAAAGGGAAACTCTCTGGTGTTATTTCAGTTCGTAGAAAAGCATGGTAAACCATTATTCGATATGATACGCGATAAGGTAGGCGAGAGACCCGTATACTACGTTTCTGGCGAGGTAGATGCAAAAGACAGGGAACAGATAAGGGGTATTGTAGAGAAGCAAAAGAATGCTATCATTGTTGCATCACTGGGAACATTCTCTACAGGTATCAACATAAGAAACCTACACAATATTATATTTGCTTCTCCGAGTAAGTCCCAGGTAAAAGTGTTGCAATCTATTGGTAGGGCATTACGAATGAGTGATGATGGAAGTGTTGCGAAACTCTATGACATAGCAGATGACTTTCATGTGAAATCACATAAGAACTTTACACTGAAACATAGTGGGGAAAGAATCAAGATATATAGTAAGGAACAGTTCCCATATAACATATTTAAAGTGGACTTAAAGTAGGACTAAATAATATTATGAGTAAAGAGTTATACGAAACAAAACAATTTAAACTTACATCAGGGGATGAGATTATTTGTGAAGTCGTCCAATGGAATATTGATGATGAGACAGAGATAGTTGTTCGTAAAGCAATGAAACTTGTCATGGGTGAAACTGAAGGTGGTAACTATAGATATTATTCCTTTCGACCTTGGATGGTATATCAAGAAAATCTACAGGACTTTATTATATTGAATGCGGCACATATTGTTGGTATTGCTCAACCTGTTGATTCTATATTAATACAGTATGAAGAAGCATTGATTAGTATGCAAGAGATGTATGAGAATAGAGAGACTCAGGCAAGCGTAACAGGTAATGGTGACGTGAATGAACTGACCCAGAAGTTAAGAGACCATTTAAAAAGTATTGAAGAAGAGAATAATGATAATGATTCAGATGATAATGTTGTCCCTTTTATAGACCCAAAGACGTTACATTAATTATGTATATCCAACCCTTCCCAAAAGGTCCTTTAAGTATACCATACTTTTCACAATATGTCAAGCAGAAAATGAAATAAAATATATACTTGACTTCTACCTCTCAGTGTGATAGAATAGTAGGTATAGAAAAAACTATAACAGGAATTAAAATGAATAAAGTGAAACCAAAGGATAGACCGCACTATGTGAACAACGCACAGTTCTCACAAGCAGTGGTTGACTATGTTACTATACTAAATGAGGCACGCGATAATAAGGCAAACCGACTCCCAAAGGTTCCTGATTATATCGCATCATGTTTCCTAAAAATATCTGAGGGTCTTTCCCATAAATCAAACTTTGTGAGATACACTTATAGAGAAGAGATGGTGATGGACGCAGTAGAGAACTGTCTCAAGGCAATAGAGAACTATAATCTTGAAGCGGCAACTCGTACAGGTAGACCAAATGCGTTTGCTTACTTTACACAAATATCTTGGTACGCATTCCTACGCAGAATAGCAAAGGAAAAGAAACAACAAGATATCAAGATGAAGTATATAAACCAATCTGGTATTGAAAACTTCCTTGATAATGAACTTGGTGATGCTCAGAGTGCTACAGTGGCACAAGCATTCGTTGACCAACTTCGTATTCGTATTGATGAGGTAAAGGTAAAGGATAGTGAGTGGAAAGAGATTGTAAAGAAACAACGAAAAAGACGTACAGTCAAAGTTGATAGTGACCTATCAGGATTTATCAATGAGTGATGACTTTCATTTTACATATCATGGTAACTCTCTTGATATTATGGATTGGAACCTACACAATCTTGGTGATGCTGAGACAAGACGATTACATAAAGATAACTTAACCTATAATAAATGGTTAGATATACAGAGGGAACTTCTCGTAAAAGAGATTACAAGTATGACCGAATATAATACTTGACTTATTGTGTCAAGTGTGATATACTAAAGGTTATATGAGAAAGGCAGACTAATGAAAATAGCAATACTGAATGATACTCACGCGGGTATACGAAACTCCTCGGACATCTTTATGGATTACCAAGAGAAGTTCTATCGAGATGTATTCTTCCCTTACCTAAGAGAAAATGGTATCACTCAGATACTTCACCTTGGCGACTACTACGACAATCGTAAGACCGTCAACTTCAAGGCACTAGGTCATAATCGTAAAATATTCCTAGAGAAGTTGCGTGAGTATGGTATCACAATGGATATCATTCCTGGAAATCATGATGTTTACTACAAGAATACAAATGAGTTGAATGCGTTGAAAGAACTTCAAGGTCATTATATGAATGAAGTCAATCTTGTTATGGAACCAACAGTGTTGAACTACGAAGGATTGAAGATGGGACTTGTCCCTTGGATATGTAAAGAGAATGAAGAAGAGTGTCTAGACTTTATCGCAAATTGTAAGGCAGACTTTATTGGTGCGCATCTAGAACTACAAGGTTTTGATATGCAGAAAGGTATGCCTTGTCAAGATGGTATGTCTCCGAAACTCTTTGAGAGATTTGAGATGGTTCTGTCGGGTCACTTCCATGCCAAGTCACATATGGGTAATATACATTATCTTGGTTCACAGATGGAGTTCTTCTGGAATGATTGTAATGACAACAAGTACTTCCACATTCTTGATACTGAAACAAGAGAACTAACTGCTGTTCGTAACCCTGTCACAATCTATGAGAAGATATATTATGACCACGAAAAGTTAAACAAGTTTCAAGACTTATCTCACCTTGACGAGAAGTTCGTAAAGATTATTGTTGTGAACAAGGGTGATTCCTATGAGTTTGAAAGGTTTGTTGACAGGGTACAGGCACAGAAGATACACGAACTCAAGATACAAGAAGACTTCTCAGACTTCATTGGAGACAATGTTGATGACGCAAAAGTCTCGGTAGAGGATACAGAACAGATTGTATATGATTATATCGATGCTGTCAATACTGACCTTGACAAAGGTAGGATAAAGAAAGAGATTTCTGATTTAATGAAAGAAGCACAGAGTATGGAAATAGTATAACTTTGTGCTTGACTTATGTTATCCATTGTGATATAATGGATGTTGAAAAGGAAATTTTATGATTTATTTTGAGAAACTGCGGTTCAAGAACTTCTTGTCTACAGGTAATAACTTTACTGAAGTTGAGTTTGAGAAAACTCCTACGACATTAGTTGTAGGGCAAAATGGTGCAGGTAAGTCTACTATGTTAGATGCCTTGTCATTTGCAATCTTTGGAAAACCTCATCGCAAAATCTCTAAGACGCAACTCGTAAACTCTATCAATGGTAAAGGTACTATTGTGGAGGTGGAGTTTCGCATCGGTTCATCTAACTATAAAGTTGTCCGTGGTATCAAACCCAACAAGTTTGAGATATGGGTCAACGGTAATATGGTGAATCAAAATTCTCATGCACGCGAATATCAACAGATGCTTGAGAATAATATTATCAAGTTGAACCACAAGTCCTTTCATCAAATAGTGGTTCTTGGGTCTTCGTCCTTCGTACCCTTTATGCAACTCTCTGGAGGTGCAAGGCGAGAGGTGATTGAAGACCTACTTGATATTAATGTTTTCAGTAAGATGAATGGTATCCTAAAGGAACAGACATCTATACTCAAAGATAAAATCAATAACAACGCACACGAAATCAATCTGGTCGATACTAAGATACTTGCTCAGAAGAAATACCTTCGTGACCTTACTACGATTACTTCTGCTCAGAAGAAAGAGAAACAGGATACTATCAATAATCTCCAAGAGGATATAAGAGTATTAAATGAGTCCAACGGAAATCTTACTTCTGAAATAACAACAAATCAACCTACTCTAAATGAAGAGTCCAACAAGGTATCGAAGGACATTACTGAACTCGATAAGTTTATGACGCAGTTCCGTACTCAACAAAAGAATGTAGTGAAACAGGCAAAGTTCTTTTCTGAGAATGATACTTGTCCTACTTGCGAACAGGATATAGATGCCGATACGAAACAACATCACCTATCCGAATGTAAGACTAAAGCAGGAACTATTAAAGATGCACTAGAGATGGGCGAGAAGAAACGTACTAGTCTTGACTTATTATTAGAACAAGTAAATACTAAGTTGAATGAAGTAAGAGAGTGGCAGAGTAAAGTAAATGCGAACACTCAAGAGATTGGTCGTATCAATACTAACATTACTCGACTACAGAATGAGATACAAGAGATAGAAGATAATACTGGAGACCTTACCGAAGCAAACGAGGGTCTAGAGAAACTAAGAATAGAGAAAGAGGGTTTACAAGAAGACAAGTTTAAACTCGCTGAACAAAACTCATACAATCGTGTCAACGCAGAACTACTGAAAGACACGGGTATAAAGACAAAGATTATAAGGCAGTACTTACCTGTTATCAATCAGTTGACTAACAAGTATTTACAAATCCTTGACTTCTTTGTTCACTTTGACTTAGACGGAAGTTTTGCTGAGACTATCCGTTCAAGACATCGTGATGCATTCTCCTATGACTCATTCTCTGAGGGTGAGAAACAACGTATTGACTTGTCATTACTATTTACATGGAGACAGATTGCTAAGATGAAAAACTCTGTAGCAACAAACCTTCTAATCCTTGATGAGACTTTTGACTCATCTCTGGACGAAGAGGGTATCGAGAACTTGATGAAGATTATTGCCACTGTTGCGGAGGATACAAATGTCTTTGTCATTTCACATAAATCGGAATTAGAAGACGCGGCATTTGAACGTAAGTTGGAGTTCGTAAAAGAAAAGAACTTCTCTCACTTAAAAACTGCTTGACTTTTTCCTCCAAGTATGATAGAATAGAGACTATACAATTAAGAAAGGTAACCTAAAATGGAACTGAATGACACAACTATTAATATACTAAAAAACTATGCAACCATAAATCCCAACATTGTAATCAATGAGGGCAACCAAGTAAAGACCATATCGGTGGCACGAAATGTACTATCGACAAGTGAGGTCAGTGTGGAGTTTCCACAGACCTTTGGCATCTATGACCTAAACGAGTTCCTGAGTGTTCTCTCCCTGGTAGACCAACCTAGACTTCGATTTGAAAAAGAATATGTTGTTGTGGGTGATGCCACTGGACGTTCGTCTGTGAAGTACTTCTTCTCTGACCCAGAGATGTTGACCACTCCTGCGAACTCAATCAATATGCCAGAACCTGAAGTTAAGTTTACACTAGATAGTGATACACTCAGTAAAGTGAAACGTGCGGCATCTGCACTTGGTCATGACGAAATATCTATTACCCCTGTCACAGGTGCGATTAGATTGTCAGTGATTGATAGTAAAGATGCAACATCGAATAATTACTCTATTGATGTTGAAGGTTCATATCCTGATGTGAAGTTTCAGTTCATATTAAATGTCAACAATCTAAAGGTTGTTAACGAAGACTTCGAGGTTGGTATATCGTCCAAACTAATCTCACATTTTAAGAGTAAGCAGTCCCCAACTGAATACTATATTGCATTAGAAAAAACATCGTCATACCAAGAAGGAGCATAAGGTGTCAAAAAAAGAAAAAGAAACAAAAGAAGACCACACGCGAATATACGAACTCGGTAATAGAGTTGCGCGTTCAACTGTAGCAGTGATTGATACAGTAGTACAACGTGGTGGTTTCAAGGGTGAAGAACTCTCTACCATTGGTCAACTCAGAGACCAGTCTGTTCAGATTATACAAATCTGTGAAGAATACCAATCCGCACAAGGTGTGGATGATTAATAAGTCGTAGCGTCTCCTTTCCGCGTGACTTATAGAGTGAGGCAACTTTCCTTTCGTTGCCTCACTTTTTTATTGACTTTATGTACCAAGTATGATATAATGGTACTATATTATTATGGAGAAATGAATGAGTAAAGAATTCTTATGGTGCGAGAAGTATCGCCCTAAAACTGTTGAGGATACTATCCTTGACCCCAAACTAAAAACTACATTCCAGAAAATCGTTGAGACGGGTGAGATACCTAACATGATGTTCACAGGAACTGCAGGTCTCGGTAAGACCACAGTCGCAAAAGCAATCTGTAACGAACTCGGTCTTGACTACATTGTTATCAATGGTTCTGAAGAAGGTAACATCGATACCCTTCGTGGTAAGATTAAACAGTTTGCGTCCTCGGTATCTTTATCGGGTGGATACAAAGTTGTTATCCTAGATGAGGCAGACTATCTCAATCCACAATCAACTCAACCCGCCTTGCGTGGTTTCATAGAAGAGTTCAGTAAGAACTGTCGGTTCATACTAACTTGTAACTTCAAGAACCGCATCATCGAACCTCTCCATTCTCGATGTGGTGTCTATGAGTTTAACACTACTAAGAAACAGATGGCACAACTCTGTTCTCAGTTTATGAAACGACTTCAGAATATACTTGAGACTGAAAAGGTCGAGTACAATAACGATGTCCTTGGTGGATTGATTATGAAGTATGCCCCTGATTGGAGACGCATACTCAATGAGTCACAACGCGGTAGTATCGGTGGGACAATCAATACAAGTGTTTTGATTACAGATAACTCTCAATACGCAGACCTATATAAACATATAAAGGGTAAAGACTTCAAGAAAATGCGTCAGTGGGTTGTCAACAATATGGATGTCGAACCTGCTTCTGTATTTCGAGGTATCTATGATACGATGGAAGAATATGTGGAACCTTCGTCTATACCTCAGTTGGTATTGATACTTGCGGACTATCAACATAAGAATGCATTCGTTGCAGACCATGAACTTAATCTCGTTGCTTGCCTTACTGAGTGCATGGCGAATGTGAAGTTTATATAAATAGGAATTGATATGATTAACGGAAATATAATAGCGGGTCCATGCCAACACGAGTCAATCGAACAGAGTATGAAGATTGCGAAAGAGTGTAAACGAGTATGCGATAAGTATGGATACGATTACTACTTTAAGTCTTCTTTTGATAAGGCAAACCGAACAAGTGAGGATGGTATTCGTGGACTTGGTTTGAGAACAACACTAGTAGACTTCAAACAAATAAAGAGAAAACTCGGTGTCAAGATGTTGACCGATGTTCATACCACTAAACAGATAGACCAGATTATGGATTGGTTCTATGATGTAATAGATGTATTACAGATACCTGCATTTCTATGTAGACAGACTGACCTGATACATCATGCTTGTTCTACTAACAAGATTGTAAATATAAAGAAAGGTCAGTTCCTTGCTCCTTGGGATGTAAAGGGAATACTCAGTAAAACTACAGAAGCAAAAGAAGTTTGGATTACTGAACGCGGTACTTCGTTTGGATACAATACTTTGGTCGTAGACTTCACAGGAGTTGATTGGATGTTGAAGAACCTTGATGTTCCTGTTGTATTAGATTGTACTCACTCGGTTCAAAAACCTGGAGGCAATGGTACAAGTAGTGGTGGTAATAGAGACTTTGTTCCTGCTCTCTCACGTGCGGGTAGTGCGGTGGGTGTAGAAAACTTCTTTATTGAAGTACACGCAGACCCAGACAATGCCCCAAGTGATGGAGCGAATATGGTACGACTTGCTAACTTCGAGAATATTATTCGTGATATCAAACAATGTAACTATACGAGTACATATAATGAATCATGAACTTACCACTTGGGAAAAGATACTCGCAAGGGCACTAGATTATCATATAGGTAGGAATGACGACGACGAACCCAAGGTTCCAGTTCTTCCTATGAAACATTCACGAAAAGGTTTGTGGATGAGATTAGCATTACAAGGTGTCAACTGGATGACTTGTTTTTTTATTATAGCAGGAATTATTCACCACTGGTAGAAAGGACTCTATATGAATTACAAAGACCTAAAAACTCCACTGCGATATCCTGGTGGGAAATCCCGTGCAACCAAGTTCTTATTTGAAGAGGGTAGTAATATGCCTCAGAGAACTATTAAGGAATATAGAGAACCCTTTCTTGGGGGTGGTAGTTGTGCATTTGCGTTTAGTAGTAATAACCCCGATATTCCTGTGTGGGTGAATGACAAGTATTACAATCTGTTTTGTTTTTGGACATGCCTTAAAGAAGACGGTGATAGACTTGCAACTAAACTACATGATGTCAAAGATGAACTTACGAATGCGGATGACCCCCTAAAAGCACATCTAGATTACTATAAAGTCATGCGTGAAGGTCTATCTACTGCAACTGACCCTTTTGAAATTGCATGGATGTTCTATGTGATGAACCGTTGTTCTTTTTCAGGTCTCGGTGAGTCTACAGGTTCGTTCAGTAAGGATGCGGTCAAAAAACTATTCAATCATAGACTCATATCTAAATTACCCAAGTTCGGTAGGTTGATGAGGAACTGGAGAATTACTAATATAGACTATAGTGAACTCTTTAATGACAATCCTGATACTTTTGTATTTGCAGACCCACCTTATGATATCAACTCATTCATCTATGGAAACAATGGCGATATGCATGATACATTTGACCACAAAGAATTCCATGATTGTGTAGATGCATCAAAGAACATGATAATGATTACCTACAACTCTAATGAAGAATTGCAGAAAGCATATCACAATTGGAATCAAAAAGAATGGGACTTGACTTATACTATGCATAGTGGTAAGAAGTATAGGGAAGATGAACATAACAGAAAAGAACTCTTGTTATTAAACTATGAATCAGAAACCCCATCATCTCTAGAAGATTTTTTCTAGATTGACAAAAGGAACCAACATGATATACGCACCATTTATATTCCCGAACGAAGAAGACGCAATTTTACCTAAAAGTAAACGCCATCTACAAGGTGTTAACGAGACTTACGGAGAACATATGTTGAAAGCATTAGGGTATGCCTTTACCTTACAGAGATTAGTTCCCGCACTTATTATACACAGCATTATTCCTGCATTTTATACCTGTACCGCAAGTAATGCTATGAAGGGAATACTAGGGATATTAGAAGATAGATGTTGTTCTGATAATGAGGATAACCAAATGGAGTTTGATTTTGACGCTAACTAATTGGGATAGAACGCATATGGACGTTGCGAAACTTTACGCAGAACGTTCACACGCACAACGCATACAAGTAGGTTGTATTATCGTAAAGGACAATCGTGTTCTCTCAATCGGTATCAATGGTATGCCAAGTGGATGGGACAACAACTGCGAGACAAAAGCAATACACGATTATGGAACACGAACTCCTATATACAGACTTACAACGAAACCTGAAGTCCTTCACGCAGAGACAAATGCGATTGCTAAGATAGCAAGGTCAAGTGAGAGTTGCGAGGGTGCTACACTCTATACGACTTGCGCACCTTGTCTACATTGCGCAAAGATAATACATCAAGCAGGAATAAAGAGAGTTATTTACGGACATAAATATAAGTCTAACGAAGGATTGACTTTCCTTGAAAAGTGTGATATAATGATAGATACAACTAATGAGGAAACACCAGATTATGAATCCCTTTGAATATGTGACATCTATCACACATGGTAAGAAGAATATTATGGACTCCCCTGAAAAGGAGAAAGCATACAATCCATTTATGGTGAACAGGTCTTTATCTTACTTTGCAGACACTGCTGTGATTGCAAACGAGATGAACAAGTATCATCACCTAGATGGTCGTCTACAATATTCATTTCTTATAAATATAGTTAGGAAACGAAAACGTTTCTCTAAGTGGAATAAACCACAGAAACATAATGATATTGAAGTTGTGAAACGATATTATGGATACAGTAATGAAAAAGCAGAACAAGTACTCCCATTGTTATCGCAACCTCAGTTATTGGAACTAAGGAAAAAGGTGAATACAGGTGGAAGAAAGTAAGTTAGTCTCATGGAGTCCTGCAAGTATGTTAGAGATTACTCTAGCAGAACCAGATGACTTCTTGAAAGTCTGTGAAACGCTAACGCGAATAGGAGTGGCGTCACGGAAAGAAAATAAACTATTTCAGTCTTGTCATATATTACATAAACAGGGGCGATACTATATCGTTCACTTCAAGGAGTTGTTTATGTTAGATGGAAAGAAATCAAATCTCGAAGAGACTGATATGCATCGTAGGAATACAATCGCGACCCTCCTTTCGGATTGGGGTCTTCTCCAAATACAGAACAAAGAACAGGTCAAGGATTGTGCACCTCTACGTCAAATAAAAATAATAGGATACAAAGATAAAGCAAATTGGGAACTCTGTCCGAAATATAATATCGGTAATAATAAAAAGAGTTCCTAACTATATTATGTTTGTTATTAAAACAATAAAAAGAGAAAGGCAATAATATGAAAACATTATTAAAAATAGGAGTAGTACTCCCAATGGTATTCCTTGCGTCAAA
>JACKZZ010024104.1_pt1 | contig 38704 bp, 39 predicted proteins | sample 8027871 | NCBI WGS metagenome assembly JACKZZ01 (sample SAMN15724774, study PRJNA655200) | protist metagenome | isolation source: fluorescence activated cell sorting (FACS) single amplified genomes of... | place: USA: West Boothbay Harbor, Gulf of Maine | collected 2000-07-19
ATTGATGAAAACTCCTATTAATGGTGCAAGACTTTCTTCTGCTTTTGGAATGAGAAAACATCCTATAGATGGTTTTAATAAAATGCATAGGGGAACCGACTTTGCAGCACCAATGGGCACTCCTATTATGGCATCTGGAAGTGGACTGATAACGAGAGCGAGATGGTGTGGTGGTGGTGGAAATTGTATTAAAATAAAACATAATTCAACTTATGAAACTATTTATGCTCATATGAAAAATTTTGCTAGAGGAATAAAAGAGGGAATAAGAGTAAAACAGGGTCAGATAATTGGCTATGTCGGATCGACTGGAAAATCTACAGGTCCACATCTGCATTATGAAGTAGTTGTAAATGGAAAAAAAGTTAACTCTCAAAAATTAAAGTTGCCCTCTGGCAAAACTCTTAAAGGAAAAGAAAGAGAAATATTTGAGGTAGAAAAAATTAAATTAGATGTTTTAAAATCAGAATTAATTATTGGATAAAATTAACTAGCAGCGACTTTTTTTTCAACCACTTTTTTATCTATACTTTTTACAATTTTTTTAACTTCAGGCTCAGTCACTTCTTTTTTAACTGTTTCTGCTTCAATTTTTACAACTTCTTCAACTTTTTTATCTGAATCCACTGGCTTACTAGTTCCAGTTGCAGGCGAATTTACTCTAGCCATTCTAAGGCTTTCTTGCTCATTTTGAACTCTTGTAAAGTGATCTGCATGTTGGAAATAATTTTCAGATAAAATCTTATCTTCATTGGCTAAAGCTTCTCTCGCTAAATCATTGTATTTTTCAATAAGTTTAACAGCATTATGATTATTTCTACCTGGAACTTTTCTTTGAAAATTATCATTGTTAGAGAATTTTGACCCTTCATTATTATTTCTAAATGGAGGTCTTCTGTTATTATTACTTCTAAATGGGGGTCTTCTATTGTTATTACTATTATTACTTCTAAATGTTACCATAATATTTTTTCAATTTAAATTTTAGTGCTGATTATACAGCGATCATTATTACCATAATCTTTTATGGCTTTGTTAACGTAAAAACCTTCTTCTTTTAATATTTTTATAACTTTATTTTTTTGATTAAAACCTATCTCTAAAATAAATTTACCATTTTTCTTAATCAGAATACTTGCCTTATTGATTACTTTCCTGATTTTTGAAAAACCATCAAATCCACCACTTAAAGCTAACTTTGGCTCAAAATTAACTACATCTTTTTCCAAATATTTTAAACTTAACTGTTCAATATATGGAGGGTTTGAAACAATCATATCATATTTGCCATTATTAAAATTGTCAACACTTGAGTGAAAAAACTTTACTCGATTAGTTAAGTTTAGTTGTTTTGCGTTAAATTTGCTTACATTTATACTTTTTTTACAAATATCTATTCCAGTTCCATAAAAATTAGATCTCTCTTTTAGTATGGATAAAAGAATGCATCCAGATCCAGTTCCAATATCAAGAATTTGTAATTGCACATCTTTTGAATAAATCTTCAAAACTTGTTCTATTATTAGTTCACTATCAGGTCTTGGAATTAGTACATCTTTATTTACAAAAAATTCGTCTTTCCAAAATTCTTTTTTATTTATTAAGTAAGCAACTGGTTCACCTTTTCTTCTTCTTTCAATTAAACTTTTAAATTTTCCTAATTGCTCTGAGTTCAAAACTTCTTTAGGATTTAAAATAATATGCTTTTTATCTCTTTTAATCGATTTGGATAATAATATCTCACTATCAAGTTGAGGATTTGCTATCTTATTTTTTTGGAGGATATCTATTCCTTCATTTAGAATATTTTCTATATTCATTTTAATTAAGATTGCTCAATTTTTCCTCTTGTGCTTGTAGCGTTAAGTTTTCTACCATTTCATCAAAGGCCTCACCTTCTAAAAAAGCTTCAAGCTTGTGTAGGGTTAAATTAATACGATGGTCTGTTACTCTTCCTTGTGGAAAATTGTATGTTCTAATTCTTTCAGAACGGTCTCCAGTTCCTATTTTACTTTTTCTATCCTCTGATCTTTCACCATCTATTCTTGATCTTTCTAATTCATAAAGTCTTGATCTTAAAATTAACATCCCTTTTGCTTTATTTTTGTGTTGCGATTTTTGATCTTGTTGAGATACAGATAGCCCTGTTGGAATATGAGTAATTCTCACAGCACTATCAGTTGTATTAACAGATTGTCCACCTGGGCCACCAGCTCTAAACACATCAATTCTTAAGTCTGAATCATTTATCTTTATATCAACCTCTTCTGCTTCTGGTAATACGGCCACTGTTGCAGCAGAAGTATGAACTCTTCCCTGAGTTTCTGTATCCGGAACTCTTTGCACACGATGAACTCCGCTTTCATACTTCAATGTTGAATAAATATTTTTTCCTCTAATTGATGCAATAACTTCTTTCAGTCCCCCTGCCTCACTCTGGGACATACTTATTAATTCTAATTCCCATTTTTTTTGATGACTAACTTTTTCATACATCTTAAAAAGGTCTGCAGCAAATAAACTTGCTTCTAACCCTCCCGTACCTGCTCTAATTTCTATAATTGCATTTTTTTTATCTGCCTCATCTTTTGGTAATAAAAATAGTTTTAATTTTTTTTCAATGGATTCGTTTTCTAACTTTAGATCTTTTAATTCTACTTCGGCCATTTCTTTAAACTCATTATCGCTACTAGAATCGCCTAATATTTTCTCTAGATCTTTTTTTTCCCCTTCATAAGAAAAATATTTTCTAGCATCATCAATTACCTCGTTTAAATCTGAGTATTCTTTTGATTTTTCAGCAAAAAGTTTTTTATCCACTTCACCTGATGATAATTCTTTCTCCAAAATAGAGTGCTTAGATATTAAATCTTCAATAGTTTTTAGAGGTATCATTATATTTATAATTTTTTATCAAGTTCAGCCGCTTTTTTTTCAACTTCACTTACAACTCTTGATATTATGTCTTCTGATAAAACTTTTTGACTTTGAATACCAGATAAATAAAGCATATTGTTACCCTTGCCACCTCCAGTTATTCCTATATCCGTCATTGCTGCTTCTCCAGGTCCATTAACCACACAGCCAATAATTGATAATGTTAAAGGAGTTTTGATGTGAGCAAGTTTATCTTCTAATGTTTTTACTGTATCAATTACTTGGAATGCTTGTCTTGCACATGATGGACAAGATATAATTTTTACACCTCTATTTCTTAAGTTAAGTGATTTTAATATTTCATTGCCAATTTTAATTTCTTTAACAGGATCATCAGACAAAGAAATTCTTATAGTGTCGCCTATTCCATCCATTAAAAGTGACCCAAGACCTATTGATGACTTAACACTACCTGAAACAAAACCTCCAGCCTCTGTGATCCCTAGGTGTAGTGGATAATCTGTAACTTTTGATAGTTGACGATACGCTGCAATAGATAAAAATATATCTGAAGATTTTACGCTTATCTTAAAATTAAAAAAATCTTGATCCTCTAAAATCTTAATATTTCTCTGTGCACTTTCAACTAAAGCTTCTGGACATGGTTCCTTATATTTTTCTAAAATATCTTTTTCAAGAGAGCCCGCGTTAACACCTATTCTAATAGAGCAATCATTATTTTTAGCAGCACTAAGTACATCGTGTATTTTTAATTTATCTCCTATGTTGCCTGGATTAATTCTTAAACATTTTGCTCCATTTTCAGCTGCTTCTATTGCTCTTTTATAATGAAAATGAATATCGGCAATTATTGGAACCGTTACATGTTTTGTAATCTCCTTAAGAGCTAATGAAGACTCTTCATCTGGGCACGAAACTCTAACTAGGTCCGCACCTTCTTCATGAATATCATTAATTTGTTTTATTGTGGCCTGAATATCAGTTGTTAAAGTGTTGGTCATAGATTGAACAGAAATAGGATTGTCTCCACCTATTTTTACATCACCAACATTTATAACTTTTGTTTTTTTTCTATGAATGTCTCTAAATGGTCTTAAGCTCATAAGTTAATCTAACTTAAACTCTTTGTGAAGCACTGCTACTGCTTTTTTTATCTGTTTATTTGAAATTAAAACTGAAATTTTAATTTCAGAAGTTGAAATCACCATTATGTTAATCTTTTTTGACGCCAATGCTTGGAACATTCTATAGGTAATTCCTGGTGTTGTAATCATACCAACACCAATAATAGATACTTTCGAAACATTATTGTCATATGTAAATTTTCTAAATAAAATTTTTTTATTTTGTTTAATTATTTTTTCTGTTTTTTTTACATCCTCAGATTTAATTGTAAAAGTTAAGTCTGTTTCTTTTCCATTTAAAGAAATGTTTTGAACTACCATATCAACATTAATTTGATTAAGTGATAATGGTTTAAAAACAGCAGCTGCTACTCCTGGTCTGTCCTTAACACCCACAATCGTAACTTTAGAATCATTTTTTGTTGAAGTAATGCCAGTTATTATTTGATTACTAAAGGTTTTTTTTTCACCAGTTATTAATGTGCCCTTCTTTTTTTGAAATGAAGATTTAACTGAAAAATTAATATTATTTAGTTTTGCATCTTGCACAGAAGTGGGTTGCATAACCTTTGCACCTAATGATGCCATCTCTAACATTTCGTCGTAAGAAATTTTATGAATTTTTTTAGCTTTTGAATGATTTCTTGGATCTGTAGTATAAACACCATCTACATCAGTGTAGATATCACACTCATTAGTATTAAAAAATTTTGCCAGCATTATTGCTGATGCATCAGTTCCACCTCTTCCCAGTGTTGTAATCCTATTTTCTAAGTTAATGCCTTGAAAACCAGTTATGATAGGTATTCCACCTGATTTCATGAAACTAAGTATTTTTCCTTTATTGATTTTACTAATTCTTGATGAGCTATAAGGTCCTTCTGTAATAATTGGTAGCTGCCAAGACATCCATGATCTAGCTTTAAAACCAAGATGTTTTAATCTGCCAGCAATTAATGCACAAGTTGCTTGCTCTCCTGTTGCTAGTAAAACATCATATTCTGCTGCATCAAAGCTATTACTTAATTCTTTTGTTTTTTTTATTAATTCATTAGTTGTGCCACTCATCGCAGAAGAAACCACAATAACACCCATTTTTTTCTTCTTATAAGAAGAAATAATTTTTGCTACGTTCTTTATTCTATCTATGCTTCCAACAGAAGTTCCACCGAACTTTAATACAACAGTTTTCATTGATAATTTTGTAATTTATATTTGATAAAATACATCTTAATTGTTATGTCCACAAGTTATCTATTATGAATTCAATAAATAAAAAAGAAATTGAGAAATTTTCTAAAATTGCTGAAGAATGGTGGGATCCTAATGGTAAATTCAAACCATTACATAATTTTAATCCAATAAGAATTAGATACATAAAAGAAAACATTATCAAAGATTTTAAGATTAAGTCATCTGAGAAACCCTTAAAAAATATTAAATTACTAGATATTGGTTGTGGTGGAGGATTATTATCTGAGCCAATGTGTAGACTAGGAGCAAATGTTGTTGGAATTGATGCATCAAAGAAAAATATTGAAGTCGCAAAATTTCATGCAAAAAAAAATAAACTTAAGATTGATTATAAAGTTGCATCTCCAGAGATGTTAAAAGATAAAACAAAATTTGATGTAATTTTGAACATGGAAATAGTTGAACATGTTAATGATCTAGACTTTTTTATTAAAGAAAGTTCAAAATTATTGAAAAAAAATGGAATAATGTTTATTGCAACCCTTAACAAAACATTAAAATCTTATGTATTCGCAATAGTGGGTGCTGAATATATCTTAAAATGGCTTCCAATTGGAACTCATGATTGGGAAAAATTTGTTAAACCTAGTGAGCTAATAGATATAAGTAAAAAAAACAATCTATCTCTTAAAAAATTAGATGGAATGAATTTTAATATATTGGATAATAGCTGGAAAGTAACAAGTGATACTTCTGTTAATTATATTACAAAATTTATAAAAAGTTAGTTCGTAGTATTTTTTATCCAAGGCAATATTTCTGCTTTTATACCCTCTTCCTTTAACTCGTTAAGATCTTTTTTTGTTGCAGTGCCATAAATACCTTTGGCTTTTTTTTTATCTTTATAATGAAGAGACCTTGCCTCATATGCAAAATTTTCTCCAACATATTCAAAATTTTTTTTTATAAATTCTTGATATTTATAAATTGTTTTTTTTATTTCTCTATATTTTTCACTAGATGAATCAATGTCTCTCAAATTATTTTTTGACGTGCTCACACTAGGAGACATCAAGCCCTTCCCAACATTTAAGGAATTGCAAAAATGACAATTTAAGAATTTTTTCTTTTTAAGTTTTTCGTATTCTTTAGATGATGAAAACCAACTATCAAAAGTAGTTTCACAATCTTTACAAATTAGCTTGTATTTAATCATGAGTTATAGTTAATAATTAATAAAGTTAATTCAATATCAAATTAGCTTCTATAATCAGCGTTAATCTCAATATATTTTTTTGTTAAATCCATTGTGTAGGCGGTAAAACTTTTTGAGCCCATATTTAAATTTATTGAAATATCTATTGATTGCTCCTTCATGTAATTAGCAACTTCATTTTCTTTGTAATTTTTAAAAATTTGTCCTTTTTCTATAATTTTAATACCGCCAAAGCTTATTGATAATTTTTTTAAATCTATTTTCATTCCAGATTTGCCTATGGCCATTATTATTCTACCCCAATTTGGATCTTCTCCTGCGATAGCTGTTTTAACAAGATTTGAATTTGCAATAGAAAAAGCTATTACTCTTGCTTCTTTCTCACTTTTTGATTTAGCTATATTGATTGTAATAAATTTAGTAGCTCCTTCACCATCCTTAACCACTCTTTTTGACAAATTTAATAATACTGAATGCAGTGCTTTATCAAAATTAAATATCTTTTTATCATTAATATTATTAATGATTGGGTTTTTTACTTTTCCTGTTGAAAAAATAGAAACCATATCATTAGTACTAGTGTCACCATCGCAACTAATTGCATTGAAGGTTGTGTCAATATTTTTTTTTAATAGTTTGTTTAAAACATCGTTTGAAAGATCTGCATCAGTGAAAACATAACCTAATGTGGTTGCCATGTTTGGAAAAATCATTCCTGATCCTTTAGCAATTCCATAAATCTTAACATTTTTATTTCCTATTTTACATTCCTCCATAGCAATTTTTGGCTGTAGGTCAGTTGTCATTATGCCTAATGCAGCTTTCATCCAGGTAAATTTATTTTGTGTATATTTAATTTTTTTGATTAGCTCTGGAATGTTCTTTTTAATTTTTTCAGTTGGATATTTTTCTCCAATTGTCCCTGTGCATCCAAAAAGGACTTGATTTGATGATATTTTTTTTGGAGAGTCCTCGTCTTCAGTTTGTTTTTTTGTTAATTGTAATGCTGCCTCTTCTGCTATTTCTTTTAAACCTTTGTACCCATCTAATCCTGTAAATGCATTGGCATTTCTAGTGTTAATAATTAGAGCACTTATTTTTTTACTTTTTATATTTAAATTCCATTTAATATTCTCTGAAACTATTTTTGATTGTGTATAAACAGAAGCATAGTTTGCCCCGTCTCTAAAATAAAACATAACCAAGTCATCCCTAGGTTTGCTATATAAATTTGCGCAAACTGTAGATATTGAAACTCCATCTAGATGTTCTAAATCTTGAAAGTCACTATTTTTTGACTTTAAATTTAGAGAATTTATAAAGTTTTTAACGTTTATTGGCATGTATTTAAAATATTTATTTAATACTTATATTAAAAGTTATAATTGATTATATACCAGAAAATTAGATGCTTAATCCCTTAAATTTTATCACAAAGTTCATAAAATCGAGCAATCAAAAAGAGCTCGATAGAATTAAAAAAATAGTTGTAAAAGTTAACTCCTTGGAGGCTACTGTTAAAAACCTTAGTGACGGAGACTTCCCTAAAAAAACTATAGAATTGAAAGATAGACTCAATAAAGGCGAAAATATAGACACTCTATTGCCTGAGGCTTTTGCGCTTGTGAGAGAGGCTTCTAAGAGAACAAGAAATGAGAGACATCATGATGTTCAAATACTTGGAGGTGTTGTTCTTCACGAGGGAAAAATTGCTGAAATGAGAACTGGTGAAGGTAAAACTTTAACAATAAGTCTTGCAGCCTACTTGAATGCCTTGTCTGAAAAAGGTGTACATATAGTTACCGTAAATGACTATCTTGCAAAAAGAGATTCTCAGGAAATGGGAGAGATATATAAATTTTTAGGATTAACTTTTGGTTTTATTAATAATGACCAGGATGATCTTGAAAGAAAAAGAAATTATAATTTTGACATTACATATGCAACTAATAGTGAATTAGGATTTGATTATCTTAGAGATAATATGAAATTTTCAAAGGAACAAATGGTTCAAAGGGGGCATGTTTATACTATTGTTGATGAAATAGATTCTTGTTTAATTGATGAAGCTAGAACTCCACTTGTAATATCAGGAGCTGCTGAAGATAAAACAGAACAATATCTTGCGATTGATAAACTTATAAAAAGACTACTACCAGAACATTACGAGATTGATGAAAAAGATAAAAATATATTACTTACAAATGAGGGAATAAATAAAGTAGAACAAATATTTTCTGATGCAGGAATCCTAAAAAATAATAACTTTTACGACCCTGAAAACTTAAGTTTAGTTCATCATGTAAATCAATCTTTAAGAGCTCATCATCTATTTGAAAAAGGAAGGGATTATATTGTTAAAGATGGAACATTAAAAATTATTGATGAACTTACTGGTAGAATATTAGAAGGAAGAAGGTTTGGAGATGGCTTACACCAAGCACTTGAAGCAAAAGAAAGAATAGATGTTCAGGCTGAAAATCAAACTCTAGCATCGATAACTTATCAAAATTATTTCAAACTTTATAATAAAATTTCAGGATGTACCGGGACTGCATCAACTGAGTCTCAGGAATTTTATGAAATATATAACTTAATTGTAGTCATCATTCCTACAAATAAAGAAATGATTAGAAAAGATTGGAATGATCAAATTTTTAGAACTGAAGAAGAAAAAAATAAAGCTATTATTGAAAAAGTTCTTGAGTGTCACAAACAAAGTCAGCCAATATTAGTTTTTACTTCTAGCATCAATAAATCAGAAATTTATTCAAAATTACTGAATGATGAAAAAATTAAACATGTGGTTTTAAATGCAAAAAATCATGAAAATGAGGCTGAAATCATTGCAAATGCTGGAAAAATGAATTCAGTTATAATTACAACAAGTATCTCGGGTAGAGGTGTTGATATTCAGTTAGGTGGAAAAAAAGGAAGTCAGCCTGATGATGAACTTTTAGAAAATAAAAATAAAATAAAATCACTTGGTGGACTATTTGTTATTGGGACAGAAAGAATGGAATCTAGAAGAGTTGATAACCAAGCTAGAGGAAGAGCTGGTAGACAGGGCGATGAAGGAAGTTCAATTTTTTATGTTAGTTTAGAAGATGACTTAATGAGAATTTTTGGTTCAGAATCCATGAATAATATTCTTCAAAAATTAGGCTTAAAGGATGGAGAAAGTATTGATCACCCCTGGATCAATAAAGCACTCGAGAGAGCACAACAAAAAGTTGAAGCCAGAAACTTTGATATAAGAAAAAATTTATTAAAATTTGATGACGTTTTAAATGACCAAAGACACGTAATATTCTCTCAAAGAAATGGTGTAATGAATAGTGAAAAAGTTTTTGATTATTCAAATGAATTCTTATCTGAAATTATTAGTCATCTAATCACCTTAAAAACACAGAAACTATCAACAACTAAAAATAATGAATTTAACAACCAGCTAAAAACTTTACTAGGAAAAAGTGTTGATGATAATGAATTCAAAAATGTGACTGAATTAAGAGATGAAGAATTCAAAAATGAAATTAATTCTAAATTTTTAGAATCAAGGAATGAAAGAATTAAAATGTTGGATGAGGAAAAAGCAAAAGAAGTTGAAAAAAGAATTTTTCTTCAGTGCATAGATTTAAATTGGAAGTCGCATATTCAATATCTTGAACAACTGAGGCAAGTTATTGGCCTTAGATCTTATGGTCAAAGAGATCCATTAGTTGAGTATAAAAAAGAAGCTTTTTTTCTTTTTGAAAACTTATTGAATAAATTAAAAATGGATTTTGTTACGATTTTAATCAATTTAAAAATAGTTCAAGAGCCTAGAGAAAACATTACAAAACCTTTAGAAAAAGAAACGTCTAACGATCCAAAATGTTTGCTAATACAAAGAAAAGGTGAAAAAATTTCAAGAAATGAGAAATGTGAAGCTTCAGGTAAAAAGTTTAAAAACTGTTGTGGAGCCTTATAAAGAAAGTATTAAATAGCCCAATAAAACTATTGCACCAAATAGAACGGCTAAATTTAACTTAGACTTAAAGAAATTTTTAACAAATATATTAACCTTATTTTCTTTCATGCTAAGTGTACTTAAATCATCTAATTGGTTTACGAATCCTTTAGATCTTCCAATGGTTAAAAATTTATTTTTTCTATGATTAAAAATTTCTTCTCCGCTCAAGTTAAAAAATTCACTCAAATTTTTTTCAATCGATTTTCTTACATTATCTAATATTAAGTCTCTATCTCTGTGAGCACCACCAATTGGCTCTGGAATGATTTCATCAATTACTTTTAATTCTAAGAGGTCTTTTGAAGATAATTTCATAGCTTTTGCTGCTTCTAAAGTTCTTTTAGGATCTCTCCATAAAATGGTGGCACAGCCCTCTGGAGATATTACTGAGTAAATTGCATTTTCTAACATGATTACCTTGTTAGATGAAGCAAGTGCTATTGCGCCTCCTGATCCACCTTCTCCAATAACAATTGCAAGAGTTGGGACGTTTAACGACATGCAGCACTCAATTGATTTTGCAATTGCCTCTGCTTGGCCTCTCTCTTCTGCACCGACACCAGGATATGCCCCAGGTGTGTCTATAAAAGAAATTATCGGAATATTAAATTTGTTTGCTAATTTCATTAATCTAATTGTTTTTCTGTAACCCTCAGGCCTCATCATTCCAAAATTTCTTTCAATTCTACTTTCAAGGCTATCCCCTTTTTCTTGACCAATAACTAAGACTGATTTTTCATTAAATTTTGCAAATCCTGCTAATACTGATTTATCTTCTCCATAAAATCTGTCTCCTGACAATGGAATAAAATCTTCAAATAAATTATCGATAAAAAATTTTGCTTTAGGTCTGTCTTCATGTCTTGCAACTAGGGTAGTTTGCCAAGGGTCTAAATTAGAGTAAATCTCTTGTAATTTATTATCTATCTCTTTTTGAGACTCAGAAATTTTTTTTGTATCTACTTCCGAAAGACCATCTTGGTTATAAGGGTCTTTAAGTTTGTCTATTTCTATCTCTAAATTTTTAATGTCAGTTTCAAAATTTAAATAATTTTTCATACAATTGTTTAATTATTAATTAATTAAGAAAAAAGGCAATAAAATGTTTTAAATAATTTATATTTGACATAATTCTATTAAGAGATACTCTTAATCAATATCGGGAGAGACTATTAAATAATAGCGCCGAAGGAGCAACCACCCCGGAAACTCTCAGGCAAATGGACCGATAATAAACATAACACTCTGGAAAGAGATTTATCTCGCCGATGGAGCAAAACTCTCAGGCAAAAATACAGATGGGGTAAAATGGGTGCTATGAAAGAACAATATACAAAAATTCACAATTTATCAGTTTCTAATAAATTACTTAACTTCATTAATGAAGAATTGCTTAAAGATACAAATATTTCTTCAGAAAAATTTTGGGAAGGCTTTGACAAAGTAGTTCATGAGCTAGCCCCAAAAAATAAAGAACTATTAAAAATAAGAGAAGATTTACAAAAAAAAATAGACAATTGGCACATTGCTAATAAAGGCAATGAAATAAACTTAGAAGAATATAAAAAATTTTTAAAGGAAATTGATTATCTAAAAGAAATAGGTCCAGATTTTAAAATTCAAACAAATAACGTTGATGAAGAAATAACTAGTATTGCTGGACCACAATTAGTAGTTCCAATCATGAATGAAAGGTATGCACTGAATGCTGCTAATGCTAGATGGATGAGTTTATATGATAGTTTGTATGGCACAGATATAATTGAGCAATCTGAAGATAGTACTTCTCAGAGATATGATCCTTTGAGAGGTGAAATGGTCATAAAATATGGAAGAGACTTTTTAAAAAAATATTTTCCTCTAGAAAATTTTGAATGGCATAATATTACAGGGTTTAAAATTAATAATGGTTCTTTAACAGTATTAAAAGATAGTGTTGAAACATCTTTAAAAAATAAAGATAAATTTATTGGTCATAGAGGAGAGGCCAATGATCCTTCAGCAATAATTTTAAAAAATAATAATCTTCATATAGAAATAATTATAGATCCAAATGCTTTTAGCGCTCAACAAGATCCTGCTAAAGTTAGCGATATTATTGTTGAAGCTGCAGTTTCAACTATTTGTGATAATGAAGATAGTGTTGCTGCAGTTGATGCTGATGACAAAGTTATTTGTTATCGTAATTGGCTTGGACTTATGAAAGGTGATTTGAAATCAACTTTTGAAAAAAATGGAAAAACTTATGAGCGTAAACTAAATTCTGACAGAAGTTATATTTCTAAAGATGGAAAAGGATTAAAACTACATGGAAGAAGTTTGTTATTAGTAAGAAATGTTGGACACCTTATGACTAACTCAGCAATCACTTTAAAAGATGGTTCTGAAATACCAGAAGGTATTATGGATGCCTTTATAACTTCAGCAGCTTGTCTTCATGATATTAAAAAAAAGGGTAATTCTAGAAGTGGTTCCATTTATATTGTTAAACCAAAAATGCATGGTCCTGATGAAACTTCATTTACAGATTTAATTTTTACTAAAGTTGAAGAAGTTTTAGGATTGGAAAAATACACATGTAAAATTGGAATTATGGATGAAGAGAGAAGAACCTCTTCTAATTTAAAAGAGTGTATTAGAACACTTCAAAATAGAGTATTTTTTATTAACACTGGTTTTTTAGATCGTACTGGTGATGAAATGCATACTTCAATGGAAGCTGGTCCTATGATTAAAAAAGGAGATATGAAATCTTCTAAATGGATTGGGGCATATGAAAATAATAACGTCGATATAGGCCTTCAATGTGGTCTTTCTGGTAAGGCTCAAATTGGTAAAGGAATGTGGGCTATGCCTGACAAAATGAAAGAGATGATGGAGCAAAAAACTGGCCATCTAAATGCTGGTGCAAATTGTGCTTGGGTTCCCTCGCCTACAGCGGCAGCTCTTCATGCCCTTCATTATCATGAAATAAATATTTTTGAGAAACAAAAAGAAATTCAAAAAAGAGAATCTGCAAAACTGGATGACCTGTTAACAATTCCTGTGGCAGATAGGCCAAACTGGTCAATGGAAGAAATTAACTCTGAAATTTCCAATTCTGCACAAACTCTTTTAGGGTATGTTGTAAGATGGATAGATCATGGAGTTGGCTGTTCAAAAGTACCTGATATTAATAATGTTGGTTTGATGGAGGATAGAGCCACTTTAAGAATTTCTTCTCAACATATAGCTAATTGGATACATCACGATATTTGTACTAAATCACAAGTTATGGAAGTGATGAAAAAAATGGCAAAAATTGTTGATGATCAAAATAAAAATGATAGCGCATATACTCGCTCTGGAAGAGGAAGCTACGAGATGATGTCTGAAAATTTTGAACAATCAATTGCTTTTAAAACAGCTTGTGATTTAATCTTTAAAGGTAAAGAGCAACCTTCTGGTTACACAGAACCGTTATTACATCTAAATCGATTATTAAAGAAATCTAGTCAGAATTAGTTTTAATTCCAGTTCTGTTTTTAAAAGCTGAATATAAAGTTCCATCATCAAGACTTTCTATTTCGCCACCAACAGGTAGTCCTTGAGCAAGTTTTGTAACCTTAGTAGAAGTTTTTTTTAAACTATTCTCTATATAATAAGCTGTAGTTTGACCTTCTACTGTTGCGCTTGTTGCAAGTATAACTTCTTCAATATTTTCTCTTAAAACTCTTTCTACTAATGAATTAATCAAAAGATCTTCTTTTCTCTGACCAACAGAAGAAATAGTTCCACCAAGAATATGAAAATAGCCCTTATAAATATTTGAATTTTCAATTGACCATTGATCCGCAATGTCTTCAACTACACATATTTTATTATATTTTTCTTTTGAATTTTCACAGTTGTTACAACCTAATGAATTAGATTTTAAAGTACCACAAGATTGACATCTAATAACATTTTTATAAACTTGCGCTAGAGTGTTTGCCATTGGTTTTACAAGTTCATCTCTATTATTAATAAGTTTTAATACAATTCTTTTTGCAGATTTAGGACCTAAGCCAGGGAGTTTAGAAATTAATTTGATTAACTCTTCTATCTCATTAATATTTTGCATGTTCTTAAAGTGGCCATTTAAAACCAGGAATACCAAATCCACTTGTAGACTTAGAAATTTCTTCAGATGTCTTGGATTTTAATTCTGATTTTGCGTTGTTATGGGCAGCCACTATCAAATCTTCAATTATAATCTTGTTTTCCTTCAATATTTCGTCTGAAAGGTCAATTTTGATCATTTCATTTTCACCATTTAGAGTAACCTTTACAGAATTTGAACCCGAGGTTCCTTCTACCTGAATATTTTTTATTTTTTCTTGGCTCTCTTTCATTTTAGCCTCTAATTCTTTTGCTTTATCTAAAATTTTTGTAAAATCAGTCATTCTTTAATCTTCTTTTCTAGGTTTAACGTCAATAAGTTCTGCATCAGGAAAACTTTTTAAAATATCTTTATAAATTGAAGAATTTTTTACACTTTCTATCAGTTCTTTTTTTTGGTTAATTTCTTCTTCTTTTTTAGATGGCTGTCCTTTGGTTTTGCTTAGACTTATAATCCATCTTTCATTAGTCCATTCAAAAAGTTTTGTTGAAAGATCTTTAATAAAATCTTTATCTAAATCTTCATTAAATGAAATTTCAATTCTTTTATTTTCAAAACTTACAAGATTAACATTTTTTTCTAATTCATATTTTAATTTAATCTCTTTTTTAGAAAAGCATGTTTTTAATAGATCATCAAATGAATTTATAAGATTAGGGTTTGTTTCAATACTGCTAATTTCTTTTTCTTTGATGTCTTTCTCTTGAGCAATATTTTTTATTTGACCTATTGTTTCTGCTTTATCTTTTATTCCAAATATATCTTCGTTTATTTTTTTTTGTGAAAAAGATGTTTGGTTTTCACTTTCGGCTAATGGTTTACTATCTTTGTTATATTTGTCACTGTCTTGTTTAATACCTTTTAAATGAATTAATCTAATTAAGAACATTTCCATTGATAAATGTTGATTAGAAACAATATCAAGCTCTTCAAGTGTTTTAATAGTAAATTGCCAAAACAATATTAAAGTTTCATCGTTAACCTTTTCTGCAAGATCTTTAATTCTATTAAATTCTTCATCATTCAATAAAAAGTTATTACCATCTAGATTTAGTGAATCAATATTTTTAAAATAATACAAGAGTTCTAAAAAATCATTAATAAAAATTTTTGGTTCAACACCTTGGTTATATATTTCTCTATAAGTGTTGAGTACATCAGTTTCTTTACCTTCAAATATCAATTCAAATAAATCAATTAATTGAGACTTATCAAAATAACCAAATATTTTTTGCGCTGCTGCAAGATCTAATTCTTTATCTTTATCTAAAGTAAGTAGAGCCCTATCAAGTAACGATAGTGCATCCCTAACCGAACCTTCAGAGATTTTAACAATTAATTTAAGAGCATCATCTGATGCGTTGCCATTTTCTTTTTCTTTAATTTTCTTGATAAAATCAAACAATTCTAAAGATTTAATTCTAGATAAATCAAATCTTTGACAACGTGAAACCACTGTAATTGGGATTTTTTTTATTTCTGTTGTTGCAAAGATAAATTTTAAATATTCTGGTGGCTCCTCTAAAGTTTTTAACAATGCATTGAATGCTTGTTTACTAAGCATATGCACTTCATCAATTATAAATATCTTATATTTAGCAGTAGTTGGGCCATATCTAGAAAATTCTATAAGGTCTCTTACGTCGTCTACTCCTGTTTTACTTGCTGCATCCATTTCCAATACATCAATATGATTTGAGTTAGAAATAGCATTACAATTTTCACAAAGCTCTTCTTTACACAAATTATCTATTCCATTTGAACAATTTAAAGATTTTGCAACAATCCTTGCTGTAGTAGTTTTTCCTATTCCTCTAATTCCAGTAAAAAGATAGGCATTAGGCACTTTATTAACCTTAATAGAATTAAAAATTGTTTCCGCAACAACATCTTGCCCTATAAGGTCACTAAATGTCTGAGGTCTATACTTTAAAGCTAAAACTTTTGTATTTTTATTCATTTTATATAAAGGAGACTAGAACCTAAATAACTGTCTCTACGACTGCTTCCGTTAAGATCTGGTCGGGTTCAAGCAGCATTCACCTCTAGCCTCCAAAACTATTATAACAGTAATATTTTCTAATCTACAAGAAAAGTTTCTGGATTATTTTTCTCTAAATTTATCAGCCTCAAAAACACCTAGTACGTGAAAATCTTGACAATGAAGTCCTAATTCTTCCAAAGATTTTTGAACTTTTGGATCATCTATATGGCCATCTAAATCACATAAGAAAAAGTATGACTCAAATGAATTTTGTTCTGGATAACTTTGAAGCTTTGTAAGATTAACTCCATTAATAGCAAAACCACCTAATGATTGATACAAAGCTGCAGGCTTACTTTTCAGTTTAAACAGAAAAGAAGTTATGTATTTCTTTTCACCAAAATCAGGCTGCAAAACTTCATTGCCCATTACCAAAAACCTTGTGGCATTACCCTCTTCATTCTCAATATTTTTTGAAAGTATTTTTAGATTATAAATTTCCGCACTCAAAGAAGATGCAATTGCTGCTTCAGTTTTAATTTTAGTTTTTGAAATTGTCTCAGCTGAACCAGCAGTATCAGCACGAATATGTTCAACTAAATTATTTTTTTTAATGAATTTAGAGCATTGTGATAAACCTTGTGAGTGAGAATAGACATCTTTTATATCACTTAAATTACTGTCTGGTTGTCCTAATAAATTATGTTCAATTTTATGAAAATGTTCAGCATAAATATTCAGCCTATACTTAAAAATAAGATATTCGATTCCAATATTTCCTGTAATTCTATTTGATTCAGGAATTACCATTCTCGAGTTTTCATCTTGAGATGTTTTTAAAAAACATTCATCAAATGTTTTACATGGAATTACCTCTGCCTTAGGATCTATTTCTAACGCTGCTAGATGTGAATATGCACCAAATGTACCCTGAAAATAAATTTTGCTCATTTTGATGATTTATATTCCATAATTTTTTTTATAGCTAGATAATCTTCTTTTGTATCTACGCCTATAGGAGAAAAATTTGCTAAAGCAACACTGATTTTCAAATTATTATCTAATGCTCTTAGCTGCTCTAATTTATTTTGTTTTTCACTTAATGTTTGATCCAGACTAACAAATTTTTTCAATATATTTGTTTTGTATGAATATATTCCAATATGATGATAAATATTTTTATTATTTTTTGAAAAACTATCTCTAGTAAAATTTAATGCTATTGGAAAATTATCTTTTTCAAGTTTTGACTCCGTAATAACCTTAACTACATTTTGATCATTTAACATTTTATCACTTTTAATTTCTGCTGCTAGTGTTCCAATTTCAGAATTATTATTAATCATAAAGTTATTTAAATTTATAATATCATTTTTGTCGATATTTGGCTCATCTCCTTGAAGGTTTAGTATAAAATCAATGTCTTTAATATTAAGTTTTTCATAAGCTTCAAAAATTCTATCTGTACCAGTCTTGTGAGTGCTACCAGTTAAAATGGCTCTGCCTCCATTTTTTTTAACATCATCAAGTATTTCTTTATCTTCTGTTGCTACTACTACTTCACCAATATTTGCTTCCTCTGCTTTTTTAAAAACATGAGAAATTATTGATAAATTATTAATTGTTAAAAGTGGTTTACCCGGCAATCTAGTTGCTGACATTCTTGATGGGATTAATATTAATGTTTTAGCCATTATAAATTTACCAATTTGTGCGTCTAACAGACGCAAAATTAAAAATTAAAAAATTAAGTATTTCTTTAATTATCATGTTATATCTGCAAAATAATAATAATTATATGGATTCGTTCGAGCTTAATAAAATTATTGCAGCAATTTTAATGGTTGCACTACTTGTAATCGGTTTAGGAAAGATTGCAGATGGTGTCTTTCATGTAAATAAACCAGAAAACCCAGGGTATAAAGTTGAAGTAGAAGGACAACTTGCCTCTACAACATCTCAAGCTGCTGAAGTCGAGCAAAAAATAGATATTGCTGCTATAATGGCGCTAGGCGATGTTGCTTCTGGTGAAAAAATTTTTAAAAAATGTGCAGCATGTCACTCTATTAACAAAGGTGGATCTAATAAAATTGGCCCTGCGCTTTATAACGTAGTGGGCAGTAGAGTTGGTGCTGTTGAAGGTTATAAATATTCCAAGGCTTTAGCTTCATATGGTAAAGACTGGACTTTTGAAGAGCTCAATGGTTTTTTAACAAAACCTAGCTCATATTTAAAAGGAACAAAAATGTCTTATGCCGGTTTAAAAAAAGAAGCTGATAGAGCCTCAATTATTAAATACCTAAATCAAAATAATGATAGCCCTAAACAGCTACCTTAATTTCCCAAAACAATACAATAAAATACTTTTTTGAACGTGCACTCTGTTCAGAGCCTGTAACCATACTTCAGAATTTTTTCCCAAAAAAACATCCGCTGTAACCTCTTCTCCCCTTGGAAGACAGTGTAAAAAAGTTGTGTCTTTTTTAGCAAAACTCATCAATTTTGAATTAATTTGGAAATTTCTAAAATCTTTAATTTTTTTATTTTTATTAACTTTGTCATTTAAAGAAATTACTTTATCTGAAAAAATTACATCAGCATTTTTAACCGCTTTTTTAGCATCATTAAAAATATGAATTTTTCTTTTATTTTTTTTAACCCAATCTAATACAAATTTTTTAGGCTCATAATTCTTTGGACAGCCAATATTTAAGTTGAAAGAAAATTTAACTGAAGCAGCAATCAAGCTATTCAAAACATTATTCGAATCTCCAATCCAACAAATATTTAATTTAGAAATAGATTTTTTTTTAATTTCTTCAACTGTAAAAATATCTGATAGCACTTGCGTTGGGTGAGATGATGGGCTTAAACCATTTATTACTGGTATCTTTAAATATTTACTAAATTCTGCTATTTTTTCATCACTATCAGTTCTCAGCATAAAACCATCTCCATAAGTTGATAAGATTTTGGCTGTATCTGCTAGACTTTCTCCACCTTTTCCTAAATGCAATTCGTTAGCTCTAAGAGTTATGGTTCCTCCACCTAATTGTTTTATTGCAAGATAAAAGCTTAATCGTGTTCTCAAGCTTGACTTTTCAAACATTTGAATAAGTAATTTACCTTTTAAAGGTTTGTCTTTATCAACTTCTAGGGTGTTATATTTTTTTCTTTTTTGTTTTCTTTTTTTTGCATCAGTGATGATTTTTTTAAGGTCTGATGAAGGTATGTCTTTAAGGTTGATGAAATGTTTCATTTTTATTTATAAGTAAAGCACACTTTTTTAATAACATTTATTGCTATATTTATTTCTTCTTTTTTGACATTTAGAGGGGGCAGTATTCTAACAACATTCTCAGCTGCTCTGATCGTTAATAATTTATTATCCATTAGTTTTTGTATAAATTTTGTTTGATCATTATAAAGTTGTAATCCTATTAATAAACCAACTCCTCTCACTTCTTTAATTATTTTAGGAAACTCCTTTCTTAATTTATTTAATTCAGAATGAAAGTATTTTGATAATTTTTTAACATTTGAAAGAAATCCTTTTTTTAATATTTGATCTAAAACAGCATTTCCAACAGACATAGCCAGTGGGTTTCCACCAAATGTCGACCCATGAGTTCCAGCTGTCATTCCTGATGCTACTTTTTTATTCATTAAGACTGCACCCAACGGAAACCCACCTCCAATACCTTTTGCTATTGGTACAATATCAGGCTTGATCTTTGCATCTTCAAATGCAAAAAAATTTCCACTTCTTCCAATTCCACACTGAACTTCATCTAGAATTAATAAAATTTTTTTCTTATCACAAATTTTTCTTAATTCTTTTAAGCACCAATTGGGAATAGTTTTAATTCCCCCCTCTCCCATCACAGTTTCAACCATAATAGCAGCCGTTTTTTTTGTTATTTTTTTTTTAAAATCTTTATGATTTCCAAATTCAAAATGATCAAACCCATCAACTTTTGGTCCAAAGCCTTCTGTCATCTTCTTTGATCCACTAGCATAAATTGTAGCTAACGTTCTTCCATGAAATGAATTTTTAACACAAAGAATTCTATTTTTCGAAGGTTGTCCTATCGAATAAAAGTATCTTCTAGCGACTTTAATTGCAGCTTCTGTAGCTTCTGCTCCACTATTTTGGAAAATAATAAAATCTGCAAAAGTTTTTTTTGCTAATCTTTTGGCTAATTTTTCTCCCTCCGGAATGATAAATGCATTAGAAACGTGCCAAAGTTTTTTAGATTGTTTATTAACTGCTTTTACTAAATATGGGTTTGCATGTCCCAAGGAATTAACTGCTATTCCCTGAACAAAGTCTAAATATTTTTTTCCATTAGTAGAATATAAAAAACTTCCCTTACCATATTTAAAGGAAATTTTTCTTCTATTATAATTTTTTGCTAAAGCACTCATTAACTAAGATTTAATTTTATAACCTTTCTTGTAAAGAAAAAAAGCAACATACCAAATTAAAATACTTAGTATTGATAAGTATATCAATCCTATATTTATTGATCCATCTGACTTACCTAAAAAGCCATATCTAAAACCATCAATCATATAAAAAAATGGATTAATATGACTTATCGTTTGAAAAAATTGTGGAAGTTTATCTATTGAATAAAATACTCCAGATAAAAAACTTAGGGGTGTAATAACAAAATTAGTAACTGTTGCCGTATGATCAAATTTTTCAGCCCAAAGACCAGTAATAAAACCAAGACTTCCAAGTATAAATGCGCCCAAAAAACCAAAGACAAAAATATACAAAATATTATGTATTGGTATTTCAACTATTAAAGAAAAAACACCTATTGAAATTATGGCTATTAAAAAACTTCTTGTTAAGGCAGCTAGTATTATCGCCATTGAAACTTCAAGTGCTGATAATGGTGCGTAAAGCATATCAACAATGTTTCCTTGAATTTTCCCTATCATTAGTGAAGAAACTGAATGACTAAATGATTGTGTTAAAATACTCATCGCAATTAAGCCAGGTGCTAAAAAATTTATAAAAGAATAACCAAGCACATCTCCTCTATTATTGCCTAAAGCTAGGGATAAAACTGATAAAAATAATAAACTTGAAACAAGTGGAGATAGCAATGTTTGTTGCCAAACTGCCATAAACCTGTTGCACTCTTTAAGCCATAGGCTTTTAAAGCCAATCCAATTTACAAAGCCAAATTTTTTAACTCCGATATGATATTTTTTATTCAATTCAACCATAAGTAATCATATATAAATTTTAAAAAAAGATGTGTATAAAACAGAAAAATCTATTGTCTTTTTTTTAATCCTGTGTGATCTGTATATAGTTGTAAAATATAATTAACATACTAAATATAGATTATGAGCTGGAACGAAGAAAAAGTAGAAAAGTTAAAAGAACTTTGGGGTAAAGGAAGCACTGCAAGCCAAATTGCTGAAATAATTGGCGGTATTAGTAGAAATGCAGTAATTGGCAAAGCTCATAGATTAAATTTGTCATCAAAAATTAAAACTAGAAATGCATCTTCAAGTCAAAATTTTGATAATAGTTTGGAAGAAAACTCTTCCAAACAAAAAAAAGGCAGAAAAAGCAAGTTTCAATCCTTAATTATTGAAAAAGATTTTGAACCAGAAAATCCTAAGAAATTAGAGGAACTAGATGAGAGCTCTTGTAAATGGCCTGTTGGCCATCCTGAAGAAGAGTCATTTTATTTTTGTGGACGATCGTCTCTAAAAGATTTTTCATATTGCAAACTTCATTTGTTATACGCTTATCAGCCAAAAGGAAGAAAAGAAGAGCCTGTAGCTGAGAAAGATGAAGAGACACCTCAGTATATTGATAAGAAAATTAATACTGCTTAATAATCTTTAAATTTAATTAAACTTAATTTTTTATTTCTTATTCTTTCCATTAAACCCTCTGATCAGAGATTTTATGATTAGATAAATTAGGAAAGAAAAAATTGAGAATATAAAAAAATAAATAATATTAATTATCATACAATTTTAGTATAATGAATTCTATTAAGAATTAGCAGGGTTATATTTTTTTGTGGAAAATTGTCCACCTTCTCTCCACATATAGCTATATTTTTCTACTTCATTATCAAATACTTTTGTACTTGGAACTCCAATATTAGCATTAGTTTGATACTTGCCTGAAGGAACATTGTCATATTTTAAAAGTGTAAGCTGATCTATTGTTAGAAGTGGCTTTGGAAATAATTGAAATATTTTAGCAGACATAGTTGCTGCAAAAAGAGGTAAAGGAACTAATAATCTTTTTTTACCTATTAAATATAGTAATTTTTTTAAAATTTCTTTTAAAGATAAAACGTCAGGCCCAACACACTCTACAATTTTAGAGTAAATATTTTTAGAGACAACATGATAAATAGTATCTGTTAAATCTGAACAATGTATTGGAGTAAATTTAGTCGATCCATTATAATAAAGTGGAAAAAATGGAAGCCTACTTAGTAAAGTCATAAAAGACGTAGTAAAATTATCATCAACTGAATAAACTACAGAAGGCCTTAATATTGTTGCTAAAGGAAAATTTTTTTGAATATTAAGTTCACCATCTAATTTACTTTTTGCGTATTCTGAATCTAGTGCATTATTTATCCCTAATGCTGACAAATGAATAAATTGCTGAACTTTATATTCTTTACAAAGTTTGGCTAAAATAGACGGAAAAATAGAGTGAATGTTTTTGAAAGTATTACCCTTGCCACTTTCATACAAAATACCAATTAAATTAATACAAATATCAGTTTGAGAGAAAAGCTTTCTAATTTTTTTTTCATCAAAGATATTAGCTTCAACAATGTCTATGTAACCTGCATTAGCTTGAGTTTTTATTGCATATCCTTTTTGATGAAGGTTTCTAGTAACCACAGTTACTTTATAATTATTTTTAGTAAGCTTTCTTATTAAATGACGACCTATTTGACCACTACCGCCAAAAATTAGACAATTTTTTGCTTTCATATATATATAATTAAAAATGAATATTGATATTAAACTTCACAAGAGTGATCTACCAGAAGATTTAGATTTAGGCAATATTATAGCGGTTGATGGAGAGTTTATGGGTCTCAATGTTAAGCGTGATCCTTTATGTCTTATTCAAATATCAACTGGTAATTCTGATGCTCATATTATCCAGCTTGATAGGGGGAAATATGATGCTCCAAACTTAAATAAAGTTCTTTCTGACGCATCAATCACTAAAATATTTCATTATGGTAGGGCAGATATGGCTCACATAAAACATTACCTGAAAACAGAAACTAATAATATTTTAGATACAAAAATTGCTTCAAAATTAGCCAGATCCTATTCTGATAGTCACTCCCTAAAAACGTTAATTAAAGAATTTATGAACGTAGATGTAAGTAAACAATTTCAAAGTTCAGATTTTGGAGGGGAACTATCTCCAGCACAATTAAAATATTGTGCCAATGATGTTATTTATTTGCATAAAATTCATGAAGAATTAAATAAAATTCTCGTAAGAGAAAAACGAATTGATTTATATAAGAGCTGTTTAACATTTTTAAAAACTAGAGTTGATCTTGATTTGGCTTTATTTAAAGACGATATATGGTCTCATTAAATGGAAAAAAGAAATTATAAAAAAATTGCAAAAAGTGTAATTGATCTTGAAATCAAAGCTTTAAAAAAATTAAAAAATTCAATTAATAATTCCTTTAATGAAGCTGTAGAATCATTAGCAAACTGTCAATCTAAAGTGATATTATGTGGAGTTGGTAAAAGTGGATTAATAGCAGCAAAAATTTCAGCAACACTTTCTTCTGTTGGAACACCTTCATTTTCACTATCTGCAAACGACTGTTCTCATGGTGATCTTGGTAGCATTTCAAAAAAAGATATTTTAATTTTGATAAGTTATTCTGGTTCCACGGAAGAGCTAAAAAATATTATAAAATATGCAAATCGAAATAAAATCATTCTAATAGGAATAATGTCTAAAAAAAATTCGATATTGTATAAAGCATCTGATATCAAGCTTCTTATTCCAGAAGTAACTGAGGCAGGTCTTGGTATCGTTCCAACTTCAAGCACGATTAATCAATTAAGCATAGGTGATGCGTTGGCAGTTGCAGTTTTGAATAAAAAAAATATTAATAAAAAAGATTTTAAAAAGTTTCACCCCTCTGGAAATCTTGGTGCACAACTTAGAACTGTTGAAGAATTAATGATTACAGGAAACAAAATTCCATTCGTAAATGAAAGCTTAAATATGAAAAAAGCTTTACAAATTATTTCAAACAAAAAACTTGGTACTTTAATTGTTCAAAATAATAAGAAAATCACTACAGGGATAATTACTGATGGCCAAATTAGAAGGTTTAATGGAATGAGTAACAATCTCCAAGATCTGTCTGTCAAAAAGGTTATGACAAAAAACCCTATCAGCATCAATCAAGACACTCTTGCCGAAAAAGCTTTATCTATAATGAATGCAAAGAAAATTACCTCTTTATGTGTTCACAAAGATAAGAACAAAAAAAAGACTGTTGGAATTTTACATATTCACAACATACTTCAGTCAAATATTCATTAAATGAATAAAAAGACAGGCCTACAAGTTGTAATGGTTCTTATTATTATCCTCATTTCATTATGGTTTTATTTAAAATACTTCACTAAGAATTTTGAAGATGTAAAGGAAACTCAAGTTATAGAAAAGATTGATGAAAATCAAAATAGCACCTCAACCTATATTGATGATATTAATTATGTTTCTACTGACGCTAAAGGTAATAAATATCAGATCACTGCGAAACAAGCTGAAATTAAAGTTGAAAATTCTGATGTGATGTTTTTAAGAGATGTTGTGGCTTTTATTTATATAAAAGATTCAGGCAGGGTTAAAATTACTTCTAATTTTGGCAAATATAATTCAAAAAATTATGATACTATTTTTTCTGAAAATGTAATAGTTATTTATCCAGGGCATAAAATAACTGGAGAATACTTAGATTTTTCTTTTTTAAGCAATCTTGGGACGTTTACTGAAAATGTTGTTTATACTGGAGAAAAAACAAATTTATTTGCTGATAAAATTGAAATGAATCTTACTACTAAAGACACTAAAATTTTTATGAATGACACTGGAAAAAAAGTGTTAATCGAAGGAACTAAATAATATGGGTGTAATTAAAAAATTTAGAATTAAATCTTTTAAAAACCCTCAACCCCTGATCTCTCTAGAAAATATATCACTATCATTTGGCAAGAGAAAAATTTTAGACAACGTAAGCTTTAAGATTAATCATGGACAAATTTTAGGAATGTTAGGACCAAATGGAGTTGGAAAATCAACAATTTTTAATTTAATCACAGGTTTAATTAAACCTGACTATGGTAAAATTAAATTTGAAGGGATAGATGTTGTTGATTACCCAATTTATTTGAGAACAACAAAATTTAAAATTGGGTATGTTCCTCAATACGGTGGTTATTTTAGCGATCTTACTTTGTTGGAAAATTTAAAAGCAATAGCAGAAATTGTGATTGGTGATAAGAATTTAATTTATCATAAAATTGATCTGCTTGTAGCTAAATTTGAATTAGACGCTATCAGAGATATAAAAGCAAAGTTTCTATCTGGTGGACAGAAAAAAAAGCTAGTAATTGCTTTAGCTTTATTAAGTGACCCAAAAGTACTCTTGCTTGATGAGTGTTTCGCAGCGCTAGATGTTCTAACTATTAAAATGCTACAAGAAATTATTGTCAATTTACAAACAGAAAGTAACATAACTATTTGTATTTGTGATCACCAAGCACGCGATCTACTTTCTTGTGTGGATGTTGCAGTAATTTTATCAAACTGTAAGATCGTAGCGCAAGGATCTCCTAATGAATTGATTAATAACACTGAAGCTAAAAATGCTTATTTTGGCGACTCTTTTAAATTCAATTAAAGCATGCCGAAAACACTCATAATTAAAAATAAAATAAAAAAATTTAATAAACAGATACAAGTTAGTGGAGACAAGAGTTTAAGCATAAGATGGGTTCTTTTAGCATCTCAAGCAATTGGAAAATCAAAAGGTTACAACCTTCTAATGTCAGAAGACGTATTGGCTGCAATCGATAGCATCAAAAAACTTGGCATAAAAGTAAGGATGCAAAAAAATTATTGTGAAATAGTCGGTAACGGAATCAATGGCTTTAAATATAATAAAAACTTAACAATAGATGCTAAAAATTCTGGAACACTTGGTAGATTAATTCTAGGTCTTTTAATTAAATCTCCTAAAAAAATAAAAATAATTGGTGACAAAAGTTTATCAAAAAGAGACTTTTCAAGAGTAACCACACCTTTGGGTAAATTTGGGGTAAAATTTTCTTATAAGATAAAGAATAAATTACCTTTAACAATTTTTGGCACACAATCAGCAAAAGGTATTAAATATTTGGAAAACAGGGGCTCAGCTCAATGTAAAAGTAGCATAATGCTTGCAGCGCTAAATGCATCAGGAACAACTACTATTAAGGCAAAGAAATCAAGAAATCATACAGAATTACTTTTTAAATTTTTAAAAATTCCAATCAAAGTAAGAAAGACTAAAAAGTTTGATTTTATAGATATTAAAAAACCAAAAAAAATTAATGCCTTCAATTATCAAATTCCAGGAGACATAAGTTCAAGTGCTTTTTTTATGGTACTAACAACACTTGCTGATAATTCAAAACTTTTAATTAAGAATGTAAATATCAATCCTTCTAGAGTAGGAGTTATTACAATCTTAAAAAAGATGGGAGCCCAAGTAACACTTAAAAACCAAAAAAATTACAGAGGAGAAAAAATTTCTGATATTTTAATAAAAAGTTCAAAAAAACTTAAAGCTATTAATTGTCCAGCAGAATTAAATAGTAGTGCCATAGATGAATTTTTAGTTATTTTTTTAATTGCAGCAAAAGCAAAAGGTGTTTCTTATTTTAAAGACCTTGCAGAACTAAACCAAAAAGAAAGTCCGAGGTTAATTTGGGGTTCTAAAATTTTGAATATGATGGGCATAAAAACAGATTTAACAAAAGATACTATTAAGATTTATGGGCAACCCAATTTAGAAATAAAAAAACCAATAGTTATTAAAAACTATCTAAGAGATCACAGAGTTTTTATGATGAGTGCTGTTGCTGCCTTAACTCTTGGTGGAAAATGGAAAATTCATGATAAAGATTCTATAAACACTTCCTTTCCTTCTTTTTTGAAAATAATTAAAGATATAAACCATTCATCACTATGAAATTAAAAAAAAAAATTAAAATTGCAATAGACTCCCCTGCTGCTGCTGGTGCTGGTACTCAAGCAAAATTAATTTCTAAACATTTTAACTTATTTTATTTAGATACAGGAAAAATTTATAGATTAATTGCAAATATTAAACTTACTCAACCAAACAAGTATAGTCATGGCCTGATAAAAAAAAAGATGCTCAAATTAACTATGAAAGATTTGCAAAATAAAAAATTATTATCAGATGAAGTTGGAACAATGGCGTCAATTATATCAAAAGATAAAAAAATAAGAAAACTTGTTCATGCATTTCAAATTAAAAGCGCTTATCATCCACCTAAAAAGTATAATGGATCTTGTTTAGATGGAAGAGACATAACTTATAAGATAATTCCTGATGCTGATTTTAAATTTTTTATAACAGCAAATACTAAGACTAGAGCTTTAAGAAGGTATAAAGAGTTAAAAGGACTAAATAAGAAAATATCTTTTAATGAAGTCCTAAAAAGTATCAAAAACCGAGATAAAAGCGACTATAACAGAAAAGTTTCACCCCTTATGAGAACTCAAGATTCGATCTTGATTAATACTACAAATTTAACTAAAAGATCATGCTTTTTAAAAATTAAACAAATTATAGATAGGAAACTAAAAGCTTAATGGAAATTTATAAAGACCTTTCAAACCCCGCCTCTAAAGAGTTTGAACAATTACTAAATTCACAGTTTACTAAGACAGCAAATCTTGAAGAAGGAAAAATCATTACTGGTGTAGTAAATAAAGTTACTGATAACTTTGTATTTCTTGAAGTACCTGGTTTAAAATCAGAGCCTATCTTAGATATCAATGAATTGAAAAGCATGGGCATGCTTGATAAAGCAAAAGTAGGTGAAAAAATTTCTGTTCTTCTTGAAAGATTAGAAGATAAAAAAGGTGAAGTACTAGTATCAGCTTCAAAAGCTCAAAAAATTCAAGGTTGGGATAAACTTGTTGAAGCTTATGAAAAAAATGAACCTATCATGGGTAAAATTACTGGACGTGTTAAAGGTGGATGTATAGTTGAACACATCGATACTGGTTCTTTAATGTTTTTACCAGGATCTCAAATTTCAGACAAGCCATTAAAAGACATAAGTCATTTAATGAATGAACCTCAAAAATTTGCGCTAATAAAATTAGATAAGGTTAGAGGAAACGCATGTGTTTCTAGAAGAGAAATAATTTCTTCATTTAAAAAAGAAGATAAAATTAAGATTGTTGAAAAATTCAAAGTTGGAGATTTAATTAAAGGTGCTGAAGTAAAAGGCTACAGTTCATTTGGTTGTTTCTTTAGTGTTAATGGTGAGCTTGATGTTTTAGTTCACTTACAAGAAATTTCTTATTCAAGAGTTAATCACCCTGATGAAGTTTTTACAATCGGTGAGAAACATGATCTTAAAGTAATCAGTGTTGATCTTGAAAAGCTTCAAGTTGGCTGTTCTGTAAAACAGCTTACACCAGACCCTTTTGAAAATATTTCAAATTACGAACTAAACAAAATCTACAAAGTAAAAGTGGTTAAGCTTATGGATTTTGGAGCTTTTTGTGAGCTTGAAAAAGGATTATCAACTTTATTGCACTCAAGTGAATTAAGTTGGACTAAAAAAAATATTTCGGCAAAAAAAATGTTTAAAGTTGGAGATGAAATTGATTGTGTAATCACTGAAATTGATAAAGAAAAAAGAAGAGTAGCAATATCTCATCGTTTAACAACTGATAACCCTTTTGAAACTTTTGAAAAAACTTACCCAATTGGATCTGAAGTTGAAGGTGAAGTTGCTAGCAAAAATGAATATTCTATTTTCTTAAAAGTTGATGGCTTAGATATTGATGCTTTCTTGCATTGTAATGATTTAACTTACCTAAATAATGGTGAGGAAGAGTTAGCTAAATACAAAATTGGCGATAAATTAAAAGTTAAAGTTTTAGAAGTTAAAGCTGCTGAACAAAAAGTTAGAGTTGGCTTACGTCAAACTCAGCCAGATCCATTTGATTGGTTTAATGATAAAAAAATTAAACAAGCTATTACAGTTAAAATTATTTCAACTGACAATAAAGGCCTTGTTGTAAGACCCGAAGGTTGTGAAATGGATTTCATTATTAAAAAATCTGCAATAGCTATTAACGCAGCTGACGCAAGACCTGCTAGATTTACTGGTGGAGAAAGAATTGATTGTGCTATTCAAGAATTAGATTTGGATAAAAGAAAAGCAACACTAAGTATTAAACTTTTAGAAGAAATTGAGCGTAAAGTTGCACTAGATACTTATGGTTCTGAAGCAAGTGGTAAAAACTTACCTTTCTCATCATTATCTGATGATTTAGAGAAAAAGAAAAAAGAAGACGAATAAAAATTGGCTATTGTAAAATCAAAGCTTCTAAAACAACTCGCCAATAACTACCCAAATTTTTTAAAAAAAGACCTAGAAAAGTTTACCAATATTATTCTTACTGAAATAAAGCAGGCCCTTAAACGAGGAGATCGTGTTGAATTAAGAGGTTTTGGCATGTTCTCTACTAATATTCAAAAAGCAAGAATATCAAGAAATCCAAAAACAGGAGAGAAAGTAAATACACCTCAAAAAAAAACAATTCACTTTAAAATGTCTAAGGAAATGTTTAAAAAATTAAATAATGATCAATAAAAAAATCTTCGTTGCTTGTGATACATCAAGTTTGAAAGAAATTAAAAAAATAATTAACAACACCAAAACTAATAAACTTCAAATAATTCCAAAATTTGGCTTACAGTTTTTTTATTCAAAGAATGGAAGAGCTTTTCTTCAAAATTTTAAAAGAGATTATTTCTTAGATTTAAAAATAAATGATATTCCACAAACTGCTCTATCTGCAATAGATAGTTTAAAAGATTTAAAGAAATGTAAATATATTACAGTTCATGTAAACGGTGGCTTTGAAATGCTTAAAGCTATTACAAAAAAATCTAAATCAATTAACAAAAATTTAAAAGTATTAGGAGTTACAATCTTAACAAGCCTTAACAACAAATCACTTAAAGAGATTGGTCACACCAAGACAGTAGAGCAGTTAGTATTAAAACAAGCTGGTCTCATAAAAAAATCAGGTGCAGCTGGAATTGTGTGTTCTGCACAAGAGGCAAAAATAGTTAGAAAAAAATATAAAAATTTATTTATTGTTACGCCAGGAATAAGATTACCTGGAGATGATGCAAATGATCAATCTAGAGTAATGACTCCCAATGATGCTTTTAAAAATAAAGTTTCTGGCATTGTAATGGGAAGATCATTAGTAAAGGGTAATATCAAAAATAATATTAAAAGATTAATTAATCACTTAAATCAATGATCCTGTCCTGCAAGATTTGTGGGATCTCTGACTCTAAAACTTTAGAATTTTTAACTTCCCATCCTACCCCACCTAAGATGATAGGATTTATTTGTAATTGGCCTAAATCAAAAAGATTTGTTGAGCACAATAAGCTTAAAGAGTTATTAAAAGTTGATAAAAGAAAATCAAAATATGTTGCTGTATTAGTTAAGCCTAATGAAGATATATTAGAAAGAATAAAAGATTTACCATTCGATTATTATCAACTTTATGATTGCACCCCTGCCGATGTTAAATCAATTAAGGGAAAATATAATAAGAAAATTATTGTTGCAATAACTGTAAAGGATCAAAATGATATCGTTAAGTATTTAGAGTACAATGAACTTGCAGATATAATACTATTTGATAGCAAAGGTTATGAAAAAAGCATGTCCTTCGATCATCAATTAATTAAAAATATTAAAATTAATAAAGAATTGATGCTAGCTGGGAATATTCAAATTGAAGATAACCTTGAAAATTACAAAGAAATAGCAGACATTATAGATATTTCTGGAGGTCTAGAAACATCTGGATTAAAAGATATTTCAAAAATAAATATTTTTTTAAACAAAATTAAATTAATTAACAATGAAGCTTAAAAAAAAAATTCCTTTAATTGATCAACACAATAAAAGTGGATTTTGGGGTGGTAAGTTTGGTGGTAATTTTATACCTGAAACTTTAAAAAAGCCTATTGAGGATTTAACTGAACTTTTTGAAAAACTTAGATACGATAAGAAATTCCTTAAAGATAGAGACTATTACTTTAAAAACTATATAGGCTCTCCTACTTCATTTATTAAACTTCAAAACTTATCAGATCATCTAAGTGGAGCTCAAATATATGCCAAAATGGTGTCAGAGGCGAATGGAGGAGCTCATAAAATCTATAATGCAACAGTTCATTGCCTTATTGCTAAAAAGGCAGGAAAAAAATATGTCGTTGGGGATACGGGTGCAGGCTACGCTGGAAAGATGCTGAGTATGGCTGCTAAAAAATTTGGCCTTAAATGTAAAATATTCATGGGTGCAAAAGATATAAAAAGGCAAAAGCCTAATGTAGACGCGATGAAAAAAAATGGTGCAGAAGTTGTACCCGTTTATTCAGGAAGCCAAACATTAGTAGATGCTGTTAGTGAGTGTATGCGTTATTGGGTTTCAAATTGTGATAACACCCATATGTGTGTTGGATCAACTGTTGGTCCTAATATATTTGTTAAAATTTGTGGCTGGAGTACAGCTCAAATTTCAAGAGAGTTAAAAATTCAAATACAATCTGAGTTTAAAAAGATACCTAAAAAAATTAAACTTATTAACTGTGTGGGTGGTGGAAGTTCAGCTTATGGTTTTTGGAGTGAATTTATTGATTATGATAAAAAACAGATTGAATTAATTGGTGTTGAAGCTGGTGGACCAAAAAATTCAAAACTACATGCAGCACCTCTAACTAATGGTGCTAAACTTGGAATATTACATGGAGCTGCAGCTTATGTTTGTCAAAATAGTGAAGGACAAATTAACGATACTGCTTCTATTTCTGCTGGATTAGATTATCCTGGGGTATCACCTATTCACTGCTTCTTAAAAGATGTTAAGAGAGCAAGATATACGTCCGCAACTGATGAGGCAGCTTTAAATGCATACAAACTAGTTACAAAACTTGAAAAAATAAACCCAAGTTTAGAGCCTAGTCATGCTTTTGCAGAAGCTATAAAAATTGCTCCAAAATTAAGCAAAGATACTATCATTATTGTTAACTCTTGTGGTGATGCTAAAAAAGATAGGGATATCTTAAAAGAAAGATTAGGAAAAATTAACTAAGATGTCATTAATTAACTTAGCATTTAAAAAGATAAAAACTGAAAAGAGACCTGCATTACTAACTTATACAGTAGCTGGAGATAATACTAAAAAGAAATCTCTTGAGATATTAAAATCAATTGCAAAATATGCTGATATTTGTGAGATAGGATTTCCTCATAACACTCCTATTGCAGATGGTGGCCAGATTCAATCAAGTGCTTATAGAGCTTTGAAAAATGGTATTAAAATTAAAGATGTTTTTTCAATAGTTAAAGATTTTAAAAAATCAAAACAATCAAAGCCTGTAATATTAATGGGTTATTATAATATGATTTATCAATATGGAGATAATAACTTTATAAATATTTGTAAAAAAGTAGGTGTTGATGGATTAATTGTTGTCGATCTTCCTTATCCAGAAAATAAAGAATTTGCAAAAAAGTGTAAGAAAAAAGGTATTAGTTTTATTCAATTAGTATCTCCTACTACCTCTCCAAACAGAATGAAAAAGATTATAAGAGATTCACATGATATGGTTTATTATATCAGTATGCTCTCAACAACTGGTGGCAAGCTAAAGGTTTCACCTAAAAAAATTTTAGAACGTTACAATAAGATTAAAAACCTTAATAAGAATAAGAATATTGTAATAGGCTTTGGGATCACTGAAAAAACTATAGCATCTTTAAGAAAGGCTGATGGGTTAGTCGTTGGGAGCGCTTTATGTAAAGAAATATCAAATTCTATTAAAAAACGCCAAAATCCTGTCACAAATGTAACTAATATTGTGTTAAAGTTAAGAAAAAAAATAGCATGAATTGGATTAAAAAAACTTTAAGATTTGGTGAGAAGATAAAGACCATCATTAAAGAACGTGCGACCAAAACTGAAATAGCTAATAGCGATTGGACCTCATGTTGTAAGGGGCCTATCTTAAAAAAAGATTTAGAAGAAAACTTATGGGTTTGTCCATCTTGTAACAAACACCATAGAATAAGCCCACGTCAAAGATTTGATATTATATTTGGCAAAAATAATTATGAAATTTTAAAAACTCCCATCCCTCAAGATGACCCTTTAAATTGGAATGATGCAAAACCTTATAAAGATAGATTAAAAGCTGCTAGAAAAAAAACTGGAATGGATTGTGGAATGATGGTTGTTAATACTAGTATTCAAACTTTAAATATTACAGCGATTGCATCTGATTTTGATTTTGTAGGTGGCTCAATTGGTGCTGCAGAGGGTGAGGCTTTTTTATACGGAATTCAACATGCGATAGAAAACGAACAACCTTTTGTAGTGTTTACTTCTGGTGGTGGAATGAGGATGATGGAAAGTCTTATATCATTAAGCCAAATGACAAGAACGACACTTGCAATTAACGAACTAAAGAAAAATAATTTACCTTATATTGTTGTGCTAACTGATCCTACAGCTGGTGGTATTACAGCATCATACGCAATGTTAGGTGATCTCCACTTAGCAGAACCAGGAGCTCTTATAGCTTTTGCAGGAGCTAGGGTAATTCAAGGAACTGTAAGAGAAGAGTTACCAGAAGGATTTCAAAGAAGTGAGTATGTCGAAAAAACTGGCTTTGTAGATTTAATTGTAGAAAGAAAAGACTTAAGAGAAAAAATTGGTTCACTATTATCAATATTGTTAAAGAAAAATTCTGCTATAAATTCATCAGAAAATGAAACTTCAGAATATAGTAGAACGCTTACAAAAGCTGCATCCTAAAGAGATTGATCTAAGTCTAGATCGAACTAGAAATCTTTTAGAGAAATTAGGCAATCCTCAAGACCAAATTAATTGTATTTCAGTTGTTGGTACAAACGGAAAGTTTTCAACTATTCAGGCACTTTATGCAATTTTAAAAGAGGCTAATTATAAATGTAATATTTATACCAGTCCTCACATTCAAAAAATTAATGAGAGATTTGTCTTTAACAATAAGCCTCTAACAGATGATGAATTAGCCAATCTTTTTTCTGAAATAGAAGAAGCTAATAATCAAACACAAATTACTTTCTTTGAAATTTTAACTGTTGCTTATCTTCATTATGCAAAGAAATACCCTGAAAACATTAACTTAATTGAGTCAGGTCTATTCCATAGATTTGATGCAACCAATATTTTAAAAAAAAACTTAGCTAGTATTGTAACAGCTATTGGTCTTGATCACTTAGATTGGCTTCCAAAAGAAGAGCAAACAGTTGAAAAAATAATATTTGAGAAAACATCCACTTTGTTAAACTCTAAAATCGTTGTTGCAAAACAAAGCTCAAATGATATTAGCAAAAGTATTGAGGATACGATTAAAGATAATTCTTCTAAAAAAATAATCTTTAATAAAAATTATAATTTTACATTAAAAGAAAATGATTTTTTTTATTTTGAAGATGAATTTGGCACTCTTAAGCTTCCAAAACCTAATCTACCTGGAGAATTTCAATTAGAAAATGTCTCTACTGCAATTGCAACTGTTAGGCAATTAACAGATTACAAAGTAACTGATGAGAATATTAAACTTGGTATTACTAAAATAGAAAGTATTGCACGGCTTCAAGATTTAAAATCTGGAAAATTAAAAGATTTAACTGGTAAAAATTTATTATTTGTAGATGGGTCTCATAACCCACTTGGTGCAAAAGTATTAAATGAATATCTTCAAAGTTTAAATTGTAACAAACATATTATTTTAGGAATGATGGCTAATAAAGACCACAATGAATATATGAGTTACTTTAAGGATATTAAATCATTAACAACAATTGATATTCCCAATCAACCCAATGCTATTAGGGGAAATGAACTTAAGGAGAAAATTAAAAATTTCCAAAATATTAATTACAAAAATTCAATTGAGGAAGCTATTAGATCAATTGATCTTCAGGAAAATGATATTATACTAATTACAGGGTCTTTGTATCTTGCGGGAGAAGTTTTAAACTTAAACTAGATATTCTTATCTAGAAACTCTTTCATTTGGCTTTCAGCAACTCCACCAACTTTTCTGTCTACTTCAACGCCTTTTTTGTAAACAATAACAGTTGGTACACCTCTTACACCAGCAGCTGAACCAGTGTTAATTCCACCATTTTCAATGTCAGCATAATAAAAGCTAGCTTTATCTTTGTAGCTATCTGAAAACTTATCCATGATGGGTTTAAGACTCTTACATGGAGCACACCATTCTGCAGAAAATTGAACTACAGAGACATCTTCATTCTTAATTTTTGTTTCAAATTCTTCGTCTTTAAAGTCTATAAGCATACTTCTTATATAAATTTTTATTTTATTTATTCAATATGTAAAAAAGGATTTTTTTAGTTAATTAACAAAGGTTAATTATGCCTGCTCGTATTTTTTCTGAATACCTTCAACAAGCTCATTAATTTCGTCTAAAAACTTGAGCTTTTTCTCATCTTTTTCGTTGGTATATCTATCTCTTAAATTATCACACTCAAAATAAAATTCTTTGCATGTCCACCATTTTTCCTTCTCATCGCTCAATATTCTTTCAGCTATTTCCCGTTTAATAGTCTTAAACATATCAGCAGGTAGTGTATCTGGTGATTCTTGATAAATTATCTTTTTTCCAAAACTTACCATTCTCTCATCTTCAAATTTATCTAATAATATTAATTTATCTTTCCAAGAAGCTGCATGCCATTTCGGAAATAAAGCTGTGTCTTTTTGAGGTGTAAACTTTTTATAAATTGTCTCTTCTGCTAATAAATCAACCTGTGAATCAAATTGAGCTTTTTCTTCAGCAGTTTCTCGTAATGCAGTTAAAACATTTTGAGAAAATCTTTCATTGCTATTTACTAATTTTGCTCGCTTTTTAATTAGATCAGGATCAAGATTGCTATATGGCTCAACTTGTAGCCCATAACTTGCATCTAGAATTATAGGAGCTTTATTTGACCGTATAGTTCTTAGAAACTTTAATTTTTTAATGGCGCTTTTTAGTTCAGAAATCGACATATCAAATAATGGGATCGGATCAATTTTAAGATCAAAAGCTTGGCCCCATTGATAGATTGGGTGAATACAATGTTTTGGGTGAAGTGGTGCGACTACAAATCTATAATTTTTGCCAAAATGATATTCAGCCAATGTAAACATTTTTTCTGTTTTAAATATTGTTTCAGTATCACTCTTGTTTGCTGTTCTTAAAAATGTATCCCAAGTTTGAGGCTGATTTTTTTTAATTAATCCTAAAACCTTAACGGTTAGTTCTGCATCAAATAAAGCACTATGTGCACCACTTGATTCAAATCCATTCATTCTGGCTAACGATTCTAGTTTCATGACCGCATTCCCTTTTGCATTTATTTCAGTTTTTACAACACTTTCATCTACTGCATGAGCGCCTCTTGCAATGTTTAAACCATCGTGTCTTTTGTTAGGAGTTGCGTTCGTGATATAAGGATATCTAATTCCTCTAAAGAATTCATTTCTTATCATTTCATCATCAAAGCCAATATTTGACCAGCCCATAAACATTGCTGGGCTCCATTTTTTAAATATTGCTTCTAACTGAGATAACATTTGGTAGTGACTTAAATTTCCTTTAGTTAATAAATCAACGCTAGTTTTGTTAACTATTAAAGCCATTGCTTGAGGAACTTCTCCTTCTGGCAATCTACATCTAAAATTAAAACGATCTAATTCTTTAAAATTTGGGTCAACTAAAATGCCACCTACTTCAATAATACTTCCCCATGAAGTATTGGCGCTACTAGATTCAATATCCCATATTGCAAGGTTCATATTAGTTCATATTCCTTTGGTGATAGTACTGTTCGACTTTTTCTAAAAACTTATTTTGATATTCTTCTAGTTTAACACCTTGAATTCTAAAATCTTGGAATAAATTATCAACCGTACATAACAGGACAATTCCTTGAGTGATATTTGAATTATGAACAACGTTATGAGCTAATGAATAAGCCCCTAATTGCAGATAATAGTCTTCAATCCACTCTTCTTTTTTCGGTTTGTTGGACTGTTTAAAATCAATGATAGTTTCTTGCCCCTCATACACTCCACAAGCATCACACGTTCCAGCATATTTACCTGGATAGTACAATGTAGCTTCAGTTCCCCAAATCTCTGACAATTTATTTTTAATTCCTTGTTCAATAATTTCGTCTGCCATTTTTTTAGATTTATTTTCTTCTTCTAATAGTTCTAAATTTAATTGACCTAATAAATATTTTTCTAAATGAGAGTGCATTGATGTGCCTCTACTTGAAGCATCATTTTTAATTCTATTTGCTTCAACAGCTCCTACTCTTGCTTTCCAATTTGCAAGCGATGCTTTTTTTTCTTCACTTTGTGTTGCTTGTAATATGGAAGTTACAGATGGAAGTTTTTCTTGATTTACAGCATACATTCTTGAACCGCTAACTATTGATCTCATGGATTTTGGATAAGTAAATTTATTATTCCACTGCATATAGTTTGTTATAAGGGGTATTGAAGGAAAAATGAAATTAATTTTTGGCTTGTTTTGAATGGTCAACAAATTTTTCTACATTTTCTGTTTGAACAGCTTTATCAACTTGTTCAGGATCTTTAATATTTTCTAGGCTTCTGCTGATTGATCTTGCATCTGTTCCAAACTTATCAACAACAATC